>Ga0129307_1000084_pt1 | contig 149815 bp, 127 predicted proteins | sample P1105metagenome_FD_94437 | JGI IMG/M metagenome (GOLD analysis project Ga0129307, IMG submission 94437) | Capybara group fecal microbial communities from Wisconsin, USA - P1105 metagenome | ecosystem: Host-associated > Mammals > Digestive system > Large intestine > Fecal | place: USA... | reverse complement strand
TCTTCCAAGCTGCGTACGAAGCGCTGGACGACGGAATTGACGGAGAGAGACCGGATGTTTCTTACAAAGCTTAGAATGCAGGTTAGCTGATTATTGAGTACTGATTATCCGACTTTTGGGATCATTATTAAGGTAGAAAACCCGGATAATGGTTCGATCTCCCTGAGCGGTACAACCTATGATGCTGAGAATAATCTTCAGCTTGCCCATGAAGGCGATTATGTTGCAGTGAATGTAAAACCTGACAATGGTTACGTTGTGAAAGACGTAAGCGCAGGAGAAATCGCTGAGCTCATCAATAATGGCAACGGCACCTGGACCGTGATTGTGCGCCGCGGCGGCGGTGTGACCATCAGGGCCATCATCAGGCGCAATGCCGACCTCCCGCACGAAAAAGTGGGATCCACCATCCTCTACGGTCACTATGACCTGGATGGTGACGGTGTTGCCGAAGATCTTGCCTGGAGATGCACCAAGGTCTCCCATGGATATGCCAAGCTTGCCCTGATCACCGGTGTGGATGAAACCCCCGAAGATTTCAGCACCGCCTTTACTGAGGAAGAAATGGCTGGAATCAAGGACGGCGAAATCACCGAACTGGATGAAGCGATCGTGGCCAAAATGTTCAAGGACGGCAAAGTCCATCCTGTGATCCATGTGAAACTCGCACTGATCTATCAGTGAAATCATCGAATCGGGTGAAGGAAAATCCTGATGATGCAGGAATTTCCTGAACAAAACAGCGCAGGGAGGCATCCGGGCGGATGCCTCCTTTTCCTGATGCAGGCACACTCGTCGAAAGCCGGGTTCCTGCAGAAACCGCTTCAGAGCCATGCGCTCCGGGCATGCCCGCAGGCGGTACATGCAAAAAGATCAGCCGAAATGACGGCTGATCTTTTTGCTGTACATGGAATATAAATCCGCGCCGCTTCTGCTTTCACTCAGAATGCCTTTTCAAGCGGGACTTCCCCGCGAAGACGCAGGCACAGTTCATCGTCTGTCAGCTGGACCGTGCGGTGTGTCTGAAGCACAACGACGTGCTCTTCAGGGGATGCTATATATTTCTTTTCCCAGTCATAGAGCATCGTTCCGTCGCCGCGAAGACGCAGGAATGCACGGACACCTTCCAGCACCTGAACCGTCAGCGCAACGCCTGCGAAGCAGTCATTGTCATAAAAATGGGCGAAGCGTCCCCGCACATTGCGCATGGCACGGAGTGCTCTCCTGTGGGCTTCAAGGGCACGATCGGTCCAGAGGTAAGCCTGCAGGTCGTTTCCGCTCAGCGCATGGGCACAGGCCTGACAGAAAGCAGCAAGGCCTTCACATCCGGTCTGATGGATTGTGCCCTGCAGGATCATGGTGTCCTCCAGGCGCATGGCAGCGTCTTCGTCCAGCCCGTCCTGGATGGCTCGGCACACTCTCAGATAGTGCTTCCAGGATAAGCTTCCGGTCCGGGCGATAGATGCAAGATGACGGAGCTGCCCGGAAAAGGAGGGGCAGTCGGCTGCCCAGAGCAGCGAAGATACCGGCGCTTGGGTCTCTCCGCGCAGCAGGGCATGGGCGAGGGTGCGCAGCGGAAAATGATAGTACTGGTCGCCGGCCCGGTCATCCGGGTGTGGACCGTAGGAGGCGGCGCATGATGCGTACGCGGTGAGGGTCTCTGCAGCGGACGCCGAAGCGTAATAGTCACGGGCGAATTCCTCTGCGGCCTTTCCCGCATCGCAGCATCCGTCTGTCCACATGCGCCGTACAAGGTCGAGCATGAAGATGTGGGGCTTAATAGACCCGACATTGATGTTCCAGAGGGTGCATGCCTTCCGGTCCAGAACACGCCGGAGCTCATCGCAGATCTCCTGGGGCGGATTCTGGAGCATGGTGATATGGTTGGCCGCCTGAAGGTCATAGAAGCTGACATGATAGTAAATACCGCTCGCCCCATGCTCCTGCTCACCGGGCATGGCGTCGACGCGTGGGTTGAGGTTGTTCTGGCGGCGGGAAACCATGCGGCCGTATCCGTTGTCACCCCACAGGCGGATGACGTCATCCGGCACCTGCAGGTATCCGTCGCGGTACAGGCCCATCATTTCACCGTATAGATTGGTGGAGAAGACGGCATGGGGATCCTTCTGGCGTACCAATTCCATCTGCCGGCGCATGACTTTGGAGATGAAGGCACCCTGCTTTTCAGCGGTGCTGAAACCGGGATCGCTCTCCCAGAAGGCGCAGTCCCCCTGTCCGCGGAACCCGATCGTCCACACGACGCGCTTTCCGGCATACCGGTCGATCGCTTCCTGCCACAGGGATTCGAATTTTTCCGGGTACAGGGAATAGGAGGCCTGCAGTCCGGGAAATGCGCGGGCAAACATCCTGGCCCCGAGGAGCTCTGTGTGGTGCTGGGTGATCCACAGCCCCATCTCAAGCGCCAGATCATTGAGCAGATGACCGTCAAAGGCACGGTCCGTGCCGGGAATGACCATATTGCCCCCGCACCGGAGCACGGTTTCAAAGATACGCTTCCAGAGAATGGCGCGTTTGCCTTCCTCAATCTGCCATCCGGTGAGCAGTACTTCGTCATTGATAAACCAGCACCGGTAGCGCACCGCGTACACGGGAGACTGCCAGCGTGTGCCGGAAGGCACGGAAACGGTCCCCATGCGGCGTTTGGGAAGTCCCATCCACCAGGCGAGCGGAAGGATCTGCAGCCATTTTTCGGAGATGGACAGGAGGGCATAGACTGCGCCGAGATCGTCCGCGCACCGGAGGAGCAGTTCCGCTTCCTCCACCCGGGCCGTGTACTGCTCCTCTTCCAGTGACGGGTCGAGCACGACACGGATTGTATTGGCCGGGCCGTGTCCGGTCAGTGTATCGCAAAGGTCCCGCCGAAGGATATCCGCAGCAGTGCGGATGGCGGGGACGGACATATCTGCCTGAATGACGGTGGAAAGGGAAAGGATGAATTCATGCACGGGAAAGACTCCTTTCAGGACTGTTCAGGCGGGAGGGAATCCTCCTCGCTCTGCCTGCGGAACTGTTGGGGCGTGAAGCCGGTATAGGACTTGAAGCGCCGGTTGAAGGCAGAAATATCGTAATAGCCGCATTCGGTGGCAATATCCCGGACCGGCATTTCTGTCGTGCGCAGCAGGCGCTGGGCACGGTGCATGCGGGAGAAGGTGATGCATTCCAGGGGCGTTTCCTGATATACCCGCTTGAATTCCAGGGAAAGCTTGGAGTCGGTCATGCCCACGGCCTCTGCAATGCCGGAAACCGTCAGTTCCGGCTCGGAGAAGCGGTGCTGGATGATCTCCCGGGCCTTCCGGACGGCATCGGGGATTTCTGCAGTCTGCGGGGAGGCCTGGCTTGCGACGATTTTCCGGCAGACCTGAGAGAGAATGCCGTTGAGTTCATCGACGGAAAGGCATCGGCTCAGGCGGAAAAGATCCACCAGTTCCTCTTCACTGACCCCGATGGACCGGCCTTCGAGACTGACGGCGGCAATGATTTCACTGTACATGCATCGGAAGCCGAACAGGGAAGACTGTGTGCTGTGCATGGCCTGGGCGACCTCTTTGAGCGCCGCCTCCATGCGCTTTTCGTCGCCTTTGCGCAGAGCCTGGCGCAGATGATCCACCGCCTGGTGGCTGACACCGGCATCCGAGGACGGCTGGACATCCAGCGCATCAAAGAAGATCGGATGGTCACTGCCGCGGACAAAGCGCATTTCAAAGGCATTTTCTGCCTCCAGGTACGCCCTCTGCCCTTCCGAGTAATCTGTGTGGAAGTGGCTGACACCCATGGTGATGGACGTGCTGCAGGCCTTGAGCCCGGCAAACTTGGATTCAAGGAAGACGCGCAGGTGTTCCGGATCATTGCAGAAGGCGATGAGGATCAGATGATTGTCCGGGGAGACCGGCGTCAGGGACGCACCGGAGACCGTCTCGTCAAAGAGGCGGTCGATTTTTTCCGTGGTCAGCTCATAGGAGGATTCTGCTGCCTTGGCAATGATGGCGACAGCAAAATACTTCGTGTCCACATTGATGGAGATGCTCTCCGCAGTCTGCAGAAAATCGTCGGCATCGGCAAAACTGCCCAGGAGGAAGCGGCGCACAAACTCACTCTTCTGTGCGTCATGCATGGTCTCCAGGCGGGTCGACATGGAGGCGTTTTCATCGATCAGGCGCTGAATGCCGTCACGGATCTCAATGAGCTCGTCGCCTGTCGGGGCGTGCTGGTCGAGCATGGACTGAAGCAGCTTGATGCCCTTCATCCTGGACTGGACAAAGCGGGTGGAGAGAAGGACGGCCGCGGCGGCCGCGAGCGCTGAGATGAGAATGAGGGCTTTGACCGAACCGGACAGGGCAACGGAAAACTCTGCATTGGACACAAGCGCGATACTGGAAAAATGACCGCTGCCCTCTTCGTGAAGTACATGATAGGTTTTTCCGCCCTCGCGCAGGGTGTTTTCGCCCTCCTCCACGGCACGCAGGATCCGGGCGGGATCAACGCCCGAGCGGGTCTGGGTAATGACCGGGACGCCCTTGAAGAGAATCATGACGTCTGCATCCCCGAGGCCGTACGTTTCAAAGGAGTCAAAAAGCGTTTCCTCATCGATGAGATAGATGACGGTGCCGACTCTTGCGCCGCCGGGATAGCTGAGGGGAACAAACATCAGAGACATATAGTTGTCGCTGTTGTCATGGCGCACGGCATACCCGTCGACCTTCTGGGAAGGCCAGACGGTCAGAAGGGACGTGTTTTCCAGGGCTTCACGGAAGACCTCGGGAGAAGTATGTTCGAGGAGGACAGCTCCGGAAACAAAGCGGTCCATCAGAAAAAAGCTGGTCGAGGAGTAGACATAGTCATCCCCGGTAAAATGAACGAAGATCTCTGAGAAGGTATCATTGACGGCGCGGTAGGCGTTGAGCTTGCCGGAAATGCGGGAGGCCTTGACGGGATCCTGGGCATACTTGACCGGCGTGATGTCATTGTTGGTCATCTGTCCGGCAATGGCAATCATGGAGGTGACCATTTCCTCCTGGGCGGTCTCGACCAGGTGCAGGTTGGCCTGATAACCGTTGAGCAGAATGCGGGAGTGGAAACCGGAAAAAGAACGGTACGAAAAACCCACCAGTGCGACCATGACAATCAGCATGATGGCAAGGTAGGAGGCAAAATATCTCAGCTCCAGCCTGCTGAAGCTGTGCGGTTTTTTCTTCATCCGGAATCCCCCCTGAACGGAACCTTCAAAAACAGGAAGGCGCATCCCGCCGCGCAGGACGAGATGCGCACAGTGATGTGAAATTATACCATCAACTGATTTGTGCCTTCAACTGTTTACTGGTTGGCTTCCACATAGCGGTCATAGACAGTCTGATACAGATTGATGTATTCATCCAGACGGAGATTCTTCAGGGTGTTCAGGTAGCTGTTCCAGCTCTCGTCGGTCACGCCCTTGACAATGAAGCTGGAGATGGATTCATTGGCAAACTTGTGGATTTCGGCATAGAGCAGGTCTTTCTGGGTGGACTCTTCCACGTTCATGGTCACCAGACGGGACAGGATGTTCCAGCTGTTCTTTTCGATGACGCCGGCTGCTTCATACTGTTCGCAGTAGGTGGTCTTTTCGATGCGGTGGCTGGGCATGTTGACCTTGGAGAAGTACTCAGCACCGGAGCAGTACATCATGGCGGACTGACCGGGAACGGTGCGGGTGCCGTCGGGCATGGGATAGATGACCACTTTGCCGGCCTCGTCATAGCCCCAGAATTCTTCTTTGGCGCCGTTGTATCCGCTGATCATGTTGTCCCAGGCAAACTGGGTGTCGAGCCACTTGGCGGCAGCTTCCACATCCTTGCAGCCTGCGGTGATGGCAGCGCCGAAGGAGGGGATTTCGAGATAGCGCTGGAGGCGGGCCTGATAGCCGTCGGCGGAGAAGGGGATCACGGCGACATACTGCTGCCAGATTTCATCAGCGGTGCCCATGGCACTCATGCGCCAGCGCCAGGTCACGCCCACATTGCCGGCATTGATTTTGGCTTCGGAAGCATTGGAGTCCTGAGAGATGGCTTCAATGTCGATGAGGCCTTCGTTGTACCAGCGGCTGATGGTTTCCAGAGCGGGACGCATGCCGTCGGCAGTCAGGGGAGAGTATACTTTGCCCTCGTCATCCAGGGCGATATCGATATCGTTGAGCGCCACGCCCCAGAAGTTGGCCAGGTGCATGATGCCGTCCACAAGGTTGCGCAGGGTGCCGCCCATGGGGATTTCGTTGGAGGGATCGCCGTTGCCGTCGGCATCCTGGTCGCGGAAGGCAACGAGCATCTTTTCAAACTCATCCAGATTGGTCGGGACTTCCATGCCGAGGTTGTCCAGCCAGGTCTTGTTGATGAAGAGGTGGGAATCGGTGTTGATGTTCTGGGGGATCAGCCAGCCGATCTGATAGGTTTTGCCGTTGGAGGAGGTCAGGGAACGGGCTGTATCGGGATCCGCATCCAGATAGGCCTTGTAGTTGGGCATGTACTGCGCGATGACGTCATCGAGGGGGATCAGGATTTCCTGGTCCACGCCGTACATTTCAAGGTTGAGGCCGCCGCGGACAATGATGTCCGGATACTTGCCGCTGGCGAGCATCAGGTTGACCTTGGTGCTCCAGTCGGAACCTTTGACCTGGTTGAAGTTGGCATGAACGCCGGAGAGGGCGGTGATGCCGGTCTCGGGATTGTTGAAGTAATCCATATCGGCGAAGCTCAGATCGTCAATATCGCGGTACCAGATCATGACGTCGATTTCCTTGGGGGCATCCGCGAACGCGGCGGAGAAGCAGGCAAGGACCATCATCAGGGAGAGAACGAGAGCAACTGTCTTTTTCATGAGGGAGCCTCCTTTTATATTGTTGATTCGGGATGCGTGCCCGAGGGGAAACGATGGAATTGGGGATCAGCCCTTGATGGAACCGATCATGACGCCCTTGACGAAGAATTTCTGCATGCACAGATAGAGCACAACGGCCGGGGCGGTGGAGACAACAATGATGCAGTACTTGGCGATCTGGGCTCTGTTGAGGAGCTCGGCATCCTGCGCGGCCGTGTCGCTGACCATGCTCATGAGCAGTTCACGGCTCGCCTCGAGGGAAGCGAGGATTTCCTTGAGAATGGTCTGCAGGGGCAGGAAGGAACGGGTCTGGATGTAGATCAGGCCGGTCCAGTAATCATTCCACTTGGCTACGCCGTAGTACACCGAGAGCACGGCGATGATCGTGCCGCTGAGCGGAATCACAATGCGGATAAAGTACTGAATCTGGGAGGCACCGTCAAGGTCGGCTGCCTCATAGAGCGCTTCCGGGATGGTGCTGGTGATATAGGTGCGGGCGAGCATGACATTCCAGACAGACACGCAGCCCATCAGGATGCAGACCAGGGGTTTGTCGTAGAGGCCGACATCGCGGACGGTCAGGAAGGTCGGGATCAGGCCGCCGTTGAAGAACATGGTGAAGGCAAAGACAAAGGAAAACAGTTTCTTGCCGGGGAATTTCCGGGAGAGGGTAAACGCGGCGCCCATGGTGACGATCAGGCTGATCACGGTGCCGACAACGGTGTAGACGACAGAATTGAAGAAGGAATGAATCAGTTCACGATTCTGAAAGACGGCGTTGTAACCGACCAGCGTCAGGCCGCGGGGATAGAGGGTGACCTGTCCGGAGGTGACCAGGGCCGCATCCGAGAACGAGCAGATGATGACCAGGTAGATGGGATACAGGGTGATGAGGAGTACCAGCGCCACCATGATACCGACGAACACATTGAACAGGCGGTCGGCGCGGATATCTTTCTGCTTCATGGGATTCATGTCTTTCCGGGAAATGGCTGTCATATCGCTTCCTCCTCTCCTCAGAACAGGGTTTCGCCGTTCATTTTTGCAGAAATCTTATTGGTGGAAAGCACCAGGATGAAATTGACCACATTGACGAACAGGCCGATGGCGGCGGTGTAGGAGAACTGTCCGGAACCAAGGCCCATGGTGTAGACATAGGTGCCGATGATATCGGAGGTGGCCAGGTTGCCGCCGGTCTGCAGGAGCAGGGCCTTCTGTGTGGAGGAGGAGAGCAGGGAGCCGCTGTTGAGGATGAGCATCATGGTGGCGGTGGGGATGATGTGGGGAAGGTCGATGTAGCGGACCTTCTGCCACTTGTTCGCGCCGTCAATGGTCGCTGCCTCATAGAGCTCCGGATCCACACCGGCGAGTGCGGCTATATAGAGGATGGAATCCCATCCGGCGTTCTGCCAGATGCCGGAGATGATGTAGACCGGGCGGAACCAGGCGGCTTCATTCATAAAGTAGATCGACTTCCCGCCCAGCGCGACGATCAGGTGGTTGATGATGCCGTTGGTGGGGGAGAGCAGGATGTACAGGATGCCGGCCAGAACCACGGTGGAGATGAAGTGCGGGACATAGATGGCGGTCTGTGTGAACTTCTTCAGCCGCTGCCCGCGGATATTGTTGACCACGATGGCCAGGAAGATCGGAATCGGGAAGGAGAAGAGAAGACCCAGCACATTGAGCAGGAGGGTGTTTCCGATCAGCCGTCCGAAGTAGTAGGCCTGGAAGAATGTAATGAAGTGCTTGAAGCCGTTCATCGAGGTCCAGGGGCTGCCGACGATGCCGCGGACAGCCTTGTAATCCTTGAAGGCGATCTGGACACCGTACATTGGAAGATAGTTGAAGATGATCAGGTAGACCAGAGCCGGGAGAATCAGAAGATAGAGCCAGCGGTTCTGGACAATACTGTGTCCCAGTTTTCTGAACCTTGAAGAAACGGTGACCGGTTTTTTATGAATCTGCTGCACAGCCATCCCTCTTTTCCTGGATCCTGTTGTTTTGGTTGCTGAGGCTATTGTGATGCATTTTGGAGAGCGGTGCAATCGGCAGAAATTTCAGCAGGCGGAAAAAACGGACAAATGCGTTGGGAGACAATGGTTTGACGGAAAGATGCAGAAATTTCAGCACAGGCAGAAAGGGAGAAAAACACGGCGCAGGTGGTGTCTGCATGCGCCGCGGGATGCCTTTCAGGGGGAGCGGGGCAGCGCCTGAGGAAGAAGACAAAAAGATCAGGAATGATATACAGGAGCAGGTTTCTGTGTTATGATAGGGCCAGACAAAAACTGAAGAAGGGGAGCTGTATGGAAACCACGTATAGTGCATTTATCAGCTACCGGCATCTGCCTCTGGATTCAGCTGCAGCCAAAGCGGTTCAGAAAGCGCTGGAAACCTATCGCATCCCGAAGGAAATCCGGAAGAAAACAGGGGTGCAGAAACTGAAACGATGCTTCCGGGATCAGGATGAGCTGCCTCTGGCAGACGACCTGGGTTCGAGCATAAAGAAGGCCCTGACCGCGAGTGACTGGCTGATTGTGATCTGTTCGCCGAACCTGCCGCAATCCGCATGGTGTCTGCGCGAAGTCGAATTTTTCATCAGCCTGGGAAGACGGGACCGGATTATTCCGGTGCTGGTGAAGGGCGAACCGAAGGAGAGCTATCCGCCGCAGATCATGCTGGCGGATACGGAACACGGACCGGAAGAGACAGAACCCCTGGCAGCGGATGTCCGGGGCAGCCTGAAGCGGCAGCTGAAAACGGAAAAACTGCGCATTGTGGCGCGCATGCTCAATGTGAATTTCAATGATCTGAAACGCAGGGAGCGCGAGCGTGCCCTGCACAGGGGGCTCGCGATGGTTTCCGGTGCGCTGGCGCTTGCGGTCAGCTTTTCAGCGTATGCTGTCTACCAAAACCGCCTGCTGACCGAGGAGAGAAATGCCACGGCGAGGAATGCCACAGAACTGCTGCTGGAAAAATCACTCCGTTCGACCGGGGAGAATGAGATCGGCAACGGGCTGACCTATGCCCTTCAGGCGTATGAAGGCAGCCGCATCTTTTCCGATGCGTATGATGCACAGGTCTCTGCCGCGCTGGAGGCAGCGCTGTATCCGGAAATGTATGCACAGCTCGGGACACTGAAGGATCACGGCGTGCTCCATCGGAAGGCGACGCTGAGCAATGACGGATCACTGATTGCCTGCCGGCAGGCGGATAACAGTCTTCAGATGTACAGCTCTGTGACGGGGGAGAGGCTCTACAGCCTGCCGGACTTCGGATGGTACCTGGCCCCAACGCCGCTGAGTCCGGACAGCCGGTATCTCTGCCGGTATGGACAGGATGGCACGCTGACCCTTTGCAGCGCAGCGGACGGAACAGAAGTCCTGACTGCAGCACTGCCTGAGGGCTGGATGTTTTCGGTCCTCGGGATGACGTCAGACAACCGGGTGCCGGTGCAGTCGACCGAGGGGAAGGCGGCGCTGTATGATCCGTTTGAGAAAAAACTGACGGTCCTTGATGGAATTCAGCTTCAGGAATACGGCGGGCTGAGCCCGATGCTTCACCGTTCGGGACGCCGCGGTGTATGGCCGGGAGAGGGGAAGACCTGGGTTGTCGATACGGAAAAGGGAGAAGTGCTGCTGACCGTGGAAGGAAGCGGCGGAGAGTACACGGCAGACGGGCTGTATTTCCGGTATCGGGCCGGGGAGGAGAACGTTTATCTCCGGTGGGATACGTTGGAAGAAGTCTGCAGAAGCACGCACAGCGGTCAGCTGTCACCGGACGGAAAAACCCTGGTCACGGAAAACTGGACGGAAGGGTTTACCCTGTGGGATGCTCAGACCGGGGAAGAACTGTGGACGGAAGGACATAACAGCGGCAATACCATCTACAGTGTGATGTTCACGGGCCCGGACACCCTGATTGCCAGTCATGAGGAAGTCCAGATCTACAGGATCAGCGACCGGAAAGTGGTGTACGATTCAGGGAAAGAACGGACGACCTACGGGCTGGATGCCTGGGCTGGACGGCTGGTGATGCCGCTGCGTTCCGGCGGATGCCTGGTCAACCGGATTCCCGGTGAGGAAGAATCGGTGCCCTGCCTGACGGTAGAATCAAGAGAAGGATTCCGGGAGGAAGACCTGGGAGAAATGACATCCCGCTTCCCGTTGGCGGGCAGATGGAACGGGATGAACGTGGGATTCCTGACCGACCAGGGCTGGATGACTGTCGAAAGGGAAGAGGATGGTCTGGTGTACCTGTTCGGCGGAAAAGAGTATGTCCTGCACCCTGTCAACGGAATGCAGAATCCCTTTGTCTATGTGTCCCCGGACGGCGAATGGCAGGCCGTGATTCGGGGCGGGGATGTGGATATCTTCCGGGCCGGGGAAGGCCCTGAACCGGTCATGGTCATCCCGGGGAACGGATACGACCGGCTGTGCGCGGCCATATCGGGTCATCTGCTGGCACTGGGTTCCTATGTGGAGAATCTTGCGCTCTATGATCTTTCCACAGGGGACTGTGTTGGGACGATTGTCAGCGGGGCCATGTGCACCGAAATCCAGTTTTCACCGGATGGGTCGCATATCATTGCCCTGTCGCAGATGGCAGAGCAGGCTGTGGTCGCCAATACGGAAAACCTTGCGGTGGTGATGAAGATCCCCGTGAGCGATGTGTATGCGCAGCCTTCCGTAGGGTTCACATCCGGCGGGACGGAAGCCGTGGTGCTGTATCCTGACGGGCATGCCGATGTGGGCAGGCTGTATCAGGAACTGCAGACCCTTGTGGAGAAAGCAAGGCGGTATACTGTTTCCGGTCCGTGATGACAGGCTGTGTCAGGTCTGCTCCTCTCGATGAGAACATCCTGCAATGTAAATGAAGAGCCGCAGCGCTCCGCGTCAAAAACCCCCTGCCGGGTTTCAGTGAAATGCTGAAAGCCGGCAGGGGGTTTCCTGTCATCGTTCTCATTCATGGTGTTTTCAGGATGGATTCTTTTCAGGCAGCAGGAGGAGTTCCGGGGATTTGAGCACGCCCTGCGGCCAGAGGGCATATTCGTCGCTCCACATCACGCCGCGGGTGCGCCAGGAATCCGGGCCCCACCAGGTAATGGTCTTGACGGCCTGGTGCACCTGGCCGAAGGTATTGATGCGGCAGCCAAAGGCCTTGATCTCAATGGTGTGTGTTCCGCTCTCTTTGATTTCAAAGGACACTTTGTACGGCGCATAGGCGATCACACCGAGGTCCGTCCCGTCCACGCTTACGCGCAGGAGCGCCGCGCGGTAATTGCTGACCTGCAGCTGATACTTGCCAGGATCAATCTCGGCCCGGATCTTATAGGTCAGGTTGCCGCCGTAGAACGGCAGACCTTCACGTGTGATATCGCCGAAGGAGAGGCGGCGCGGGCGCTTGATGATGGTGCGGTAGATGCCCTTCACCTTGACGCCGAAATTGCCGAGGATATACATGGCTTCCGGGTTCACCCGGCGGCCGTAGGGAATGCTGACTTCGAGCACGTTATCACCGGGCACGATATCTGACAGCGCCATCTTCCCGATGCTCTTGTCCACGTACCATCCGCCGATATGCATGGCCCGCACGCCGTTGAAGTAGACAATTGCGCTGCAGGAGTTCTCAAGCGCCAGCTGCACATTTTTGACCGGAATCTTGCTGCGGAAGAAGCAGCGCAGATGGAGGGTGTGCGGCGTGGACGTGTCGGATTCCACCCAGGGCTGGGCCACGCTGGCTCCGCGCAGCGGCCAGCCGAGCTGCTCACGGACAAGATTGTCCAGGCGAAGAATGTCATCGGACGGATGCCAGGGCCCGCAGTCGAGCGCGTACTCGGCCCGGTCGAGCAGGAGCACGTTGGGCTCATCGAGTTCATAATTCATCTTTTTGAGGAAACGGCATACCGGGACCGGGGTCTCCTCGGGTGCAGCCTGCTCAGCGCAGAACGCTTCGGAAGCGGGCGTGAGGCGGAGAAGCAGGGAGTCCTGATCATAGAACCGTTTTTCATACACGGTCCAGCCGTCTGCCTGCTCTGAGGCGGCGTTTGTGATCTGTCCGGTCAGGGTATCATACAGCGTCAGATCCCAGCTGCCCCGCAGGCGGATGCGCAGCAGATGACTTTCCGGCACATCGATGTCACCGGTCGGATCGGCGTGGCACAGGAACAGCCAGCGGTCATCCCCGTCCTGGCGCATCTGGTAGAGCAGGTAATTTGCCTGGACGCCGCGCTCATCGCGGACGTCCACATCCCGCAGTCCGGACAGGCGCCGGAGAATTTCAAAGCGGTCGAACACACAGTGTTCGCATGCGTCATAGAGGGCTTTCGGTGCATCGCTTGCCACCGCGTCCATGAGGGACGGAGCCTCGCCGAGGAAGATGACCCGTCCGCCCTGGGATGCAAACTGCTTCAGACGGGAGACGGTGGTTTCGCGCAGGGTTTCAACAGGCGGCACCAGAATGGTCTCGTAGCGCATCTCCCCAACCGGGAAAGCCGTGCCTGTGAAGGACTCGGGACAGAGCTGCGGGAGCAGCGACTCGGAGATGAAATCAAAATCGATGAGGCCCCTGAGCAGCCAGGCCGTCAGGTTCTTGAAGCGCTCATCCATCTGCTCGCGGATGGCCTCGGTGTTTTCCTTCGCACCCCAGTGCAGCCAGTAGCTTTCCACCGGATGCACCACGCCGACCCGGCACAGGGCCCTGCCGCGGGTGAGCGCTGTATTGACGCGCGCGAAATGATTTTCCACATAGCTGTATTCCCTGTACCACGGCGTCTGATAATTGAAGGTGGCCGGGTAATCGCGTTTGGCCTCGCCGTTCATGGAGGCCCAGGACAGGTGCGGGACGCGGACGGTCACGCCCAGCGCCGCCTGCCAGTCGCCGCCAAGCTTGTGGCCGCGGAAATCAAAGTTCCAGTTGGTTACGCCGTAAAGTTCGGAGAGCACGCCTTCGCGTCCGAACTGGCGGGAGGCAGACTGCGCCTGCTTGGCGGTGGTAAACTCACGGCTGTCATTGAGCATGTCAATGCCCGGCAGCTGGAAGCCGCGGTAGGAGCGCATGGCCTCTCCGAGCGCGCCGGTCTGGGTAAAGAGCGTGGGCTCTTCCATCATGTGGCCGGTCAGCATCAGGCCGTGGTCCCGGCACCATGCGCCGACCTGGTCGGCAAAGGCCCGGGTAAAACGCTCGGCGATATGGTCATGGAAATGGTAGCGGAGCGTGGACGGTCTGTCGTCGGGCAGGTCCCAGAGCAGTTCGGGCAGTCCGTCGAGGAGATCATTCCCGTAGGCCTTCTGAAAGGTCTCCGGCAGATCGTCTGTCCAGGGCAGCGTGACGTCCCGGGTGTCCGCGGCAAAATTCAGGGTCTGTTTTCTGGAAAACTGCGGTTCATCGGTAAAAATGGCGGGGATCAGGCCGCCGAAATCCTTCCCGACATGCTTTGCATAGGCGTCATGGGTGATATGAAGGAACCGCTGGATGCTGCGGGGATCCAGGGTGTTGACATAGGACTGGTTATTGTACCAGGGATCGTTGCCTGCGATTTCCCGGTAGACATACAGCGCAAAGCCGTCCGCCTCTCCGTCCTCATCCATGCGCCGGTAGAACTTCAGCGTGCCGTCCGGATTCAGCGAGACATCGAAGGCAGCGAGAAATTTCGCGTTTTCTTTTTTCTGTCTTGTAAACACGGCATACCGCTGCCGATAGGCCGGGTCTTTTGTGACCAGTCCCCCGGCTGCGCCGGATGGCCAGCGGTCTTCATCATAGAGCCAGATCAGCATATGTTCCTGACGCGCCTTTTCCACGCAGGCCCGGATCAGGTCGAAAAACTCATCGCCCAGGTATTCCGTTTCCAGACCGGTCCGCACATGGATATGGACACCGCCGTAGCCCATTTTTTTGAGCTGTTCCATCTGCCAGAGCAGATCCTCTTTGTTCAGTCTGCTGTTCCACGCCCAGAACGGGGTGCCGCGGTACTCAGAGCCGGGATTGGCAAACAGGCTTGCCGTCATGGGTTCATGACTTTTGGAATAGAGCATCGTTTTTCCTCCTTTGTGTCAGGAACGCCGTGCGATAAAGAGCGGCAGATGGAGGCGGCCGGAATAGAACAAAAAGGCCGGAAACGGTCCACGCATATGCTGCTCCGTGGGGTGGTATCTCCTGCTTTCTCATCAGCAGGTTTGTCAGTTCTTGTCACCATTATAATGATCGGGCAGGAATTGGCAAGCATGAATTCTCAGGGAAAAATCAAAAAAACACAGGAACCGCTCACGCAGGGTGATCCGGTTCCTGTGACTGTTTTTCTGTCCCTCATTCCCCGTCCGCGGAGGCAGCCTCACGGATGGCGCAGAGCATGGCATCCGCATAGGCCCGGGCAGCTGCCGGGTCATAAACGATGCCTTTTGCTCCCGCATATTCGCTGAGGGCGGCCTGGATCAGGGGATGAAAGGTTTCGGGGAGATGCCTGAGCGCCCAGTCCCCGCCTTCCTTTTTGGAGAGCACGCTGCCCTCGCGCAGGAAGGCCAGCACCCGGGCCAGGTTCAGCGTCAGGTACATGGTGTTGTCTGTGATTTCCTCATCGGCATGGCAGATATCCTTCCATATGGAATCCAGATACGCCGCCCTGGGCACCTCGCCGAAAGCGTCCCGGATCGGAAGCCCGAAGAGGCATAGCCCGCGGCTCCGGATGACCGTAAAGTGGGCTGCCAGGTCCGGGTCGGTCCCTTTCATCTTCCGGATATAGTCATGCGGATTTTCCGTGTACCAGGCCAGGTGCGTCACGGAAAAGTGCAGCTCAAAGGGCGTCGGGTAGACAAACGGACGGCAGAACGCGGCCTGTACCACGCTCATTTCAATGCCCTTGGCCGGGGCGGACGCATTCAGGTCCACGGTCATGTCCATGAAAGCGCGTTTGACAGTCTCTGAAAGCGCATGCCGTACGAGGACGATCAGGTCGATATCGCTGAGCGCGGGATGAAAGCAGCCCATGACGGCTGACCCGTGCAGGTAGATGCCCAGAAGATTGTCTCCAAGGATGTCCCGGGAGCGGGAGACAAACGCCCTGAGCAGTGGTTCCGTGCTGTGGAGATCACACATCGTGTTTTCCTCCGGAAGCGATCATGGATGAAGGAAGGATGAAAGATCGATCTTTGTCCAGCCCTTCCCGCCGATGACTCGCAGGGAGAGCATGCCGGTTTCGGGGACCATGACCATCTGGAACACGGTCAGTTCATCGGTCGCCCCGCCTTCTGCCAGGGGCAGTTCAAGGATTTCCCGCATTTTCTGCTCATCGACTGCACCCTTTGCATATTCGCACAGGGCGATCAGGTTGCTGCGCCGGGTCAGGCTCTGCCAGGAGGCGGCATCCGAAGGCACAGGGAAAAGCCATTCTGGATTCACATAGTGGTTTGCAGCCACAAGAAGGCCCTCCGGAAGATCTGTGCCGCCTTTTTTCACGCCGATGGGGCACCATTCATGGCAGACAGGGTCAGCGGTCAAAGCGGAAGGTATTGAAGTCCGCATACCCGCTGCCCTCATAGGTGAAATAGAGCGCGTGCTTTCCCCACGGAATGGTAAGCGGGGCGCAGTGGCAGGACCAGGTTTCGGAAGGCGCAAGGCGGATTCGTGCAGCCACCGGCCCGTTCCGGCCGTCGCGCACGACAAACTCGCCGTCACCCGTGCCGCGCGTTTCCACCGTGATCTGCCGGGCTGTGCGGAAATCGAAATAGCGGTATCCGGCGGTGGCACCGTCCACCATGTTGCTGATAAACTGGTTGGGATTGTCCTCACGGTCCTCACCCTCCTGGGTGAAGGCGGGATGGTGTTCATCCTGCTGGTCCGGAAGGCTTTCGGTTGTGCCGTTTTTGCTGAACAGGTGGCACGCAATGCGCGCTTCATAGCTGCCCTCATCCTTCAGGGGACCGCCGTTGAGACCGCAGGAGGTGATCTCCGCCTGATGGAAGGCTTCGCCGTCAAACTCGATCTCCTCGGCACAGGCCTGGCGGGAGAAGAAGTGCCGGTTGGTTTGTCTGTGATAGAAGACATACCATTTCCCACCGACAAAGGCGACGCTCCCGTGGGTGTTGCCGCGGTAGTTGAGGGCTTCGGTGTTGCCGTTGACGCCGATATCGGCATTGGAGACCAGCACGCCGCCGAAGTGATAGTCGCCCAGCGGGGAATCCGACACGGCCCAGCACAGCTCATGCATCCAGCAGGAAGAATAGATGAAGTAGTATTTTCCGTTGATCTTGCGCACGGAGCTGGCCTCAAAGAAGGGGTGCGCTTCATACTCTGTGCCGTCTGCATCATTGATGATGGGCAGGTTATGGAAGGGGCCGGCCTTGACGGTGACCATGTCCTGCTCGAGCTCCATCTTCAGGCTGTCCTTGTCCACCGGCGTCTGCTTGTAGCGGGGGCTGTTGCCGGAAAAGAGGTAGATGCGTCCGTCGTCATCGATAAAGATGCCCGGATCGAACTGGCGGATTTCATCGGGGCGGGAGCCGAGGATATCGCCGTTGGGATAGCGCACAAAGTCCAGGAATTCATAGGGCCCGGCCGGTTTGTCCGCAACGGCCACGCCGATTTCCTTGAGGAAATCCAGGCAGTAATAGAGGTAGTACTTTCCATCATTTCCGCGGCAGACATCCGGTGCCCACAGGGCGTGCGCGCCGTCCGGGTTGCGCGGGTCCTGCGTCTTGCGGAAGATCACGCCTTCATAGCGCCAGTCCGAGAGGTCATCTTCCGGCGCGGACCAGCAGACATAATCATTGGCGCAGTAGACATCGCCGTTAAAGCGGTCATGACTGCCATAGATGTAGAGCCGCCCGTCAAACACACGGGGTTCGCCGTCGGGGATGTACTCATAGCTGGGCAGATAGGGATTGAACACCTGTTTTTTCATAGCGCATTCTCCTCCTCATATATATGCTGTCAGGCTCCGGCCTGCTCATGGACGAAAGAGGGATCAGGATTCCCGGGAAGGTTTTCCGTACTGTTTCCCGCAGCCGCTGCAGATGCCGGTATGGACCGAAATCGGACGGCCGCATATGCCGCAGCTCCACGCAGCGCGCTCTTTTTCCAGAAAGGCATCCATTCCGGTTTCACGGATGGCGCGGAGGTTCTCGAGCGGCGATTCTGTGAGCGGGTACTGCGTGGTATAGCGGTTTTCCTTTTCCATGACATCCGCGCAGGGGAAGTCAGGGCAGACATCGCAGAACCGCCATCCGTTCTGCTTCCTTTTCGTGCACAGGATGATGCCGCACCGCTTCGCGCAGAATTCCGGCTTGTGCTCATCCGGTCCGAGACATCCGGGACAGGGATCGACGGCGCTGTGCGCGCGGGAACAGAGACTGCAGTCGAGCCCGCAGGGGGCGATCATATCCGGAGTAAACATGCATATGCACTCCTTTCAGAACAGTATGCCTGATGCGGATTACCGGTTTACAGTTCCACATGGATACAGACTTTTTCATCCAGGCAGGAGGCGCCGGCATAGATCATGTACTGGCCGCTCTCCACGGTTTTCTCTCCGGTCGACTCCATATAGATCTCCAGATCGCAGGGATGGACCGTGAACGAAATTGTCCTGGATTCGCCGGGCTGAAGGTCGTGCACACGCTCAAACCCGATCAGCCGGCGCACGGGGTGCACGGTCGAGGAGGGGGAGAGACGCCGGATATACAGCTGCACCACCTCATCGCTCACGACGTTTCCGTTGTTCCTGACGTTCACGGAAACCGTGAGGCCGTTTCGGCCGCCTTCCGCGTGCAGTCCGCTGTACGCAAACCGGGTATAGGTCAGGCCGTATCCGAACGGGTAGAGGACCGGCTCCCTGAAGTAGCGGTACGTTCTCGGGTGACGGATCAGGTCATAATCCTCCATAGGCGGCAGGTCGGCATCGCTCCGGTACCAGGTCATCGGGAGACGGCCTGCAGGGGATGCCTCGCCGAAGATGGCGGCGGCCAGCCCGTTGCCGAGATCCTGCGAGCCGGTGGCATTGGTGAGGATGGCCGGCACATGCTCCTGCATCCAGCCGATGGCATAGGGGTAGTTGGTGATGAGCACCACGGCCGTGTTCGGGTTGGCCTCCCAGACCGCTTCCACCAGTTTTTCCTGCAGCGGGATCATGTCAATGGTGCTCCGGTCAATCTCTTCCTTGGCGTTGACCACCGGATTGCAGCCGACGGCGACGATGACCTTCGAGGCCTTCCGCGCCAGCGCCTTTGCGCGTTCAATGCCGCTGGAGACCATCTCGGCCTCCAGGCGGTCGGCTTCGCGCTCGGAGCCGGCCCAGGCACTGACATCATTGCCGCCCTCCTTGGTATTGCTCTCCGCTGTCCGCCGCACCAGCGGGTCTGTCCGCAGGGTTCCGTTTTCGATATACACATTGCGGTTGCCGAAACAGTACAGGCGGATGCCGCCCTCCTCATCATTCCAGTACGCTGTCAGTTCGACGCAGTTCGCGTTTCTCGCACGCCCGGTGCGCACGGCCTCCGCGGTGCCGATGGTAAAGCACCCGGTGACATTCCAGGCAAACGGGTCGTCCAGGGAGAGGCTGATTGTGCCGTCTGCGCCGGCGCACAGGTATTTCCGGTAGGCAGGCGCGTAGAGGGTATGGCTTCCGCAGCCCCAGTTGATCTGTTCAAAGACCACCGCTTCCTCGGCGCGCTCGACAAGCACCAGCTGAGCGGGGATATGGGCGATCTGCCCGTTGGGCGCCTCCGGGGGACGGCTGGCCCCGAGATAGCGGTCCCCGAAGCGGAAGCGCACCAGGTTCAGGCCGCTGTCATAGGGCAGGGGATGGTGCACCTTCTTCTCCAGACCGGCCTTCAGCGTGACCTGATAGAGCGGCTTTCCGCCGTACCAGTCCATATACCAGCTGCTGCCGATGTGCCCGATGAGGGCAATGTCGTCCTCTTTGTTCAGGGGCAGAAAACCGTGTTCATTCTTCAGAAGCACATTGGATTCCATGCTCATCTGAAGGGAAATCTGTTTGGCCTCATCGGTCCCGACATCGGCCATGTCGAGCTCGGCGTACGGGTCGTCCGGATCAAACGTGCCCTGGCGGAGCAGTTCCGTGATTGTGGTGAGAATGGATTTGTCCAGCTCTTTTTCGGTGATCAGGCCGCGCTCAAACGCCTCCCGGGCCGCTTTCGAGACCTCGGCGGGCTGATCGAGCATGGCGTCCACGCCGGCTTTGACGCCTTCGGCGAGGGTCTCCGCGTGGGTTTTGAAGTAGCGGTGAAAGTTCACGGTCTGGAGAAAATCGCCGCCGTCGGTCATCGCATACCGGGTGCCCCACTGGTCCTTCAGAAGATCCTGCACTTCATGGTTGAGCATGGCGGGCAGGTGATTGATCTCGTTGTAGGAGGTCATGACGCCCTCCGCGTGGCCTTCCTGAATGCAGTAGCGGTAGGGTTCCAGCTCATAGTCATATTTGACCTTGTCGCTGATGTCAAAATTGTCAAAGCAGCGCCGGTATTCCTGATTGTTTGCGTAGAAATGCTTGAGCACAGCACCGGTGCGGATGCGGTCCCCGCGCGCGCCGCCCGTGAGCGGCGAGCCGTCGCGGTTGTGCTCATCCTGCATGCCGGTGATATACGCAGACGCCATTTTTCCCGTGAGGTAGGGGTCCTCGCCGTACCCCTCCTCATTCCGGCCCCATCTCGGGTCGCGGCAGAGGTCCACGGTGGGGCACAGCCGGGTGTGTCCGCGGTGGCTCACCGCGTTCCCGAATGCGCGGGATTCACAGCCCATGATATCGCCGCACCGCCGGATCAGGTCCCGGTCAAAGCTTGCAGCCATGCCGATGGGCTGGGTAAAGGACGTGGTCGGGGTCGGCGGATAGGTCTCCTTCTGTCCTGCCCGGGCCTGCACGCCGTGCGCGCCTTCCCCGCCGCAGGTGGACAGGGTGAGTCCCAGGCGCTCCAGGCGGATATTCAGGGTGAAAAAACCGAATTTCTCCTCGAGCGTCAGCTGGGAGAGCAGCCATTCGGCGCGTTCCCGGTCGGAGAGACGGGTGTCATAGAGCGGTGTCGTTCTGTCCATACAGATTCTCCCTGTTTTTTGATACCGGCAGCGACCGGGGCGGAAGTGCTGTGCGTGGAGGGAAGCTTACACGCTGAGGCGGTATACGTCCAGTCCGTCCCTTGTCTCTGTACGGACAAAACCGAACTTCCGGGCGATATGTGCGGTTGCCTTCTGGGCGGGAGAGCATTCAATGACCGGCTGTTTTCCCTTTTCCCGGGCCATCCGGATGAGGAGGATGGTCAGTGCTGTGGCAAAGCCCCTGCCCTGGTAAGCCGGGAGGAGCACCCAGCCGATTTCCATGGAGGTCTCGTCCCAGGCGTGAAAAATGACATAGCCGATAAAGGTCCCGTCTGCTTCCGCGGCCAGGACCGGCGGATGCTGTGAGATGGCGCGGCGGAGAAAGGCTGTGGTCTGCGCCAGGGTATACGGCGGCTCAAGGTACCGCATGACGTCGGGGCTGGAGAGGAGCGAATGCAGGGGCTCAAGATCCTGCATCGTCATGGGCCGGACGCGCAGGTCCTTGCCCGGCACGGCAGGCGGACACTCAGGCTTCGGAGACATACTTTTCAATCACGGTCTCCCGGACATACTGCGCCTTCAGTTCCCCGAGGCGGGCAAAGTGCGCCTGACGGGTGTGCGCGGTCAGGGCATCCGCATCCCGCCATTTTTCAAGCAGCAGAAGCCGGTCACCGCCGAGTGCGGGCAGGAAATACTCATACTGCGCATTCCCGTCCTCCGAGCGGCTGGCGGCATCGATGCCCTCGGACTGGATGCTGTGAAGAAATGCATCCCGCATGCCGGGATGGCAGTGGTAGGTCACATTCAGGACAATCATGGCTTTTTCCTCCGATCGGCAGATGCTGTCGTTTCATTCAAACGTTGTCGGGACGGTAACAGATGACATGCTGCTGGCTGGAGTAGACTTTTCCGTCATCGCACCGGAACGGGTGCTGGAGGCCGGTGCCGCCGAACCAGGTATACGGCGTGTCCTCCTCTGTTCTGCCCTCGCAGATTTCCTGCATGCCCGCCCGCAGGCAGCGCATGAGGGAGATGTCATCCTCCGAGCCCGCGTGCCCGTGCAGGATGATGTCAGCCTCGTCCATCAGGAACAGGACGCGGTCAAGCTGCTCAGCGCATGCGTGCACCGGCAGGCAGCCGTCCAGCTGCAGCCACAGGTGATGGTTGATGCTGTCCCCGGTAAAGAGGATCCGGTCCTCTTTGAGCAGGAGCAGCGTGCTTCCGGGGGTATGCCCGGGGAGCGCATGCGCTTCCAGTGTCCTTCCGCCCAGATCGATCCGGCTGCCGGGAAGCAGCTCACGGAAAGGCGGCATGCTGCGTCCCTTCTCCCGGGCAAACGCCAGAAACTCCGGATCCTCTGCGAACGAGGCCGCGAGCGGGAGATCCGCAGGGGGCAGGAAGGCTTCCTCATCAAAATAGAGATTGCCGAAGATATGGTCCGGGTGCCCGTGCGTGTTGACCACAACCAGCGGAAGATCGGTGAGCTTCCGGACGGCGCGGTACAGATCGTTATACCCGTTCATGGTGTCAATGACACAGGCTTTTTCCTTTCCGATGACCAGATAGCCGGTGGCCTCATGCGCTTCATCCATGAGGAAAATGCCCGGCCGGACTTCGCGGATGAACAGTTCTTTTTCCATATGATTCTGCCTCCCTGGGATATTTTTTTCAGCGGTTCATGTCATCAACAAGATTTGCCGGCTTGACCGTCATCTCGGCCCAGGCCGGGAGGAACCCGCTGTGGAAGGCGTTCCTCGCCGAGCGGATATTGGACCAGGCCGAGCAGTAGAACGGCACTTTGCCGAGTGCAAGAATTTCTTTTGCCAGACGGCTGGTCAGCGCAGGGGCAATGCCCCGTCCCCGCGCCTGAGGGAGCACGTCAATCCCGATCTGCCACATGTCTTCACAGTCGGCCGAGCACGCGGCCAGGCCCACCAGCTTCCCCTGGTCATAGGCGCCGACGCCGAGCACATCCAGTTCCCGGCGCTCTTCGCACAGGGCATTGCTCCACTCGGGCAGGTACAGCCCTCTGAAGTCCTCAGGTCCCAGCACGCGTGTTTCCACCGGGCAGGGGAGGTCAGGGAGGCGATGGACGTCCGGGAGATAGTACTCGGCCATAAAGCAGACCTTATATCCCTTTTCGAGCAGGCGGGTGCTCAGCCAGTCCATGTTCGGGGTTTCAAAGCAGTGGTAGAAGGGAAACTTCCGGATGTATTCCTCCGCCAGGGCGGCGGTCTCCGGGACGGAGGCTGCCACCACGTTGGCGCGGTAGGAGACAAAATGGCAGGTGATGGGTTCCTTGTAGTATTTCCGCGCACGGGCCCCGAGACGGAAGGGGACAAGGACCGGCGCGTCCGAGAGAAAATCCTCCGCCCGGCAGCCGATATCCTCGGCGGACTGCTGCAGGGCGATCTTCAGAATGTCCTGGTTTGTCATCTCTGTGACCTCATTGATTTTTTTCAGCCGCGGGCCTTCTGCACGCTGGCATACACAAAGACCGGCAGCGCGATCAGATCAAGCATGCCGAGCAGCCGCGTCAGGCCGTCGGGGAGGTTGCCGTCGAACAGGGCGGTAAGGCCGAGGATGACCGAGCAGATGGCCAGAACGGCCAGGCTGATGTTCCAGAGAAGCTGATTGTTTTCCTTACTCATGGTGATTCATGGTCCTTTCTGCATTTATATGGGGAGATCAGCCATTCAGGCCGAAAACCTGCTCCACGAGGGCAAGCGTTTCCGCGGGTGTCCTGTTTTCGTCCCGCAGGATCACTGGGAAACCGCTGTGCAGGAAGCGCTCATATTTTTCCGGGGAATTGATCCGCGCGAGCCCGCGGCAATAGTTGTCCATGGCTTTTTCCGGGTCCGGCTCCTCCAGGATCAGCCGGTGGAGGAACTGCTTTTCCTCATCCTGCCGTTCAAAGAAGCGGCTGACGGAGATCTGCGGATCGGCGAGCATGACCAGGACATGCCCCGGGAGGGCGACCTGCCTGAGGGTTTCGGCGGAGATATTCGTATCGACAAAGACCGGCTGTGCGCAAAGGGCGAACTGGGGGAGAATCTCCAGCTCCAGCCGCTCGCATTCCTCTGCGGCGCCGTCGATCCATTGTTCATATTCTTCCGGCGTCCTGCGGATGAAATCATGCCAGTCCTTCAGCTCGCGGGTGTAGGTCAGGCAGGGGAAGGCGGAGGCATCGAGGGTCGGGAAAAAACGGCTGTGATAGTTTTCTTCCAGCAGGATGCCGCTGTGCTTTTCGGCGAGCATGCGGGTCATGGTCGATTTCCCGGCATAGGCTGTCCCGATGATGAAATAGGCGTTGGGAAAGATCATGGTGTGTTCCTCTCAGACTGCGGCGCACCGGCTTTCCTGACCAGGGCCGCGTTGTCGTGCAGTTCGCGAAAGCCGTGTTTCCGGTAAAAATCGTATGCAGGCATATGCCGGTCGGTGAGCAGGAAGATCCAGGGGATTCCGCGCTCGAGAAGCTGAGATTCCACACAGTCCATAAAGCGGCCGCCATGGCCACGGCCCTGCATGTCGCGGGCAATGCAGAATTCATCGATGCAGTACTCGGTTCCCTCGTGCCAGTGGTGGATATGCCCCATGGCGAGGCCGATGAGGCGGTCACCGTCAAAGTATCCGAAGGTGAGGGAGTTGCTCTGACCGGCAAGGTCGGTGATATAGGCATCCAGCTGTCCGGGACAGCTCCAGTCATCGTTCCAGGGCTCCCCGGTGAACACATCCGCGTACAGTTTCGTTATGCTCTCCCTGTCCCGGAGCGTCAGTTCTTTCAGTTCCATTCCATTGCCCCCTCATGCTGTTTCCGGGGCCGCACGGCCTGCCTTTTCGTCTGTGACGGCGATCAGCCCGCGTTCAGACTCGATTTCCTGGGGAAAGGGATAGACGGCGGCTGCCTTTTCAAACTGCCTGCGGAGCTGCTCCGCTTTTTCCGGATTCCTGTCCGAGAGCAGGGCACAGGCATACTCTGTGCGCAGGATGGAAGGGGAGGAGGCCATGGACTTCATGATCTTCTCCTGCTGCTTTGTGCGCATGGCCTTCAGCTGCTCCGGCCGGTTTTCCCCGACCGCTTCCAGATAGATGCGGTCTGAGATCATGAGGCCGCGGTGCAGTCCGGTCAGTCCGGAGGCATCGGAGAGGATGCGCTCCATGAGGGCATCTGCTTCCTGAAAGCGGTGCTCATCGATCAGGCGGCTGCAGGCCATGTCCCCGAGGAAGGCGACGAGCGGACTGCTCTTCATGGCATCCGCGGAGGGCACCGTGAACCATTCCGCCGGCATATCCTTCGTCCGCATGCCCGCAGAGAGCGCCTCATTGACTTTCATTGAGATCCAGAAGGCGCGGACGGCTTCCGGATGCCGGGACATATCCAGCACGTTCTGCGCGTCATTGGTGACATCGCCGGAGGGCAGGGGCAGCCCGTTGAGCAGGGCGAAGGCAGTGCCGAGGACGGTGAGGCAGAGGAGGAAGACCCGGAGCGGGGAAGAGGGCGCGCAGAGGAAGGAAAGCCCGAGGAACAGGAGCGCGGAGACCAGGTTCAGGATGGCTCCGCCATAGTTGTACAGACGGAAGGGAAACGTCCCGTTCTTCATCTCCGGCGGGCTCATCAGGCACTGACCGGCTGTGCCGGCCAGGTGCATCCTGCGCAGGCGGATTCTTCCGCCTTCCAGCACCCACATGAACTGAAAGATGCGGAAGGAAATGAAGCGGTAGCCGGTCAGCAGGCCGAAAAGGAGGTGCCCGCCTTCGTGGATGATGGTCTGGATGACGATGGCGGCGAGCAGGAAGGGGATCATCAGCAGGAGCGGCAGGAGCAAGTCTGCATGCTCCGGGGAGGTCATGGACTGCATGGATAGGATGCCGCAGGCGGCTCCGGTCAGCATCCAGACCAGGACACCGGGCCACTGCCCGGAGGAAGCTTTTTTCTGGCTGTTTTTCATGGTAAAGCTCGGACACCCATGACTTCCGTCGTGGGAGGAGAGACTTCTCTCCTTTCTGTTCAGTAAGATGGAGTATATCATGTTCCTAAGGGCACAGATACGGAAAAGCAGGGAAGTGGCTCCGCCTGTCGGGGTTTTCTCTGTATCTTCAGGACGGCGAGCCTGTGATATGGTAAGCGCCTTCGTCATCCAGGAAGAGCTCGAGGTCGGCGGGCATCGTCTTTTCAAGACAGACCCTGACATTGGGCATATCACTGAAGTCCACGAAGGCCCGGGCGGCGTCCTCTTCCACGCCGGTCCGGATCCGGCGGTCAATGAGGCGGCGCCTGAGCAGATCTTCGGGCGCGCGCACGGATACGGTGTAATCCGCAAAGGACCGCAGCTCCCGCCATCCGTCCGCGTCCAGGAGCAGATAATTGCCCTCGAGCAGCACAATGCGGCCGTCGACGGTGACAGCATCCTCGATGGGATTGTGGAGCAGGCGGTCATAGACCGGCCACGTGCACACCTCGCCCGAGGCGGCGCGGCGGACAAAGTGTGTGAGGCGCTCGAGGTCAAAGGTGACCGGGGCCCCTTTGATCCGGACCATGGGAAGCTCCTCCCCGTCACGGAATACGGTATGGGACAAAAGGTATTCCTGCCGCCTGTGGAAGCCGTCCATGCCGATGACCTGCACCGGACACAGCGCGGGGTCCTGGTGTGAGAGCGTTTCCAGAAAGCTCAGGAGCGTGGTCTTGCCCGCGCCGGGCGGGGCAGCGAGCATGACCAGGATGCGCCGTCCCTTTTCGCGTTCAAGACCGGTCAGATGCCTGAGCAGGGGGAGAAAAATATCGTGCACCGTGCGCTCTTCATAGTGCGCGGTGACTTCGATGCCGTTGACGCGGACACTGTATTCCATGCATTTCACCTTCGGACGCAGCAGGATCTGCACCGCGGCATGCCAAAACAGCGGGCTGTTTCATGCTGTTTCATTGTGCGGCGGATGCATGGCAAGCATAGCAGATTGCAGGGGGGATGTAAATGATCCGAAGGGGAATGCGCCGGGAATGCGCCGGGAATGTGCCAAATGGACAACAGCTGAGAAACCGATGGAAAAAAGCGGGAAAACTTCAGCGGATGCAGGAAAGGGCGGAAAAAAGAAAATACCTCTTGAGGAATTGCACCGAATACGATATATTCAGTATAACGGCTCTGGCCAATGAACAAGAAACGTGAGGGATCGAATATGTCGGAAAACCATGCTGGAAACCATCCTGTCCGTGTCGCCTTTATCGGCTCTGAATGCTATCCCTTTATCAAGACCGGTGGTCTGGGCGATGTCATGTATGCCCTGCCCAGGGCACTGCTCCGGGAAAAGTGTGAGGTCAGAGTCCTCATGCCCTATTATGCCTGCATTCCTGAGAAATTCAAAAACCAGATGACGTTCCGCGGCTCTTTCATGATGGACCTCACGCAGGACGGCCGCTCGTTCTTTGTGGGCATCATGGAGACCGAGATGGACGGCGTGATCTATGACTTCGTTGAAAACCGCGATTTCTTCGACTGGGGCAATCCCTACACCGGGCTCTGGGAAGACATTCCCAAGTACTGCTTCTTCTCCAAGGCAGCCCTGTCGGTCCTCAACTATCTCGAGTGGACTCCGGATGTCATCCACTGCCATGACTGGCAGGCGGGCCTGGTACCGGTGTATCTCCGCACCGAGTTTGCAGGAACCCCGGTGGGCAGTGCGAAGAGCATCCTGACCATCCACAACCTCCGCTTCCAGGGCATCTGCAGTGTGGATCACCTCAAATACTGGACCGGGCTTCCGGATTATCTGTTTGACTATTCCGTCTTCCGCATCGCCAATGATCAGGCGAACATGTTCAAGGGCGGCCTTGCCTACTGCGACCGCATCACCACGGTGAGCGCCACCTATGCCCGGGAGATCCAGACAGACTTCTACGGCGAGAATCTCAACGGCCATCTGTGGTATCACCGGGCCAAGCTCAGCGGCATTGTCAACGGCATTGACGTGGATCTCTGGAACAGCCGGACGGACAAACTGCTGAAGGCACCCTACGGCGTTGAAGACGTGCTGGAGAAAAAGCAGGAGAACAAGGCAGCCCTGCAGGCAAGGCTCGGACTGCACACGGATACCAGCCGGTTTGTCCTGGGCCTGATCTCCCGTCTGACCGATCAGAAGGGCCTGGACCTAATCAATACCGTTTTTTCAAAGATGATGAACGCGAACACGCAGATTGTGATTCTCGGCACCGGCGATGCGCGCTATGAAAATGCCTTCCGCTACTATGAGAGTGTCTATCCGGGACAGGTCTGCGCCTACATCAAGTATGACGAGAGTCTCGCCCATCAGATCTATGCCGGCGCGGACGCACTCCTCGTGCCCAGTCTCTTTGAGCCCTGCGGCCTGACCCAGCTCATCGCCATGCGCTACGGAACGGTTCCGGTCGTGCGTGAGACGGGCGGCCTGAAGGATACCGTGGAACCCTATAATCAGTACACAGGCGAGGGCAACGGTTTTACCTTTGACTATTACAATGCGGACCTTCTGCTCGACGCAGTGGAACGCTGCCGGAAAGTGTACCGTGAAAAGAAGGACAACTGGAATGCGATCGTGAAGCGCGATATGGAAAAGGATGTATCCTGGGAGCATTCCGCAAGCCAGTATATGGACCTGTACAGGGAACTGGCGCAGTGACAGCCTCCGTTTCGCAAGGTGATTCTGATCTCCGGGGATGCCGGCCTGACCGTCGTGGCCGGTGACGACAACGGATATACCCAGATCACCGACGAACAGCTCGACAAGGTTGTGGATTTTGTCAGCGAACTGTGGATGAACACCAAGGCTGCTGAATAAGCTTCGGACAGCGATGCGGGGAACGGCAGACAGCCGTTCCCCTGCGCGTTTCTCTGCGGTTTTGGACGGAGAACGGGAAAAAGGAAAGGGAGGAACACAATATGAGGGAACGGATCAGAAAAATCAGCGTCACGCTGATGCTTGCACTCGGAGAGCTTGTCCTGGGCATTCTGCTCCTGGTGAACCCCAAGGGCCTGGCCAGCGTGGTCATCATTCTGGCGGGCATCCTGATGATTGCCCTGGGCGGCTATCACCTGGTCCGGTATATTCGTCTGCCCAGGGAAAAGGCGGCGGAAACCTGGAACCTGGCGACCGGGACCGGATTGATTACGGTGGGCATCACGGCCATCGCCAATCAGCACTGGCTGGTCCAGATGTTCGGCACGCTGGCGGCTGTGTACGGGATCATGACGACCGTGATATCCTTCATGAAGCTCCAGATCGCCGTGGACGCGCTGAGATGGAAGCGCCCTTACTGGTACTTGATGGCCATCAGCTTTGCTGTGACGGCCATTCTGGCCGCTCTTCTGCTCATTCAGCCCTTTGCTGAGAGCACGGTCTGGATCTTTGCCGGCATTGTGCTGCTGGTCCTGGCTGTCCTTGACGGGGTCTATTTCATTCTCGGCAGGCAGCACCGGGGCAGTGCGGACTCAAAGGCCGCGTAAAACCAGTACATTCGAATAAAAAACGAGGACCGTCACCGGCCGGCAGGCAGGTGAACAGTCCTCGTTTTGAATGCGGGAATCAGGCTTTTGCATCCAGATAGGGCAGGGAATCGTAATCCGGGATATCGGCCAGATACAGATTGATGTATCCCTCGATATCCGAGGCGTACAGCACATGCTTTCCGTCGGGCATGAAGCAGGGGTGCGGATGCGAGTTCTGGAAGTAGAAGCTGGAGTCGTGCATGCACAGGACGCGCGGGGCGTCAAACCGGTCGCCTTCACGGCGGATGAGCTTGATGGCCTTGCCGGCATCGGTGACGATCATGTTGGTGTCCAGGGAGAACACATGGTCCGGTGACTTCATGGGACCGTTGAGCGCCTCAATGTCGCCGGTGCCGTCATAGCGGATAAAGCCGGTATAGGTGGTGCGCACAGGATTGCCGGGGGTCGGCACATGCACCTGGTAGCCGACGGTCTCGCCGTCCTGCAGCCAGTATTCGTGCCCGATCATTTCGCCTTCCTGCCTGCGGGGACGAAGCTGGTGCACTTTCCCGGTATGGACGTCGAGCACCCACATGCGGTTGTCCACGCGGTCCCACGGACCTTCATGGCAGAAGGTGAGAATGCCGTCCAGGGTGGGCGAGGGGTTGATATGCCCGACCCAGCACTTTTCCTCCCAGACCGTTCTGGCCTCTCCGGTGTCCAGATCGATCTGCAGGATAATGCACAGGGGCTTTGCCTCAAAGGTTTCCTCAAAGCCGACATAGTTCGCGCCCATGCGGGTAAAGATGCGGTGGCTGAGGTCCTCGGTCAGTCCGATATAAATGTACTTCCCGCCGGCCCCGGTAATGCCGCCGCCGGCATTGAGCACGCCGCTGCCCGAGCAGAAGCGGTCGTCTTTGGGAGCAATGAAGATCGGGCGCACTGACAGGTCGTCCAGGCTCAGGCCGTAGAGACAGCCGTTCTGCCAGTAATAGGTCTCGTTGCGTTCGCGGTTGACATGCTTGGGGATCCGGACGGGGCCCATGCGCGGATTGGAGAAATCCGTCAGCTGGGCAATCTCGCCGCTCTCAAGGTCAAAGGAGAAGATATTGGTGACATTCTCGCGGTCCGAAGTGAAGATGAATTTGCGGTTGTGGTCGAACCAGGCGTTCTCGGTGAAATAGGGATGGACGCTGTGCCCCTTGTAACTGGTCAGCATATGCACAGTCGCTCCGCTGACACGGTCAACATAGGTGGTGCGCTCCGGGGCATAGATGCGATAGGGTTTCATGGGAGACCGCTCCTTCCGTTTTTTCCCGGGAAGCATAGCACGCAGAAAAGACGGCTATCAATTGTCACGAAATCCCGGGGTGGCCTGTGCCGTATTCAGGGGTGTTTTTGTTATTCGAACTGAAGGAAAAAATGGGGCACCGGATTGGCACAGGGGAGCATAAAAAGCCGTCTTCCCGGGCGTAGAAGCCGGGGAGACGGACAGGGGAAGCAGGGATGAAAAACGGAAACAGACGGATCAGGCGGGCAGACACCCGCAGCTTCCGTTGCAGATCATATGCACAGGAGCGTGGATGGTGCGGAATGGGGAAGTATCTCCGTGAATCCTGTTTAAAAGAATTTCAACCCCGGTTCTGGCGATTGTCTCCATTCCGCAGTCGGCACTGCACAGGGGAATAGGATAGAGAAGATTACCCGCAATATTATCAATGGATGAGATCTGGAAGGAATGGAGTGAAAACCTGGGAAGCCGCAGCACCTCCATAATTGACCAGGCTTCAGCATCACAGAAGACGAACAGACTGTCGATGTTCTTCTTTATGAGCATCTGCAGAGCCTGCGCAATGGCAGCCTGGGACGCTTCTCGATTCTCCATCAAATTCAGAAGTTCCGGCAGGATATGGATGTTGTCTGCAGCAGCAGACAGACCGTACTGTGTGCAGGCGCGCACAAAACCGGTTTTTCTTTCGGGAAAGCAGGGGGAGGTGCCTGACGCGCTGATAAAGGCGGGGAACTTTCCCCCTGACAGGATAAGATGTTCGGTGGAAAGAAAGGCGGCCCGTTCATCATCGATGGCGACACAGTCCGCTTCGTAGGGTAAGAAATCGTGTGCAAGAAGAACAAACGGTGTATGTGTTTCCTGAAGAAGCTCTATGCTTTCGGCACTTTCGTCTGTGGGAAACAGCAGAAAACCGTCTGTATGATGTGATAAGCCTCTTCTGACCATCTGCAGATCGAGGCCGGGAGTCCCATGGGAACAGAGAAAGTTGACCAGATAGCCCTTCTCCTGTGCGGCAAGCTGGATTTTTGTTGACATGATGGAGAAAAAAGGATTGGTCAGATTGGGCAGAACCACTGCGATGATGTTGCTTCGCCCGTACCGGAGAGAGACGGCCGACTGATTGGCAACATAGCCCATTTCTTTCGCGGTTTTCCTGATCCGTTCTGCGGTCTCCGCGCTGATATCCGGCATACCCCGGAGGGCACGGGATACGGCCGTTGCAGACAGTCCTGTGGCACGTGCAAGGTCGCGGAGTGTTACATGGCCTTTACTGTTTTTCAAATTCATCTGACCTTCCCCCTGCTGTCACTAGGAACAAATATGGATTATATACATATTTTACCATAACATCATAAAAAAGGGACAATAGAAAAAGGTTCTTGACAATTATATCTGATTATGATATATACTTCAACGTTAAAGTAAACCAGAAAGCACATCTACGTGAAATAGAAGACAGAAATCGGAATCAATCATGCAGAACTCTTCAGACGAACTGCCGGATGGGGAGGCAATGAAAAGGGCGACATCGCTGCCTGTGGGGCGGCGCTGATCGATAGATTTCAAAGGAGGATTCTTTGTATGAAAAAGTTTTTGGCTGTGATGCTCGCGCTGACCATGCTGGTTGGCCTGACTGCTGTCGGTGCTTCCGCTGAAGGCGGAAAGACGACGGTTGTCTTCTGGAACAGCTGGACCGGCGGCGACGGTGAAGCCCTACAGGCTCTGGTCACCAAGTTCAATGAAAGTCAGGATGAAGTGTTCGTCGACATGACCAGAACAACATCTTTCGGCGATATGCTGCAGACTGCCCTTCCCACGAAGGAAGCGGCTGACCTGATCCTTCTGAATATCAATGACTATAACCGGTACGACGGCTATCTGCGTCCTATCACTGATATCTTTGAGAACACCTCTCTGAAGGCTGAGGACTTCTCCAATGCCTATTTGAGCATGGCGTACAAGGGTGAGGAGCTGTACGGCATTCCGTTCCAGATTTCCACGTACATGATGTACTACAACAAGGATCTCTTTGCTGCTGCCGGCATTGAAGAGCTTCCGAAGACCTTCGCAGACTGGACCGCTGCTGCTGAAAAGATCAGCGCGCTGTCCACTGCTGACAAGCCCATCTACGGCTCTGGTCTGTTCTACTGCTACAACGGCCAGAATCAGTCCGTCATCCAGCGCTTCGGCACGGATTATCTGATTGTCGGCGACGAAGAAAACGGCTTCAAGGCCAACCTCCTGGACAACCAGGCTCTGGCGGATGCTCTGATTTGGATGAAGAACCTGTATGATGCAGGCTACAATCCCAAGGAACGTGACATCGACTCCATGATGGCTGCTGGCCAGATTGGCGTGATGACAAACGGCGGATGGCTCAAGGGTTCTCTGGATGCTTCCGGCGTCAATTACGGCATTGCCAAGCTGCCCACCGCCAAGGGCGACGATCTGGATAACTGGGCTCTGGGTGATCTGAACTGCTTCATGATGACCACCTCCGCCACCGACGAGACCGCAAAGGCTGCCTATAAGTTCATCGACTGGTGGTTCACCGGATCCGGCCTCGAGGCTCAGGAAGTCACCCAGAATGTGGACTACAGCGGCATGACCCCGAACGCCGAATGGTCTATCTCAATGTGCTATCTCAATGCCTATCTGCCCACGGTCAACAGCCCTGAATATCAGGCTGAGAAGGTGCTTGTGGACCTGACTCCGAGCGAGACCGCGCAGGTGCAGATGTTCACTGCTCCCGGAACGCTCTTCTTCTCGGACGCTGCCAGCGTACAGGCTGACATGGTCGAGAACTGGGTGTTCAACGGACCGGTCAACCCGACCTATGACGATGTACAGGACTTCCTGCAGAATTATCAGGCTGACCTGGAAGACTATATCGCTGAATATTACAACTGATTTCTCTGAACTGAATGCCCGGGGGATACCGGATGATCCGGTATCCCCCTGTCGTTTTGAATCAACAGGAGGTGGACTCGGTGACCGCTGTCAACAGAAAAAAAGTCCGTCCGAAATCCTTTGAAAGGAAGCTGGAGAGAACAGCCTATCTTTTCATCATGCCGGCAGCTATTCTGCTGATCATATTCTGCATTGTTCCCATGCTTGGGTCCTTCTTTGTCTCCACACAGAAGATGGGTGTGGACCTGAGCAAGGCGGAGTTTGTCGGACTGGACAATTATACCAAGGCACTTTCCGACCGCAGATTTCTGCAGAGCGTTGGGATCTCTCTGAAATATACGGCTGTTGAAGTGCCGCTGCAGATGATCATCGGCCTGATCCTCTCCGCACTTTTGGCGAAGAATACTGTGCTGAACAAGCTGTTCCGGAGTATATATTTCCTGCCGGTCGTGGCCTCTGCCGTGACAGTTGGCGTGACCTGGCAGCTCGTGCTTCACTCCAATATTGGCATTTTCACCTACTGGCTGAAACTGCTCGGCATGAAGGACGCAAACCTTTTGAACAATACGTCGACAGCCCTGTATGTGGTAGTGTTTGTCGCCATCTGGAAGACCTTTGGCATCTCGGCGATCATTCTGGTGTCTGCGATCCAGAATATTTCAGACTCCCTTTTTGAGGCGGCAGCGATGGACGGTGCAGGAAAGATTCGCCAGTTCTTCTCGGTGACGCTTCCAAGCATTATGCCGTCGTTCTGGTTCCTCCTGATGACACGCATTATCGGATCGCTTCAGATGTTCGATATTGTCTATACCATGACCGGTGGAGGACCCAGCCGGTCGACGACCACCATGGTGGTATATATCTATGATCAGGCCTTCAATTCCATGAACAAGACGGGATACTCCACTGCCATGAGCGAGTTCCTGTTTGTCGGCATCATGGCCATCACCATCGTGATGTATATCATTATGGACAGGACAAGTGATTGAAAGGAGCAGTGCATATGCAGTATGATACAGCTGTTCAGCGCGGCAAAGCGCCGGAAAAGTACCGCAAGGCTCCTTTTACGGTGCGGTTGGTCCGTTTCCTGAAATACATTCCCGTTTTCCTTCTCCTGTTCGGCTTTGCCTTCCTTCTGCTGGCTCCGCTTCTGTGGATGTGCCTTGGCGCATTCAAGAGTGATCCGGAAGTCCTCAGCTATCCTCCGAAGTATTTCCCGGTCATGAACCATTTCCCGGAAAACTGGGCGAACGTCCTCAAACAGATTGACTTTATGGGCATGACGGTCAATACGGCGATCTATGCAATCGGAACCACCATCCCCGCCATGTTTGTCAATGCACTTGCAGGCTATGCTTTTGCCCGCTTCCGCTTCAGAGGCAAGAACGTTCTGTTCCTTCTGTTCCTGGCCACCATGATGATTCCCTTCCAGGTGGTCATGGTGCCTCTGTATCTGGAAGTCTATTACATGGGTTGGCTCAACAATTTCTGGGGATTGATTGTTCCCAAGATTGCCTCTGCCTACTGGGTCTTCCTGTGCCGCTCTGCATTTGAGGGGCTGCCCAAGGATCTTGAGGACGCGGCAAGAATTGACGGCATGAATGAGTTCGGCATCTTTGCCAAAATCATGCTGCCGCTGATCAAGCCGACAATGATTACGGTTCTTCTACTGAGCATCAATAACTGCTGGAATGACCTGCTCTGGCCGATGATTGTGGCGAGCAAATCTTCCATGAGAACGCTTTCCAATGGTCTGGCGATCTTTATCGGCAATCGGACCGACAACTATTCCCTGGCGTTCTCATCGGCAGCTGTTTCCATGCTGCCGATGCTGATCCTGTATATCTTCGGACAGAAGTATTTTGTGGCCGGTCAGGTGACATCGGGAATCAAGGGATAACTATTGTCTGAGGAGAAAAAACAATGGCAACAATTTTCTGCTATACTAAACCCGGAATTGGTGTTTATCCGGATGACAATTATCCGGGGCATGTCGGATATCTGTGCGACTGGGAACAGGCGATGCACCTTGCCTGGTCGCAGGATGGAAAAGAATATCATCCGCTGCGCAACAATACCGGCATCCTGTTTGCAAAAGCTGCCTTTGACGAGGGTGACCCGAAAGGGGTCACCAAGACGCTGATAGATCCATGGGTGTTTCGAAAAAAAGACGGGTCGTTTGGTGTGTGCTGTATCCGATGCAGCCAGAATGCGCCGGATCCGGGCCGGCAGGGGTCCATGCTGCTTTTCTCCTCACCGGATCTTGTGCATTATACTGAAGATGGCTTCCTTTCGGTGGCTGAAGGCGAAATCCGCCGTCCGCGTTGCTTCTGGGATATATCCGAAGGGTGTTACCGGTTGATGTGGGAGGAGGACGGCAGGACGATCGGCGCAAGGAGCGAAGATATCAGAGAAGTATCGGATGTCTGCGCATGTGAACATGCACCTGCCTACAGTGAGGAAACCTTTGGAATTCCGGACTGCGTTCCCGGAAACGTGCTGGAGGTTACAGACGAAGAACTCCGCGTGATCCGAGGCTTTCTCGACGAGATCCGGAATGTCTCCGTACATGTGCCTCCTGTGAAGATCCGGAGGGGAAGCGTCGTTTCCGGGAAGGACCTGCCAAAAGCCATATGCGTATACAGTGACGGCTCCGAGCATGAAAAAGCCGTGGACTGGGATGGGGAAGCGATTCAAAAACTGGACACAGCGGTTCCGGGAACTTTCCGGATTCCCGGGAAAGTCCACCGCAGTCCGTGGCACTTTCCGATGCGGCTTGAATACGGCGGAATGGATCCGCGGGACCTGAACGATGCGAACCTGTACAGGGGGATGTCCGACCCCTGCATAACGTATTACAGAGGAAAGTATTATCTCAGTTCGTCCGGCACGGATACGATTGCTCTTCGGTGTGCAGACCGGCCTGAGGAGACGTTTGGATCGGCCCCGGTCATTATCTCTCATGTGGCCCTGGACCCGGGCGAACCCTTCTGCGGGACATGGGCAGCTGAACTCCATGAGATCGGTGGAAAACTCTGCATGCTCACAGCACGCTGCCCGGGAGGCGACTGGACGAAGGTGTATGCAGTGGTCCTCATCTGTCATGGGGATCCGCTGGAATCTGCGGCGTGGAGTCAGCCGCATGAAATGCTGGCCATGAACGGCCGGCGATTAAAGGAAGACGGGATTACGCTGGATATGACGTATTTCAGGGACGGTGGTCGGGACTATGTGATGTGGTCAGACCGCAGGATTACGATGCAGGACGGAAAGCAGGTCATTGAACCGGCAGACATCCGGATTGCAGTGATCGACCCTGAAAAGCCATGGCAGCTTATCAGCCCCATCACCTGCGTCATTCGTCCCGATTATGGATGGGACCGCATGGAAACCGAGGTGGATGAAGGTCCGTATATTCTCAGGCACGGGGATGACCTGATGATTACTTTCTCCGGATCATCCACCGGCATGGCGGATCTGTATGATGTGGGTCTCCTGAAAGCAAAGAGTGGAAGCGATCTGCTGGATCCCGCCGCATGGGAAGAGATCGGATATCCGCTCCTGACTAAAGAAAGTGTACCAGGTGAGTATGGTCCCGGACATAACAACTTTGTTGTGGATCATGAGAGCGGGGATACGGTGATGGTGTATCATGCGGTTCCGCATGATCAAAACGGGAAAACACTCTATCGGCAGCCTGGACTGCGGCGTCTGCACTGGACAAAGAATGGACTTCCATATCTGGAGATGACCCAGGAAAGGGATCTGGATCCGAAATTGGAGCAGGTTGAGGTGCAGGTGACAATCGACTAACAGAAAGAGGCGTGAAGATGCCGGGCGCACCGGCGATGCTTCACGCCTCTTTTGTGAGCGGCAGGCTTTCTGTCCCGCCAGACCCGGGGAGTACAGGATGCAGAAAAGATGGTTGTGAATTGTCACGGAAGTCCCGGGATGCCTGCCGCATTCCGGGGAATTTTTTGGTTCGCACCTTTTTTTCCGGGTTTGAAGAACGAAAACGCAGTATAGTGTCGGCGCAGGGACGGAACCTGCATGAAAGATGCCTTCAGCAACCAAATGTACTTCACTGTTAATGAAGAAAACGGCATCTTGTTTTCCCGGTCCGGAGCCCGGAGCGGCTCCGGACATGATTTTATCAGGAGAGGAGGAAGTCCTGTGTCTTTTATTCACCCTATGCTGCGGGCTCTTCAGGAGCTCACCGGCCGCACCCGGACGGAAAACGGTGCTGCAACCCTTCTGTCGACCCGCTCGCACGTTCTGGATCTCTTTGGCACCATCGGGGCCCTGCGTGAAGCGCCCGAGAAGACGATGATCGACCGTTTTGCCTGCGCCTATGCGGAGGATCCGGACCTTGCCATGCGCACGCTGTTCTATGCCCGGGATATCCGCGGCGGACTGGGCGAGCGCCGTGTCTTCCGTGTCCTTCTGCGCTACGTTGCGAAGCATGAACCGCAGTCTGTCCGGAAGAATCTCGCGTATGTTGCCGAGATGGGCCGGTATGACGATCTGCTTGTGCTTCTCGGCACACCCTGTGAAGCCGATGTGCTTGCCCTGATTGATGCGCAGCTGAAGGAAGACATCGCCGACATGGAGCGCGGTGAATCGATCTCGCTTCTGGCCAAGTGGCTTCCTTCTGTGAATACATCCTGTGCGGAATCAGTCCGCCGGGGCCGGTATCTGGCACGCCGGCTGGGCATGCGGGAAGCGGAATACCGCCGCACACTTTCCCGTCTGCGCACGCATCTGAAGCTGCTGGAAAACTATCTGCGCGAGCGGGATTACACTTTTTCCTATGAAGAGCAGCCCTCCTCTGCCATGCTCAAGTACCGCAAGGCCTTTGAGCGCAATGACGCGAAGCGCTACGGAAACTTTCTCGAAAAGGCAGCGCGCGGCGAGGCCACTCTCCATACGTCTTCCCTGAACCCCTGCGACCTTGTGCAGCGCGCCATGGCACCGCACGTGATGCAGGACGCGTGGGAGCGGAATGCGCTGGATGTCACCTGGAATGCACTGGAGGATTTCACGGATGACCGCAATGCCCTCTGTGTGGTGGATACGTCCGGCTCGATGTTTGACCACGGGAACCCGACGCCCTTTGCTGTGGCGATGTCCCTCGGACTGTACTTTGCAGAGCGCAACCGCGGACCGTTCCGGGGCCGGTTCATCACCTTTTCACACACGCCGCGGCTCATTGAGATCCTCGGACGGGACCTGGCGGAAAAGGTGGCATACTGCCGCACCCTGACGGAAGTGTCGGATACCAACATCCAGGCAGTCTTTGAACTGATTCTGAATGCGGCCGTCCGGTGGCATCTCCCGCAGTCCCAGATGCCGGAAACCATCTATATCATCTCAGATATGGAGTTCAACTTCTGCACACAGAATGCATCCCTCACCAACTTTGAATATGCAAAGCAGCTGTATGCCTCCCACCACTACCGCCTGCCGAATGTGGTCTTCTGGAATGTGCAGTCCCGCAATACCCAGCAGCCGGTGCGCATGAATGAACGGGGGGTTACCCTGGTGAGCGGGTATACACCGCGCCTGTTCCGCATGGTTGTCTCCGGAGAGTCCAATCCGTATGACATCATGATGGGCGTGCTCGGATCCGAACGGTACCGGGCGATCTGTGCATAAGGCATTCTTCTGAAAAACCCATGGGCAGTGAAGGCGGTTGCTTTCACTGCTTTTTACCTGTGCGGAAAACGAGAGATTGCACAGCGGCTGAGGATGTGAGATAATGCCTGCAGAGAAAAACGGCAGGGCAGCGGAGCATGCGGGAAAAAATCCGGAAAAGGCAGGAATACCGTGCCCTCAGGCGTTTTATATGTACGAAAGAAAACAGCATTCCGACAAGGGGCCTGCATGGACAGGCGGCCGGTGAGGAAAAAAGGAACAGGGGGAAAGGTTTATGAAAAAGAAGCTGCAGCGGTCGGGTTTGACCGCAGCTGTGTGTCTCGCGTTGTGTATCTGTCTTCTGTGCGCATCCGCCGGAGCGGACAGTTTCCACGGCTACACACCCACAGCCATTACGGTGGGCAGTTCTGTGGTTTTCGGCCGGTATGAGCAGGATGCCAACTGGCAGAACGGGCAGGAGCCCATTGTGTGGGATGTGCTGGATATCGACGGGGATCATGCCCTGCTCGTTTCCAGAATGCTGCTGGACTGCATTATCTACCATTCCTTTGACACGGCGGTTGCGTGGGGGGATTCCTATATCAGCTGGTGGCTGAACAATTCGTTCTATTCGACCGCGTTTAACCAGACGGAGCAGAGCTGCATTATCCAGTCCCTGGTCTCCGGCACAATGAACTATGTCTTCCTGCCCAACCGCAATCAGGTGCTCAATTACGGACTGTGCGACACCGGCTGCGATGCGACCGTGTATGCGAAAAGCCGCGGCGTGATGATCGGCAAGAGCAGCGGAAAAGGCTGCTGGTGGGTGCGCATGGATATGACGCATGCCAACGGGAACACCCAGTTTGTCGGAACGAACGGCAATGTCTATGACTCCAACCGCGTCACCGTGGGCGACAACGGCGTGCGTCCCTGCATTGTGGCCTCCGTCTGGGCCCTGCAGAACGGGGGATACGGACCGGGAGGCAGCACCCCGAAGACCCAGACACCCCAGTGGACCCCGGTGCCCGAGCACAACACGGAATATTATGTCACCGGAACCACCAATCAGAAACTGGCTACCCGCTGCGGCCCGTCCACGGATTATGATGAGACGCACACCTACAATCTCGGCGTCGGCACACAGGTCCGCGTGCTCCGTTATCAGGTGACCCGCGGCACGGCCTGGGTTGAGGTGGAATTCAAGTACGGCGGAGAATGGGTGCGCGCCTGGACGGGCAAGAAACGCATTGATTGTTCCGACGCTGTGTATCTCAGCGGGGATTACTATGTCCAGGATACGGGATATGTCAACCGCGAAACGCCGGGATGGTTCGGGCCGGGATCGGAATACCGCATCCTGTATACGATGATTGATTCAGGCACCGGAGTGGATATTCTCGCATCCAGAGGTAGCTGGTATCTGATTGAATTCATGACCTACGACAGCCAGCTGATCCACCGCGCCTGGGTCCCGAAGGACCGGATTTCGAAGTAAAATCCCTGCGCGTGCAGAGACGGAATCGAAGGGAGATCATATGGACAGCCGGAAGCTGATTGAGGCGTTTCAGGATACGCAGAATCTGATCCGCCAGAACCCTGAACTGATGCAGGAAACCAGGCGTTCGCAGGCGGGATCCCGACTGATCCTGCCCGGGTTTGAAGACCTGCTTCCTCAGGAAAAGAGCAGGGAGGGAGAGGTGGAGATCCTGGACGATACCACTTTCCACTGCGCACAGCAGCTGATGCGCCGGGGCGAAAGGTGTGCGGTGCTGAACTTCGCCAATGCCTATTCCCCCGGAGGCGGCGTGCTTGCAGGCAACATGGCGCAGGAGGAATGTCTGTGCCGCAGCAGCAATCTCTATGAGGTGCTGACCTGGCCGTACCTGGTCCGGAACTACTACAAATTCAACGAAAAAAACGTCGGGCAGATGGGAACGGACACGCTGATCTATTCGCCCGGCATTGTGGTGCTCAAGTCAGATGACGAGATCCCGCTGCTGCTGGATTCGCCCTTCCGCGTGGACGTCATCACCTGTGCAGCGCCGCGCATCAGTCCGGAGCGGAAAAAGAAGGTCCAGCCGGAGGAGCTCGAGCGCGCGCTGCGCGCCCGCATCCGGAATATCCTGGAAGCGGCATCGGCCTGCGGCGTGGACCTGCTGGTGCTCGGTGCCTTTGGATGCGGCGCGTTTGCGAACCCGCCGGAGACCGTGGCAGAGATTTTCCATGACCTGCTGATCGGGAAGCATTACGCAGACCGCTTCAGGAAAGTGGTGTTTGCCATCAAGCCGGACGGGGAAACGCATAACGCGGACATTTTCCGAAGCGTCTTTTTCCGGTGGTCATGATGAGACAAAAAAACAGCTGCGAAGCCGGGCATTGTCCCCGGGCTTCGCAGCCTTTTTTGGCTGAAGCGGTCAGCCATTAAATGAAAGGATGGTCATCTGTTTTTTCCGTTCCTCGCCTGATTTCCCCGGCGCGAAGCCTGGAAAATCCGGAGAAGAACGGATGTGGAAAAGCTCAGTGGACTGCTTCCGGTTGTCAGCCCCGGCGGTGCTTCCGTGCGTTTCTCGTCGGCGGCCAATCCTTCCCTGAAAGGGTCCGTTGTCAGAAGATGATCCTGTAATCAGTTTATGCCTGTTCCCTGATGCGCTGTATTTTCCGGATGGTGAAGCGAAGATCAACGGCTTCAAGGAGATTGAAGACGGCCAGTACAGCTGTGGACGTCCAGCCCCCGAACACGGGGCTTCCGGTGACGGCGGTGGCAAAGCTCAGAATGAGCAGGGTCAGTGTGAACAAAAGGGCTCCGGCTTTATTGACAAGAATGGAATTCATACGATACCTCCCAAATGCCGGTGGATCAGCCGGTGTGTTTTCTGCCTTCCGGCAGGGTGCATGTCAATCCGTGACCGGCGTGATCGGCCGGCACAAATTGATACGCAGCTGTTTTGCGCGCGGCAGCTGCCGTTGTTTTTTTCGTTTTTTTCATTTTTCGTAATAAAATATACGCTTTTCTCCCTTTACGACGAAACGTATATTATGTAAAATGATGTCGCCGAATCCATTATGCTGTCTTTTGTACAGTTCATAGATCAAATCCTATTTTTTTTGTTATTTCTATCCCTGCAGTCAACACAGGATTGTTTTTTATTTCAGACCCTGTCGGAAGGCAGACACCTTTTCACGGAATCACCGGAAGAAGAAATCGGGAGGCAGCTCATGAAAAGACATGGAAGAACATCCCGCAGACCCCTTTTCACCGTTGCGGCACTGGCGATGTGCTGCCTGATGATGACGGCGGTCCCTGCAGCTGCACAGGATGGCGTTGTGCGCCTGGAAGCCGAGACAGGCACCGTGTACGGTCATGCAGAAGTTGCATCCTCAGGTGATAAGACCTGGGTGGAAGGATTCCAGGAAGCAGGTGATCGTGTGGAGTTGCCGGTGCATATCGATCAGGGCGGCATGTATGATATCTCGGTCATTCTGGCCAGTGCAGACGGCGAGCACAAGGAAAACCCTCTGCTTCTGGACGGGGAGCGGGTGGCGAGCGCGGTTGTCGAGGGAAAGGACTTTCAGACCAGCGTTCTTTCCTATATTTATCTCACGGAGGGGGATCATACCCTGGCCCTGGACACCAGCTGGGGCTGGATCCGGGCGGATGCCCTGGAAATCCGGCCGTCCGAGCCGCTGCCGGCGGATCTGTATGACGTGCCGCCTGTGCTCGTTACCCCGGATCCATCCCCGGAAGCGCAGCGGATGTTTGCGTGGATGTGCGAGATTTACGGCAAAAAAATCATTACCGGCCAGAACTGCGACGGGGGCATGTTCGGCATGGAAAACCAGGCCGTTTGGCGTGCCACCGAGGGCGCTTGTCCTGCGCTGCTGGGCCTTGACATGATGGAATACACTCCCTCCCGGGTTGAGCGCGGTTCACAGGGAAAGAGTGTGGACCATGCGATCCAGTACTGGGAAAAGGGCGGCATTGTGACCTTCTGCTGGCACTGGAATGCGCCTTCGCCCTATCTGAAGGCTGACCGGTGGTATTCCGGCTTCTATACCGAGTATTCCACGATCAATCTGAAGAAAATCATGGACGGGGAAGACCCGCAGGGATATGAACTGCTCATGAAGGACCTGGATGCCATTGCCGCTCATCTGGGACGCCTTCGCGATGCCGGGGTCCCGGTGCTCTGGCGGCCGCTGCATGAGGCCAGCGGAGGCTGGTTCTGGTGGGGCGCGTCGGGTCCAGAACCCTACAAGTGGCTGTGGAATCTGATGTTTGAGAAATTCACCAATGAATACCATCTCAACAACCTGATCTGGGTATGGAACGGACAGCATGCCGACTGGTATCCCGGGGATGAGACGGTGGATATCATCGGTGAGGATATCTATCCCGGCGAGCGTGTATACAATTCGCAGAGTTCCAAATTTATGGACTGCCTGAAATACACGCACGCAAGAAAGATGATCATGCTCTCGGAAAACGGCTGCGTGCCTGACCCGGAACTGGTGTTCCGCGACGGCACGGTCTGGTCGAGCTACTGCACCTGGGGCGGCGATTTCATCCTCAAGAGCAGCAAATTCAACAAGCCCAGTGAAAAGTACACCGAGGTCCGGGTGCTCAAAAAAATGTATGCAGATGAACGGGCTGTGACGCGGGAGGACATTCCCGACCTGAAGAGCGGCCCGCAGGAATAAAGGGACATTTCCAAAGAAATCATGGACAGGAGCGAAGCAAGGATGAAAGGATGGTTGGGTCTGGCCGCAGTGCTGGTCCTGCTTCTGACGGCAGTGCCTTCCCTGGCTGCCACAGACAGGTCCATTGCGGAGTATGAGAACCTGGTGAGCACGTACTCGATTGACGCGAGCATTCCTTCGTATGATGACTACCGGAAGGCCCGGGATGAGGTCCGGCCCGACTGCCGGATCGTGCTCGAAGGCGCAGATGTTGTCCGGTATGAGGAAGAAGGCGCAGCAGAACCTGCGCTGCTTACCGATTATGCCGGTATGCCGGGCGTTTCGCTGCTGACCGGGGAGGAAGCGCTTGCCGAATGGGAATTTACGGTGGAGGAAGAGGGCTGGTATGACCCCTGTCTGGAGTATTATCCCTACGCCGGAAAAAATTCAGAGATCCAGCGCGCTTTCTTTATCGACGGGCAGCTGCCCTATGATGAACTGTCCCTGATTGCGCTGACCCGGGTATGGAGAAACGACCTGCATGATCAGGTCGTGCGGGAAACGGATGAAAACGGGATCGGCGTCATCCGCTGGCAGAAGGACAATCAGGGGAATGAACTGAAGCCTTCGCCGGAGGAAGCACCGGAATGGGTGGAAACCGCGCTCTATGACAGCAACGGATATATCACGGACAATCTGGGCATATACCTGACAGAAGGACAGCACACGCTGTCTGTCCTGTCGCTCCGTGAGCCCATGCTCATCCGCAGGATCACCCTCAAACAGATGGAAAAGCCCCTGCCGTATCAGTCAGAGCGCGCAGGTCTTGCGCAGGCGGGCGGCATTTCCGTGCGGATTGAAGCGGAAACAGCGGAAAAGACCTCATCCCAGATGCTCTACCCGGTGCAGGACCAGGGATCATCCGCGGTGTATCCCGCCAGCGCGCGGTATCTGCTGAACAATACCATTGGCGGCAATGCCTGGAAGAACGCCGGCCAGTGGATTGAATGGAAATTCTCCGTGCCGGAGGAAGGCGACTACTGCCTGACCTTCTATGACAAGCAGAATTTCGTCCGCGGCATTGATGTGTACCGCAAAATCTATGTGGACGGACAGGTGCCGTTCCAGGAGTTCGGCGCGCTGCCGTTCGGCTATGGCCAGACCTGGCGCATGGAGACCGCAAAAACCGGGAATGGTGACCCCTACCGCGTGCATCTGACGGCCGGCGAGCATACTCTGCGCATGGAAGTGGTCCTCGGCAATATGGCCGGGATTATCAGCCAGGTCCAGCAGTGCGTGCTGCAGCTGAACAGTATCTACCGTCAGGTGCTGTATATCACCGGCGTCTCCCCGGACGTCAACCGCGACTACCAGATTGAGCGGAATCTTCCGGGGCTCAAACAGGAACTCGAGGACGTGCGCGCCGATCTCCGGATCGCCATAGACACGCTCGAAGCGACGGCCGGACATTCCAGCGACAAGCTGACCGTGCTCAAAACCATGGACGACCAGCTGGCCGAACTGATTAAGGACCAGGAACGGTTTACCGAAGTCCTTTCTTCCTATAAAACCAATGTCCGCGCCTGCGGCAACTGGATCACCCAGGTTCTCGGCCAGCCCCTGCAGATTGACAGGATCTATGTGCACACGCCGGATGTGGATCCGAAAGCGGAGAACACATCCTTCGGCAATGTCCTGAGCCATGAGGCGCAGAGACTGTACAACTCGTTCGTGATTGACTACAACCAGGTCGGCAATATTGCCGAAACCGGCGGCACGAGCAAAGTGATCACGCTGTGGATCGGCACCGGCCGTGACCAGGCCAATGTGATCAAGGCCCTGATCGATGAAAACTTCACACCGGAAACCGGCATCAATGTCAATGTTCAGCTGGTGGATATGAATACGCTCCTGCGCGCCACTCTGTCTGGCCAGGGCCCGGATGTGGCCATTCAGGTGGCCAATACGACCGGCATTGCCGGCGCGGTCATGAATACCGGCAACGACACGCCGGTCAACTACGGACTGCGCCACGCGGTGCTGGACCTGACCGGGTTCTCGGATTTCTCCGAGATCGCTTCCCGGTTTGCGCCAAGCGCCCTGGTCCCGTTCTCCTTTAACGGCGCGACCTACGCGCTCCCCGATACGCAGACCTTCCCGATGATGTTCTACCGCAAGGATATCCTCGCGGAGATCGGGCTGGAAGTCCCCAAAACCTGGGACGAAGTGAAGGTCGCCATGAGCGTGCTGTCCAAGAACCAGATGGAGTTCGGCATGCTTCCCGGAGAACAGACCTTCGCCATGCTGCTCTATCAGGCGGGCGGAGAGTATTACAGCGAAAACGGTGACCGCTCCGCGCTGGATTCCGATATCGCGATCAACGTCTTCCGCAGATACTGCGAGTTCTACACAGACTACAAACTGGACGCGGCCACCTCAGTGGAAGAGCGCTTCCGCACCGGCGAGTGTCCGCTCATCATTTCGGACTACACGACCTACAATAACCTCCAGGTCTCCGCGCCGGACATCAAGGGACTCTGGGACTTCACGCATGTTCCCGGCACGGTGCGCGAGGACGGCACACTCAATACCGCCACCGGCTGCTCCGGGCTTGCGGACATCATCATGAGCGCGACGAAGGAACCGGAAGCCTGCTGGGAGTTCCTCAAGTGGTGGACCAGTGCCGCGACCCAGACCCTCTACGGGCGGGAGATGGAATCCCTGATGGGTTCCTCCGCGCGCGTCGCCACCGCCAACCAGGAAGCACTGGCCAATCTGTCCTGGCCGATCCGGGATTACAAGGGACTGGCCGCACAGTTTGAAAATGTCCGCGGCATTCCCCAGGTGCCGGGCGGCTACTACACCTGGCGCAATGTGAACAACGCCTTCTATGCGGTCACCACGGACAATGCCAGCAAGGGCCGGAACGAATCCGGCAATACACCGCGCGAAGAGCTGATGGACAAGATCTATTACATCAACGCGGAAATCACCTACAAGCGCACGGAATTCGGCCTGCCGACAGCAGAGCAGGGAGAGGGGGAGTAACATGAGCCGGATTGAAGCGAATCACCTGCCCAGGGTCCAGAAATACTCCCTGCGGCATGAACTGTGGAAAAACAGGGCCTCCTATCTGCTCATGGCCCCGTACTTTATCCTGTTTTTCCTCTTTACGGTTATCCCTGTCCTGATGTCCATTTACCTGTCGTTTACCTACTTCAATATGCTCGAAGCGCCGGTCTTTGTCGGCTGGAGCAACTATATCAAGCTCCTCCTGGAGGATGACATCTTTATCATTTCCCTGCGCAACACCCTGATCTTTGCCGTCGTTACCGGCCCGGTCAGCTATATGCTGTGCCTCCTGTTTGCGTGGATTATCAATGAGTTCAGGCCCAGGCTGCGCGCGGTGCTGACACTGGTGTTCTATGCCCCGTCCATCTGCGGCAACGCGTACATGGTCTGGAACCTGATCCTGACCGGCGACCGCTACGGATATCTGAACGGTCTTCTGCTGCGCATGGATTTGATCAATGAACCCATTCTGTGGATGCAGACCGAGAAGTTTGTCCTGCCCGTGCTGATTGTGGTTCAGCTCTGGCTGTCCCTGGGCACCGGCTTCCTCTCCTTTATTGCAGGTCTTCAGACCGTGGACAAGGGCATGTATGAGGCGGCGGCCATCGACGGCGTCAAGAACCGCTGGCAGGAGCTCTGGTATGTTACCCTGCCCGCCATGAAGCCGCAGCTGCTCTTCGGCGCGGTGATGCAGATCACGCAGTCCTTTGCAGTGGCGGATATCTCGATCAATCTGGCAGGCAATCCGTCCGTCAACTATGCCGGCGCCACCGTGGTGACCCATCTTCTGGACTATGGTTCCACCCGACTGGATATGGGCTATGCCTCGGCCATCGCCACGATTCTCTTCCTGCTGATGGTCGGCACCAACAAACTGGTCCAGAAGGTGCTCAGAAGGGTGGGTGAATAAGATGAGTACAGCGTCTCAGCATAAGCCTGTGGATACCCGCCCGGAGAAAATCATCAAGCTGGAAAAGAAAATGCGGCGGAAGGAAGGCGGGAAAAAGCTGAACCGGTCCATGGCCGGCAACACCCTGCTCTTCATCATCATGGGCATCAGCGGACTGTTTATGGTCCTGCCGCTGGTCATGATCGTCAACAATGCGCTCAAACCGCTCGATGAAATCTATCAGTTCCCGCCGCGCATCTTTGTCCGCAATCCCACGCTGACCAATTTCAGCGACCTGTTCGTTCTGATGAACGAAAGCTGGGTCCCGTTTTCTCGCTACATTTTCAATACCATCATCATTTCCCTGGGCGGCATGCTGGGCCACGTCATCGTCGCCTCCATGGCGGCCTATCCGCTGGCCAAGCACAAGTTCCCGGGGAAGGCGCTTCTGTTTTCCATGGTCGTTCTGTCCATGATGTTCTCCTGGACTGTCACCCAGATCCCGCAGTACCTGATCATCTCCTGGCTGGGCATCAACAATACCTACGCCGCACTCGTGCTGCCTGCCTGGGCCTTCGGCATGGGTCTGTATCTGATGAAGCAGTTCATGGAACAGCTGCCGGACTCCCTGATGGAGAGTGCGCGGCTGCAGGGTGCCAATGAATGGCAGATTTTCTGGCAGATCGTGATGCCCAATGTGCGCCCCGCCTGGCTCACACTGGCCATCTTCCAGTTCCAGCAGATGTGGGGCAATACGGGCGGCATGTTCCTGAGAAACGAGGAGCTCAAGCCCCTGCAGTACGCGCTGCAGCAGATCACTTCCGGCGGCGTCAGCCGTGCCGGCGCGGGTGCGGCCGTCACCTTCATTATTGCCGCCATTCCGATTATCTTCTTCCTGATCTGTCAGAGCTCCATTCTGGAAACCATGACGACATCCGGCATGAAGGATTAAGGAGGGCATGAGAATGAAAAAAATCATATGCTGTCTGCTTCTCCTGTGCCTGCTGCCTGCCGCTGCGCTGGCGAATGATACGCTGCCGTACGACTGCTACAACTATGACTACTGGAACAATATCCTCTATACGCCCGCGCCGTATGTCCCGGACGGAAGTCTGGGCGGTGCCGGGTTGATGTGGGAGGGAAGCCCGCTCGGCGCGTTCCGCTCCCCGCAGGACCTGTGTGTGTCTCCGGACGGGAAGATCTATCTCGCCGACACCGGAAACAACCGGATCATTGTGATCGACGGCGGACTGAAGACGGTGCTTCAGGTGATCGACCACTTTGAGCCGGACGGGGCTGTGCAGACGTTTGCTTCGCCCACCGGCGTTGCCGTTTCCCAGAACCGGCAGCTGTATGTGGCGGATTCCCAGAACCACCGCATTGTCGTGCTCGAACTCGACGGCACGTTTGTCAAATATGTGCAGAACCCGCAGAGCGAAGTGCTCGATGAAGGCTATATCTTCACCCCGCTCAAGGTCTCCGTGGACTATGCGGACAGAGTGTACTGCGTGGCCCAGAACATGTTCCAGGGCATCATGGTGTTCACCGCGGAAGGCGATTTCACCGGCTTCTTCGGCACCATCAGCGTGAAAATCAGCCTGTGGGAAAAATTCTGGCGGAAGTTCTCCACCAAGGAAGAGCGCTCCAAGCAGCAGTTGTTTATTCCCACAGAGTTTACCGGCATTGACGTGGACGAGGAAGGCTTTGTGTACGCCTCCAACAAGGATACCGACGGCATGCAGGCCGTGCGCAGGCTCAATCCCAAGGGGCAGGACGTCATCCGCAAGGGGCTCAAGGAAAACCTCGGCGGCGACCTGGTCTTCGGCACGGTCGGCAATTACTCCGGTCCCAGCCAGATTGTGGACGTGGTGTACCGGGATCACGGCATCTATTCGCTGCTCGACGCCCGGCGCGGGCGGGTGTTCACCTACGATCATGAAGGCAACCTGCTGTATATCTTCGGCGGGATCGGCACGCAGGAGGGCACCTTCCGCACACCGGCCGCCATCGAACAGCTGGGCAGCCGCCTGCTGGTGCTCGACGCGCAGCAGGGCAATGTGAACATCTTTTCCGAGACCGAGTACGGAAGGCTGATCAATCAGGCGGTGAGCCTGCGGTACAACGGCGACGAAGCCCTGGCGGTCCCGCTGTGGAGCGAAGTCCTCCGGCTGGATGAAAACAATGAGCTGGCCAATGCCGGCATCGGCAAGGCCTACCTGTCGGCCGGGGACAACGAAAAAGCCATGACGTACCTGCGCCGCGGCATGAACCGTGCCTACTATTCCGTGGCATTCAAGCGCTGGCGGAATGAGGCGCTGCGGGGCAATATCAGCTGGTTCCTCACCACGCTGATCGTGCTCATCGCGCTGACTGTCGTGATCCGGCGCGTGGTGCTGCCAAGACGCGCGGCCAGACGGAAAGAAAGGGGGCATGCGGCATGAAAAAAGGAATCTTCAGCGGTGAAAAATGGAAGTACCTTTTCTATACCGTGAGTCACCCCAACGACGGGTTTTACTGGATCCGGCATCAGGACAGAGGCAGCGTCAGCATTGCGGTTCTCCTGGTGATCCTGTACGGCGTATGCTTTTCCATGAACCGGATCTATGCAAGCTTTGTGGTCAACGACATTGAGCCTAGGACCGTGAACTCCATTGCCGAACTCGCAGGCGTTGCGATCCTGTTCCTGGTTCTGTGTGTGGGCAACTGGTCCGTGACCTGTCTGATGGACGGCGAGGGACGCTTTAAGGACATCGTGATTGCCATCGGCTATTCGATGCTGCCCGTGATCGTGGCCACGACAGCCGCCACACTGATCTCACAGGTGGTCGCGGAAAACGAGGAAGCGTTTTATACCATCCTGATCGGGATCGGAACGGCGTACACCGTGATCATGATGCTCATCGGCATCATGCAGATTCACAACTATACCCTGGGCAAGACGCTGATCACGCTGTTCCTGACCGTGATCGCCGTGCTGATCATCATTTTCCTTGCCCTGCTGGTCATCAATTTTATCACCCAGGTGTACAGCTTCCTGAGAAGCATCTACATCGAACTGATTTTCAGGATTTGAGAGGAGGGAAGGCAGTATGGAAAATGCAGAAAACACAGCGCGTCTACCTTCCTCTGTCAAGCGGGTCCTGTGGATCCTGCTGGCCGTGCTGATCCTGGCCCTGGGTGCTGTGATCGGCTGGTATGTCCTTCACTTCAGAAATTATGACGCCTACAAAGCCATCCCTCTCCAGCCTGCGGCGTACACGGAAGGCAAAGAGTTTGAGCCGCTTCAGGACAGCCTGAAAGCGATCCCGGGTTTTCAACTGGCCGCCGAGAATGAGAACATGGCGCTGTACTTCAAGGAAAAAACGGCGGAAGTGGCCGTCTATGACAAGGCGACCGGGAACACCGTGTATTCCAATCCGCCCGCGGCCGACAAGGATCCCGTGGCGAAAGCGTCCAATCTGGAAAACCTGAAAAGCCAGTTTATTCTCAGCTATCTGGACGGCAATGCCAAGGAAGGCACACCCTGGAGCTCCTACGCCAAGTCGGTTTCGTCCGGCCAGGTCTCCTTTGAATCCATTGAAAACGGCGTCCGCGTGATCTACCTCATGTCCAATGAGAAGATGATGCTGGTCCCGGATCAGCTGAATCAGGAATGGTATGACATTCTTTCCAATACCGGGAAAAAGCAGGCCAAGAAAAGCTATGTTCTCAATGAGGAATCCGGGCTCTATGAAATCAAGACGCAGGGCGTGACCGCCCGCAACCGTCAGCAGATTGATGCCGACGCGCGCGAGGCCGGATTCACCATGGAAGATTATGAGGCCATGCAGGCCCTTCGCCAGGCCGAAGCGGATGATGAGGAACAGGCGGAAACGCTTGCCTTTACGGTGACGCTCGACTGGACACTGAAGCCCGACGGCGTGCAGGTCACACTGCCCTATGGCGGCATCAGCGAGTCCGGCAACGGCCAGATCCGCACCATTCAGCTGCTGCCCTTCTTCGGGGCCGCGGGAAGCGATGAAACAGGCGACCTGGTGATTCCCGAAGGCAGCGGCGCACTGATCCATTTCAACAATGGAAAAAATACCGCAGCGCAGTACAATAAAAACATCTACGACCTGGACCTGGTGGACAGCGACCTGACCGCCACCCAGAATCTTCAGACCGCGCGGCTGGCGCTGTTCGGCATCTGCCGGGAGGATGCGTCCATCCTGGCGACCTGCGAACGCGGCGCATCGCTCGCGAACATTTCGGCTGATGTCTCCGGAAGAAACAACAGCTACAATTACGCTTACTTCACCTTTGCCCTGCGCAGGACGGATACACTTGTGGTTTCCGGTGAGAGCGTGATTGTCGCGGAAAAAGACATGTATCCCGTCGACTGCTCTGTGCGCTATACCCTGCTGCCTCAGGAAGACAAAGGGTACTCCGGGATTGCGAAGGCAGTCCGTGAGCGCCTGAAGAGGGAAGGCGTGCTGGCAGAGGAAAGCGGGAATGCACAGGATATTCCCTTCTTCTATGATGTGATCGGCGGCGTGAAGGAAACGGCGCATTTCCTGGGCATTCAGTATCTGCGGGTGCTCCCGATGACCACCTTCTCCCAGGCGGAGGAAATGATCTCGGAATTCAAGCACCAGGGCATCTCCAACCAGCGGATGAACCTGCAGGGATGGATGAACGGCGGCTATTATCATGACCCCGTCAACCGCCTGAAGGTGCTCCGGCAGCTGGGCGGGGAAAACGGACTGAAGAGCCTGCTTGGCGCCATGAAGCGAAGCGGCGGAAGTGTCTATCCGGACCTGTCGCTCCAGCAGATTTCCGATATCGCCAAAGGCTTCACGCCCAGCGAGGAAGCCTCAAGGTATTACGCACAGGGCTATGTGGTGAACCTGGCGCGGATCAGTCCCGTGTCCCTTCGCCGTACCGACACGATGGGGTACAGGGAACTCGGATTCAAGCTTCTCTCTCCCAAGTTCCTTCCGCGCTATGCCGGACAGATCCGGAAGCATGCGGACCGTCTGGGACTGGAAGCCCTGTCCCTGCGCGACCTGGCCAATGAACTGCACGCTGACAAACGGCGCACCAATGTGATCAGCCGCGAGGCCGCGCTGGACCTGGTGCGCAATGCATTTGATACCATCTCCGCGGGCGGACGGGAACTGCTGGTGTCAGGCGGAAACGATTACAGCCTGGCCCATGCAAAGCTCGTCGTCAATGCCCCTCTCCAGACCACACCCTATCCGATTATCGATGAGCAGATCCCGCTGTGGGAAATGATCGTTCACGGCTCGATTGACTATGCCGGCAGCGCGATCAACATGACCCAGAGCGAAAGCCGCCAGACTGACCTGCTGCACCTGATCGATTACGGTGCTTCCATCCATTACACATTCACCTGGCGCGATGCCGCGGATATGAAGTACACCGGGCTGAACAGCCAGTATGCAACCACTTTCTCCGCCTGGAAGGATCAGGCGGTCGAGGATTACAGGTATGTGAACGGTGCCCTCAGCCATGTGTCCGGCGCGGCGATGCTCTCGCATGAAAAGCTGTCCGACACCCTGTCGCGCAGCAGGTATTCCAACGGTGTCAGCATCTATGTGAATACCGGAAGCGAGGCGGCCCCGGCCGACGGCCATACCGTCAAACCGTTCGATTATCTGGTGGTGGGAGGTGAGGCACAGTGAGCGCTCCGAAAAAGAAAAAATTCCGCCTGAACTATGAACAGCGCAATGCCATGCGCGGCTATGCCTTTATCCTGCCATGGCTCATTGGTTTCCTTGTCTTCTATGCGGGGTGTCTTTTCCAGCTGGTTCGGTTCAGCGTCATGGATATCAAAATTGACGCGGCAACCGGAACGCGCCTGGACACGTTTGTGGGGTTTGACAACTTCATCACCGCGTTTACAGCCCACGCCAGTTTCAAGCAGGTGCTGACCTCCTCCCTGATTGACATGGTCATTGACCTGCCCCTGATCATCTTCTTCAGCCTCTTTGTCGCACTGCTTCTGAACCGGAAGTTCCGCGGCCGTGCGCTGGTGCGTGCCATCTTCTTCCTCCCCATTATTCTGAGCGCGGACGCTGTGGGCTCGGCCATTACAAGGGCCACGGAGCTCATGAACAACGGTGTATCCGCGCAGGCGGCGGAAATGGCTGGGAGCGGGGCGGTCTCTGTGAGCTACTATATTTCGCTCTTCGGGGACCTGGCGATCCCGCCCACGATCCTGGAATACCTCGTCGGGGCCGTCAACCGCATTGCCAGCATTATCAAGGGTTCCGGCGTTCAGATCATCCTGTTCATCGCCGCGCTCCAGTCGATCCCGGGCTCCCTGTACGAGGTGGCGAAAATCGAGGGCGCGACCGGCTATGAGACGCTCTGGAAAGTGACGGTGCCCATGGTGATGCCGCATATCATCACCAATACCATCTATACCCTGGTGGACCGGTTCACGACCAGCGAAGTGATGCGCCTGGCCAATGAAACCTACCAGAAATACAATTACGGTCTGTCTTCCGTGTTTTCTCTGGTCGCGACCACGGCGACCATCCTGATTCTGGGCGTGATCGTTTATCTGCTCAACAAGCGCGCCTTCTATTACAACTGAGAGGGGGAAGAAACATGGCGAAAGCAAAGAAACAGCGTATCTCCTGGCAGTCAATGAATGCTTCTTCCCGGTCTCTCGACCAGCAGAGCCGCATGGTCAACGGCATCAAAAACACACTGCTGGGCATCTTCCGGTTTGTGATTATCGTCGGCATCAGCTATGTCATCCTGGCCCCCGTGATCGGGATCATAGCCCGTTCCTTTTTCTCCCGTCAGGATTCCATCAATCCCATGGTGTTCACCATTCCCATCAATCCGACGCTGGAGCGCTACACAATGGCGATCAAGCATCTGGATTACCTCCCGATCCTGGGCAAAACCCTGCTCTATGTCCTGGGCGTCACCCTGATCCAGCTCCTCGTCTGCTCCATGGTCGGGTACGGGTTTGCGCGCTACCAGTTCCCGCTCAAGAAACTGCTCTTCGGGTGCGTGGTGGTCATGATCGTTGTGCCGCTGAACACCATTCAGTTCCCGCTGTACATGACCTTCCGCTATTTCGGGATTGGTTCAAACACGGTCAACCTTCTGAAAACCCCGTGGCCGACGGTGATCCTGTCACTGTTCGGATGCGGCCTGCGCTCGGGTCTGTACATCTATATCTTCAACCAGTTTTTCCGCGGCCTGCCCAAAGAAATTGAGGAGGCGGCTCTGGTCGACGGCGCCGGATCGTGGTATACCTATTTCCATATCATGCTGCCCAATGCGGCCCCAGCCCTGATCACCGTTGCCGTGTTCTCCATTGTCTGGCAGTACAATGATTCGTTCTTTGCCAATACGTTCAATATTTCCGATTCCATTATCCTGACCCGCAAGCTGGATTCGCTGATCAACGTGATTGCCAATGCCGAGAAAATTCTCACCATCAGCGAGCAGCAGCTGTACTTTGACGCCGGCGTGGTGCTGGTGCTTCTCCCCGTGGTCATCATTTACCTGGTGCTGCAGCGCCGCTTTATCGAAGGCGTGGAGCGCTCCGGCATTGTGGGATGACGGCCTGAATTCGTGACTCTGCCCACAGGGTGGGTTTAAATCATTACAAGGAGGCTATTACCATGAGAAAAGTCCTTTCCTGGTTGCTGATTGTCACCATGACAGTCAGTCTGTGTGCGTTTGCTTCAGCGGAAACGGCAGCGGTCGACAAGATTGATTTTGCCGACGGAGCGTTTGGTTTCCTGGGCCTTTCCACTGCCAAGGGCAACGCAGATGCCGCGGCTGAGCTTTCCGTTGTCGATTATCAGGGAGCGAAAGCGCTGAAGATCGACTCCAAGAGCAAGGCGCCGTATGTGGCGTTCAATATTGAAGGCCTGCTGGGCGACCAGCTGTCCAAGGTGCGCGCCATCAGCGCGACCTACGGCATCGATGAAGCGGGTCCCGACGGCAAGTTCTACGCGACTTCCGGTGTTGTCTATACCTACACCGGCGAGGAAAATGTGGAAAACAAGCACGACTGGAGCGTGTATCTTGCCAAGAAGAACCCGCGCACCATCGTGACCAAGCTCGATGAAAGCGAAGTCTTTGTTCCCGGCATGAACAATTCCCTGGTCATCTCCAAGGAAACCGATAACTGCCTGACGGCCACCGGAACCGGCGTGGCTGTGTATCTGACAGACATTCAGTTCCTGGACGCCGAGGGCAACGCACTGCCTCTGGACCTGACGGCTGTCTATGAGAGCGCCGATACCGGCCGCGACACCTCCAACCTCTTTGCCATCTCCAATCCTGTGACCTTCGCAGGCTTTGAGACCACCGGCGGCGGCTGGGGCCAGAACGGCTTTGACTGGGATCCCGCTGTGCTCGAAGCACTGGTTCCCGGCACGGTCATGGAAATCGAGTATGAATCCGAAGACGGCAGCATGTGGGTCGTGTTCCCGGATGCAGCAGCCGGCTGGAGCCGCATTGCTCAGGATCAGGCCTACATCAACGGCAGCAAGAATATTGCCCAGATCACCTATGAGCAGATCGCTGCGGTTGTCGGAGAAGACAAGACAGCCTGGGGCGGACGCCTGCAGTGCGAAGCCAAGACCAACTGGACCGTGTACTCCGTCAAGGTCGGCACCTGCGCAAAACAGGTGACCCTGGCCAACGCGGTTGAGTTCGCAGGCTTTGAGACCACCGGCGGCGGCTGGGGCCAGAACGGTTTCGACTGGGATCCCGCCGTGCTCGAAGCACTCGTTCCCGGAACGGCCATCGAAGTGACCTTTGAATCCGAAGACGGCAGCATGTGGGTTGTGTTCCCGGATGCAGCAGCCGGCTGGAGCCGTATCGCTCAGGATACCGCAGCCATCCAGGGCGGCAAGGCCTACATCACCTATGACCAGATTGCAGCGGTTGTCGGCGAGGACAAGACGGCCTGGGGCGGACGCCTGCAGTGCGAAGCCAAGACCAACTGGACCGTGTACTCCGTCAAGGTCGGTCAGCTCGTCGAAATCCCGGCCTTCAATAAGGTTGTGGAATTCCCCGGCTTTGAGACCACCGGCGGCGGCTGGGGCCAGAACGGCTTTGACTGGGATCCCGCTGTGCTCGAGGCACTCGTTCCCGGTTCTGCCCTGATCGTGACCTTTGAATCCGAAGACAACTCCATGTGGGTTGTGTTCCCGGACGCAGCAGCCGGCTGGAGCCGCATTGCTCAGGACGCTGCTGTCATCAACGGCGGCAAGGCCTACATCACCTATGACCAGATCGCAGCGGTTGTCGGCGAGGACAAGACCGCATGGGGCGGACGCCTGCAGTGCGAAGCCAAGACCAACTGGACGGTCTACGGCGTGGCCGTCGGCCAGGTCCAGTAATCCCGTGCTGAACCCGGGAAAGCCCTGCTGAGCGCAGCAGGCACTGAAAAACTGAAAGACACAAACTCAAAGGAGGAGACTCGAATGAAGCGTTTTACAGCATTATTCCTGGCTTTGATCATGGTTCTGACAATGACTGCCAGCGTTTCCCTGGCAGATGACGCACGGCATCTCACGTTTGCTCTGTGGTGGGACCTGTACTATGACTCGGATGATGCATCCTGGGAAGACAATTCCGCTGCTACCGGCAAAGACTCCGATCTCATGCGTTTTGACAACGTCAAGAACATTGAAGAGACCTACAATGTCACCTATGAATTTGTGAATGCCACCTGGGCCGGCGTGCAGGATTCCATCAACAACTCCATCCTGGCCGGTGAGCCTGACTTCGACATGTACATGGTCGACCTCATGGCCTTCGGTGTGCCCGCGGTCATGAACGGCCTGGCCACCGACCTGCGCAATGTGCTGCCTGCGGATGATCCCTTCCTGGCACATGAAGACCCGGTTCTCGACTACATCGATCTGCCCGACGGCAGCGCAACCCTGATCTATCCGAAGGGCGCTGAGGATGCTGTCGCTTCCACCAACCCCCTGGCCTTCAACCTGCAGATGATTCAGGAAGCCAACCTCGAAGATCCCCGCGATCTGTATGAGCGCGGCGAATGGACCTGGGACAAGTTCCGTGAGTACTGCCAGATCCTGACCAAGGATATCGACGGCGACGACATCATCGACGTGTACGGCTATGGCGCATGGATCGGCGACGCTCTGCCTGCCTGGTATATGTCCAACGGCACCTACATGGCGGCCACACCTACGGAAAACCTTTCTTCCAGTGAAATCGGCGAAACCCTCAAGTTCCTCCAGGATCTGTGGCTGACCGACAAGGTTGCCTATCCGATTCCTGCTGAGAACGGCTGGGATGTCTGCCGCTATCTGTACAGAGACAAGAAGGTTGCCTTCACCACGACCGCTGTGTGGATCATGGCCAACTATGACGACTATAACTGGGACGGAAAAGCCGAGAGCACCCTGGACTTCGACATGGTGTTCGTGCCTTACCCGATCGGCCCCAGCGGCAATGCTGAAACAAACAACTCCAAGATCGCCAGCGGCAACTACTGGATGCTGCCCGCGGGCGTGAAGGATCCCAAGCTCGTCTTCGACGTGTTCCGCGCCTATCAGAACTGGTATCATGATGACGTAAGTCTTCGCGATGATCCCGAGGAACTCGAATGGTGGTACACCGCGACCAGCGACAAGCTGGATATCCAGAACTGGAACTTCAGCGTGCTCGAGCAGCTCGGCTCCAAGAAGATGGTTGACTTCTACAATTCCTTCGCCGATTCTCTGCCGATCCTTGAATTCCTCAACGGCGAGTATACGCCCGCACAGTTCCAGGAGACCTATCGTCAGACGGTGCAGGATGCACTGGATCAGATCTTCAAGTAAATCCCTGACAGAGCGCATGCGTTCCCCTGAGGCAGCTGCCGCAGGGAAAACGCATCGCTGCAAATCCTGAACAGCAGGGGAGCCTGCCCCGGGCATGCCGAAGGGCACCGGGGCAGGCCTCTTTCACCATTGAAAAGGCAATTTCCCGAATGGAAAGCATTACGGAGGTACCATTGCATGAGCAAGACCAGAATTCTTTCGTCCGCCATTCCAAACCTGCCCTGGCAGCCGCGTCCGGAAAACGATCCCCATGATGCACCCCTCTGGCGCTACAGCGAAAACCCCATCATCGGGCGGAACCCGGTCCCCGGCGTCGCGCGTATTTTCAACAGTGCTGCCGCGCCGTGGAAGGACGGCTTCATTGCCGTGTTCAGAGGAGAACAGGTGAACGGAATTCCCTGTGTATACATGGGCACGAGCGCAGACGGCATCCACTGGCAGATCAATCCCGAGAAAGTCCCGTTCACGGATGAAGAGGGCAGGCCTTTTCTGCCCCACTATGCCTATGATCCGAGACTGGTCAAGGTGGACGATACCTATTACATCATGTGGTGCCAGGATTTTTACGGTGCATCCATCGGTATGGCAAAGACAAAGGATTTCAATACGTTTACCCGCCTGGAAAATCCCTTCATTCCCTTTAACCGCAATGCCGTCCTGTTCCCGAGAAAGGTCGGGGGCAATTACCTGCTTCTGTCCAGACCGAGCGATTCGGGGCATACACCGTTCGGGGATATCTGGCTCAGCCGCAGCCCGGACATGAAATTCTGGGGCATGCACCGGCATGTCATGAGCCCCGGGGGAAAATGGTGGGAATCCGTGAAGATCGGAAGCGGCGCCGCCCCGATTGAGACCAGTGAGGGCTGGCTGCTGTTCTACCACGGCGTTTCCAGCACCTGCAACGGCTTTGTGTATTCCTTCGGCGCAGCCGTCCTGGATATCGACGAGCCGAGCATTGTGAAGTACCGCTGCGAGAACTTCCTGCTCACGCCGGAAGAGTGGTATGAGGAACGCGGGTTTGTCCCGAATGTCTGCTTCCCGTGTGCCGCGCTGGCAGATGCCGACACCGGACGCATCGCCATCTATTACGGTGCAGCCGATACGTACCTGGGCCTGGCCTTTACAGAAATTGATCCGCTGATGGATTACATCAAGGCGCACTCCTGCGTGAGCGGGAATGATACCGAACCCGGCATCCGCTGAAAATGTGTCCTGATCAAAAGAGAGAGCAAGCAGGGGAGTGATTCCCGATGCTTCCTCTCTCTTTTGCTTTGGGCATTCGGATTTGCGTGAAATCCTGCGCGCCTTGACAGGCCGCAGGATTTTCATAGAATAAGGATCATACGATAACTGCGACAGGGGCATGCGCATAACCGGCATGCTGAGGATCCTTTTTGTACGGGGGGAATGGCTTTGGCACGTTATTCCTGCGGCATGTACGGAGGCAGTTTCAATCCGCTGCATCTGGGGCATGTCCGCTGCATGATCTCTGCGGCCAATCAGTGTGACCGGCTGATTGTGGTGATCTCTCACGGCCCGAACAGGGGAGAGATTGATATCAGGCAGCGGTACCGCTGGGTGTATCAGACCGTAAAACATTTCCCGCATGTCCAGATTTTTGTGCTGGAGGATGATGCGCCGACCAAGGCTGCGTATTCTGAAGAAACCTGGTATGCGGACGCGGAAAAGGTGAAGGGGTTTGCCGGGGAACCCATCACAGCCGTCTTTTTCGGCGATGATTATTCCAGAGACAGTATGTGGTCGAAATGTTACCCGGAGGCGGACGTGGTGGTTCTCCCGAGGGACGGCATTTCTTCGACGGCCATCCGCAGATCCCCGCTTGCCTGCTGGGACATGATGCCGGCGTATGTCAGGTCATATTATGTGAAAAAGGTGCTGCTGATCGGCACGGAGAGTACCGGAAAATCCACGCTGACGGTCAGTCTGGCCAGGCATTACAATACGGTCTTTCTCGAAGAAGTCGGCAGGGACATTTCGGCCAGATCGGGGACAGACCTGTGGATGCTGCCGGAGGATTTTACAGATATCCTGCTCGAACACAAAGTGAAGCAGCTTGAGATGATTTCCCGCGCGAACAGAGTGTTCTTTGAGGATACGAACTGTCTGACCACGCTGTTCTATGTCAATTACCTCGAAGGGGAAGAGAAGGAAAAGAACAGGAAGCTGGCAGAAGCGATATCCGATCTGAATACGTATGACCTGGTTCTTCTGCTGGGCCCGGATGTCGCCTTTGTCCAGGACGGAGACAGAAGCGAGGAGATCGCTGCGGACAGGGCGGGCTTTACGGCTCTGCTGAAGGGTATGTGCGAGGCGCATGGCCTGCAGGCAGAGGAACTGAACGGAGACTATGAACAGCGGTACCGGAAAGCGGTGGAGCTGGTGGACCGGCTGCTGGAGGAAGAGCATGGGTGAGAAGATCAGAAAATACATGACGCCCTTTCAGTGGGCTGAAGTCCTTGCCATTATCGGCTTTACAGTCTATTTTGCCATCACGAACAAAACGGACGCCTGGTGGTATATCCTGATTGACTCGCTGGCCGCCGTGTGCGGTGTCTTCTGCGTTGTGCTCTGTGCCGGAGGGAAGAAGAGCCAGTATTACTGGGGGTTTGTGAATATCCTCGCCTATATCGTCATTGCGCTGATCAACAAATACTACGGCGAGGTGATGCTCAACGGGCTGTACTACCTGCCCACACAGTTCATCGGGCTGTGGGTATGGGGAAAGCACTACAGGAAAGAAGACGATCAGGTGGACGGCCTGCGCATGGACGGGAGACACATTGCGGTCTGGTCTGTGTGTTCGGTTGCAGGCATCTTTGTCTATAAGCTGATTCTGGATGTGCTTGGAGGAAACGCAACGCTCCTGGACAGCATGAGTACCGTTTTTTCCATTGTGGCGAACATCCTGATGGTGCTTCGCTACAGGGAACAGTGGGCACTGTGGATTATTGTGGATGTCGTGACGGTGATCATGTGGATCATCGCAGGAGATTTCCTGATGACCATCATGTGGGCGATCTATCTGGTCAATGCAGTGTATGGCTGGGTGATGTGGACAAAAATGAGCAGTGACAGAAGAGAGGAGAGGACAGCATGAGTTTCAGCAGGTTTATTGAACTGCTTCAGCAGTTGATTACGATGACGGACCCGGAGGATGAGGACCAGGTGCGTTATGCCGTGGGGGTTCTGCAGAATCTGCATGAACTGGCACGCAGATCCGATAAAATAGACCGGCGTACGCTCGGAATCATATACATTGCAATCGTTGAATTCCTGGACCTTCTTCGTATGAAGGAACAATTTGCAGGGAAACCCGGGGATGTTGCGGGCAACCTGGCAAAGAGAAAGCGGCTGGCCATGGCGCTCGGCCCCAGATGCTGAAATGGGAACCATTCAGATCGGCAGGACCCTGCTGGAGTGCAAAGACTATGAATGCAGCCAGGATGAGGTCTATGTCCCCAGGGAACGGCTTCGGCTCTGGCTGTATATCAATCTGACGGATGCATGCCCTGCATCCTGTCCTTTTTGCGTGCACACCGTACCCGGAGAAAGGGGCGGGCATGCAGATCCCGATCAGCTGTCGAAGGTCCTTTCCAAAACAGTGCCTTTCATCTCCGGTGTTTCGCTGACCGGCGGTGAGCCGATGACGGATATCCCGCTGATGGAGGAAATCATTGCCGTCATACGGGAAAAAATCCCGGCGGACATTGAACTGGATATGGTCACAAACGGGCTGCATATTGAAAAACTGCCGGGCCTTCGCGGCCTGGAACGGGTGACCACTGTGCATATCAGCAGGCATGCGGCAGAGGATGAGCAGAATGCCGCGCTGATGCGATGGGCAGGGGCCCCATCGAAACAGACCCTGAAGCAGGTTTTCTCGGCCCTTCCGGATCCGGGCATGACCGTGCTCAACTGTGTGCTTCAGAAAAACGGCGTGCATGATGCAGCCTCTGTCCGGGAATATCTGGAGACGGCCGCATGGATCGGGGCGGCCAATGTCAGTCTGATTGGCATGTTTCTCGCCAACGATTACTGCACAGAACAGTATGTTTCGCCTGCTTCGATTCCATTCACGGAGGATCCGCGGTTCAGGGTCTGGAACCACTATCATGATCATGATTACTGTCAGTGCTCAACGGGCAGTTACAATGCGCGCTCCGGACCTGTGCGGTATTACTTCCGGTGCCCCGGCAACGTGCAGGGACCGGCCGTGTGCAGGCAGCTGGTATACGGGTCCGACAACAGGCTGAGAGCAGGGTTTGGCGAAGCAGAGGTTATTGAAGGAACAGATGATTGAGTGCCCGGTTCTCCGGCAGGCGGGAGGAGGAAGAACATGGCGGCGGATATGCAGCAGAAGAACCGATACTATATGACAGAGACATGCTACATTGATGTAAACAGTCAGGATCTGGTCAATGGGAAACAGAAAACGAAACTGAAAGGCAAAAAATGGAGACTCATACAGTGCCTGATGGAACGTCACGACACGCTGGTTCCCTATGAAGAGATCCTCAGCAGTGTCTGGCCGGATGAGGACAAAGGAAGGAATTCGCTTTTTACGCTGACCTTCCGCCTCAAACATGATGATTTTGCTTTTGTAGGGCTCACAGACAAAGAGATGGATGAGCTTCTGGAAACGAACAGCGGCGAAGGAATCATTCTGCGCCCGTACCGGGCTGCCCCGGTACCTCTTGAAGGCCCTGCAAAAGGGCTTCAGCATGCGGGCATTTCCAGACAGGAGTTTGCGGAAATCAAAGACTGCCTGATGAATGTTGGTATCAGCGGAAGAATGGGACGGGAGAGACTGATTGTGCTCTCAGAGAAAGGCAATCAGCTTGCCTCCCTTGAACTGGGTGAATTGTACTTCTATGGCTATATCACGCGGAACCATGAACGGGATTACAAAACCGCCTGTGCATATTACAAAAAAGCAGGCGATCATCCTGTGGCTTTATGGACGCTGGGTTACTGCATCATGAACAATTATTATCCGGTGGTTGATCCGGAGCAGATCGATTATGGTGCTGCAAGGGATTACTTTGTTCGTGCGGAGTCTGTGACAAGGGAAACCGGCGTCCTGGCAGCTGCACTGACCAGCATTGGCGTCCTCTGGGAAAATGGGCATTATCCGTGTGATGACTTTGCTCTGACACGGCGCTGCGAAAAGCCCAACATGGAACGGGCCATCTCCTATTACAGGCAGGCCGACCAAATGGGCTATCATTATGCAACAAACCGTCTGGGACTGTATTATGAAAAAAGGGGACGTCATCCCCGTACAGCAAACGAGGAGGATCTGAAAAAGGCGTTTGATTATTTTTCCCGCTCTGTGGATCTGGTGAAGGACGGTTATGCGCTGAACAAGCTGGGACAGTATTATGAGAAAGGGATTGGGTGTCAGGCCAATGCGGACAAGGCATGTGCATGTTATATCCGGGGGATCGAAGAGCCGCTGGCGGACGACATGACAGGCTGGAACTACTTTAATGCAGGCCGGGTTTACGCGAACCGAATCAGCCATCAGCCCAAAAGGTACTATCATCTTTCCAGGGCATTCGAATGCTTTGATCAGGCCCTGCGTTTACTTCCGGTCAGTGAGCATGCCAAGATCCTTCTGGAAATGCTTGATATCCTGATCCTGGCATTTGACAGGATTACAGAACCCATGCGGACAGCGCTTCTGGTTCAGACCAAGGCCTGGACAGAACAGTATCTGAATGAAAATCATCTGAAGCCATATGATCCAAAGACAGCCGAAGTGACAGAGATCCGGAAAAAGGCACAGGATCTGGAATCATACAGCAAAACGATGAAATGAATGCAATATGTAATGGATGAAATGCGCATGTAATGGAAATGAAATCGGCATATGCACGATAATCATCCCGACAGGGACAATGATCTGTCCCTGTCGGGATGATTTTTGATTGGAGGTGAATGAATCATTGAACCTTCAGGATGGAAAACCATTCCATTCAGGAAAAAATCAATGAAAAGGGGTGATATGCAGAAATTCGACGGACCAGCCCGGATTGGCGGCAGGTGAGGCGGACAGACAGGCCTGCTGAGCCGGAGATGATCGATACAGGAGAGAGAGACTGGAAAGGAGTCAAATATGGGAAAACGTGATTTTCATTACAGGCCTCTTCACGGAGGCAGGAACAGCAGAGGAAGCGAGGATGAGACGATGGAAGTGAAAGAAACTGGCGTCGGAGAGGAAAAACAGGCAGCAGAAGCCTCCGTGGAAGACCTGCTTCGTCTTCTTTCCCGGGTTCGCGGACAGCAGGCGGCATCCGAAATGGATGAGGACCGTCATGAGAATGAAGATGAAGATAACGATGAGGACGCGCCGGACATCGAAGAGGTGGATGAGCACGGTGAAGAGGAAGACGAGGACCTCGACGATGATGATGAAGACGATGAAGAGGAAGACGAGGACGATGAGGATGAAGATGAAGAGGATGACGACGAATTCTTCTCTGCACCCGAAAAGGATGGTCCCCCGGCTGGAAAGCGTGTGATTCTTCGCTCTGATTACAGGAACAACAAAGCGTACTGTGATGCGGTGGTCCGGTCCATGCAGTCGGTGCTTCGCAAGAACAGGATCCGCACGGAGCCTATCAACGCTGAGGAAGATGTAAAAGCTATTCTTTTTGACGGGTCAATCAGCGGGGTGACCGCGGAGGGACATATCATCTGTGAGTATGCGCTGTGCAACTACCGCATCGAGTTCATATTTCACTTTGACAGACAGGAGGGGCGCACAGCCCTGATCGACTATTTCTGTCAGGAGAACAATTACTCGCTCCGTTATGGTTCCATTGTCATGGATCATGAGACCAACCGGCAGAAGATGCACTATTCATCCTGCTTCTGTGGTGCGTTTTCCGAAGAAGCATTTGGACGCTATATCACAGCACTGCGGCTCGCCCTTGAAGCGTATGGCCGGGATTATGCAAAGATTACCGGCGACACGAAGCTTGACAGGGAGCAGCGGCAGCTGGCTCGCAGAATTATTGATGAGACGGCCATGAACCTGCCCGGCAGGGTAAAGCCTGAAAATGAGGAGCGCTACAGCCGCGTGACTGCAGCTCTGGGCGGCAGCCTGTCGGTGAGGATGAAGAAGCTTCTGAACTATGTCATCGAGCATATCAGATGAATGCGGGAGCAGGCGGAACAGGAAGCAGTTCTGTGTTCCGCCTGCTTTGTGCAAAGGCATATGACAGCATCCTGTTTCTGTGCAGATGCTGAAAAGGAGGAGTGAGAATGGAAAACGGTATGGGTCTGCTGAAAAAGATTAACAGCATGAATCTGATGGAACGCAGAGAAATGTTCCCCAATCTGACGGACGAAGACTTTGAAAGTATGCAGGACTGCAGTGAAGAAGAACTGACCATGATTCTCCTCCAGTGTATGGAAACGGGGAAAACGGGACTCTGGTTTGACAGGGATATCTGCGGCCTGGACGCAGAAGGAATGGCCCTGCTTCAGCAGCTTGAGGAGCAGTCCAGGAAGATCGGCGGATCCGGACAGGTCGATTCCAGGCAGCTGAGATACCTGAAACAACTGAGAAAAATGAAGCTTCATGTTCCACTGCTTTTCCGTACGGTGAATAACCCGAGGGTGCTTTACAGGCGGCTGACTGCATTCAGCAGAGCGCATGATATCCCCGAAGAAATTGTGCCCCGGATCGTGCCTGTGCTGATTGCCTATGTGGAGACAGGGCATATGCGTCCGGTGATTTTTGTGGGGGAAAAGGGATGCGGAAAAACAACAGCGATTCAGCTGCTGATCAAAGAAGCCCTCCATATTCCGGTCAAAGTGATCAAGGTTCCCCAGACAGCCGGGGGCCATGGCATGACGGGAGACTGCGCTTCGTACCACTCAGCCGATGTCGGAGATCTTGCAAAAGCGAGATTGAGTGAAAACTCCCTTGTGCTTGCTTATATCTTCGATGAGATTGACAAAGCACCGCATCGGAACAATGGCGCAAACATCGAAGATGAACTTCTTTCCATTACAGATGAATCGTGTTCCGATATCTATGAACAGTTTCTTGAGACAACACTTGTCGGACTGGATCTTTGTCCCAAGTTTATGACGGCCAATGAGATCGGGGAAGTATCGCCTGTTCTTGTGGACCGGTGTCTGGTCATTCATTTTCCGAATGCAGATGCAGACCGTATTAAGTCGATCAGCAGGAAATATGTGGATAAAAAGCTGCAGACAGCGCTCTACAGGATGATTTCGTTCGACTATGAGCTGATGGATAAGCATATTGAGTACCTTGTGCACAAAAAAGTGACTTCACTCCGCAAGCACCAGCAGATGATTGAAGAAGTGCTTGGAAAAGCGCTGGACCAGGCCATGAGTCAGGAGACAGATGATGCGGTTCAGGTGACCGAGGCCATGTTTGAAGATGCGGAGAGAGTCGTCCTGGGTACCATGGAGCGTCATGCGGGTTTCTGAAGAGCGGACCGGAAAAAGGGAAGCCCCTGCAGGAGTCGTCCTGCAGGGGCTTCCGGTCTGATTCGGTGAAGGGATGGAAAAACGGGTTTACCGGTCGTACCGGACGCCCCAGACACTTTCGTTGTTTCCCACGGCAGAGAACACGGTGACTTCTGCACCGGCCTCATCCTGCATCCGGCAGAGGATGCCGCTGTACTCGGTGCCGGAGAGATTCAGGTGCAGATAAACAGAATGATCCGTGAGCTGCCAGGAACCGGATGCCGCGCCGCTGACGGAACCGTCGGACTGCAGAGACAGTACAAAGGGCTCGGCAATTTTGTCGTTGATAAACGTTCCCTGGTTGATGACATAGTAAGATCCGGGGACCTGGGCAGGGTCAAAGGTTTCGGGAATGGTTTCCCCGCGCGTGGTGTAGGGCAGCAGGCAGGGCCAGCCCTCTTCATTGAGTCCGTACTGCCGGACGAGCGGAACATGGTTTTCGCTGCCGTTGTTGAAACGGGTGTGGCAGCAGACATACCGCTTTCCGTCCGCATCGATCATGGCACTGTTGTGGCCGGTGGCCATGAGGGCAGTGCGTATAGAGGGGAGGATATAGTTGCCCGAGAGCTTCAGGCCGTACTTGTAATGCGCGATGCTGCCGGGACGCTGGCCGTTCATGTCCTCATAATCTCCGTCAGGTGTGCGTGAACGGAAGACGCGGATCTGGTAGCCGCCGTGGGCATTGAGTCCGCCGTAGGAGACAAACAGATAATACCAGCCGGACTGCGGATCGTGGAGAATGTACGGGCCTTCGATGGACTGGTGCCGTCCGCCCATGAGTTTTCTGCCGAAGTAGGGATCGACATCCCTGTCCGGGTCAGCCTCGGGATGAATGACCAGGCCGGTCGCAGGGTTCAGTTCCAGGAGAAAGATGCCGCCGGACCAGGAACCGTAGACCATCCACAGGCGGTCTTCCGCGTCAAAGAAGACAGCGGGATCGAGGGCGTTGGGGCAGCTGTTGAAGTTGTAGGAGCCGTCTCCGTTGAGGTAGTGCCGGCGGATCCATTCCTCATCCGCATAGTCGGCGACATCCGTGGCGCGGATGCTGTCTCTGTTAAACCCGGAATAGATCAGCGCACTTTGCCATGTATAAGGCCCTTCAATGCTGTCTGAGAGTGCAAAACAGAGGTTCGAGGCATTCCAGGTGGAGGATGTGCAGTAGTACATCATGTACTTTCCCATCACCGGGTTGTAGATGACATCCGGGGCCCAGACATGATACCGCCCGTCATCGGTGGGGATGACGCTGTCCGCGCTGCCGGCGTAGTCAAAGACATGGCTGTCGGCGGAAAAAATGTTGCCCCAGACCTTGCCGTAGGGATTATAGCCGCTGCAGACCATCTTCCATGTGCGCAGGTCTTCGGAAACGGCGGCCGTCATATGCGTGCCGAAAATATAGTATTTTCCGTCCGCCGCAATGATGGACGGGTCGTGGACCCCCACGCGTGCGGGAAGCGTTCCGGTGGGCATCTCCTTCCAGGAGGGAAGGGTTCCTTCAGCGGAGACGGAGACGACGGAGGAGAAGGTCAGCAGAATGCTCAGAATGAGAAACACCTTTTTCATACAAATCAGGCCTTTCCGAAATGATGTTGGGAGTCAGGCTGTCTTCATTGTAGCGTATCCTTCACGGGATGAAAAGACACACGGGTTTTTCGCATTTTTCAACTAAAGGTTCAATCGGAAAAGCCCTGTTTTCCCTTGACACCGGGCGGGATGGATGATATTCTCATGGAGCAATTGAACAGGTACTTTCTCAGCCGGCGCTCGGACGGCTGATCCGGACAGACTTCCCAAGGGGGGGAGTCTGTCCTCATCAGCTCACGGCGCCGGCTTTTGATGTGCGCCGGAATGCATCTTGAAAACTGCATCTGCAGACCGCCAGCCGGTCCCGCTTCCCTGGAAGCATCGCCATGACCCGCATCTCCCGTGCGGCGAGCGTGCGGGGAATACGCCGGAGCCGTCTGCAGGAAAACCATAACGCAATGACCTGAGGAAAGAAAGGGGGAGCTGTATGGAAAAAAACATCAGCAGGACGATACAGGGAATGGAACAGGTAACGGAACTGGGGCTGAAGGCAACCCTCTTTGAAAAAGACCGCAGTCAGAATGCCGCAGGAGCAGCCAGCCGGATGATCCGGGCTGCATCCCTGCTGGGAGAAGAGGCCTTTATCGGCTGGCAGCTGGAAACCGATGCCATCGACAGCATGCGGATGTATGCCTTTGCTGGCGGCGGTGCCGGTGTTTCCGGGGCAGACCTGGAGTGGGTTTTCGGCCAGTGTGTGAAAGAAAAGGACGTGACAGGCAGGGAGATGACCGACCTTTTTGATGGCGGCCGACAGGTCTTCGTTCTTGCCGAGAGGAAAAACGGGATGGAGGAATGCCAGGAGGACCAGCTCTTCTGGGAACTTCTCACCGCACTGTGCGATCAGCACGCCGTCATCCGTTTTCTGGCTCTCCGCGGACAGGGACAGATTCTGATCAGCCTTCCGGAAGCAATGACCATGCGTCTGCGCACCATTCTCAGCATGCTCATGCCGGAGTACGAGTGCAGGAAGGCAGAGAACACGGAATGCCGCGGGGCAGGCGTGAGCCCCAGAACCCTGCACGCCGTGATGGTCGGCCTGCTCAATGCCGGGATGTCCGTACGCTGGCCGCATCTCGTCGTGTCTGAAAAGGCGGACAGTGCACAGGAGGCAGCAGAGGAAGCCCCGGAATCCGATCCAATCCCGGCTCCCGAACCGGAAGAGCATGTCGACGAGGAGATCGACCTGGACCTGGATGTGGAGATGGCAGAGGATCTGGACCTGACTGGCCTGAGTGATGAGGACTGGGAAAAGGAAAAGGAAAATGAAAAACGCATGCTGCACGCTGACGACAGCATCGATGCCCTGGACCTGACCGTCCGTGCATGGAATTTCCTGAAGCGGAACGGGATCAGCACGGTCGGGGAGCTGGCCAGCGCCGCAGCGGAAAACTACAGCAGCTGTCCGCGCCTGGGCGAGAAAGTGCGCAAAGAACTCACCGAAAAACTCGCATCGGTCAAAGTCGAGGCTGTGGAGAAAGTCGACTACAAAGCCCTGCTGGATGGTCTGACCGGCCTTGAAAATGTCAAGGAACAGATGCGAAAGATTGCGGCCTTCGCGCGCATGAAGAAGGATATGGCGGAGAAGGGGAAGAGCACGGAACCGATTGTCCTGAACATGGAGTTTACCGGGAACCCGGGGACCGCAAAAACCACGGTAGCGCGGATTGCTGCCGGTATCCTCCATGAGATCGGACTCCTGAACAGCTGGGTGCCCCTGGAGGTCGGCCGGGCCAATCTGGTGGGTAAGTATGTCGGTCATACCGCAGACCAGGTACGGGAAATCTTTTCGCGGGCCCGGGGCCGGCTCCTGTTTATCGACGAAGCCTATTCCCTGGCCGATGGCGGAGAACATGATTTCGGGGATGAGGCCATCTCGACCATGGTCCAGGAGATGGAGAATCATCGTGAGGAGACCGTGGTGGTGTTTGCGGGATATCCGGGTAAGATGGAAGAACTGTTTGAACGCAACCCGGGCCTGCGCTCAAGGGTTCCCTTCACGCTTCACTTTGCCGACTATTCCACGGAGGAAATGCTGAACATCACGGAAAAGGAAGCGGAGAAGCGCGGCTTTGCGCTCGCTCCGGAGGCCGTGGAGAAAGCGTCAGCCCTCTGTGCAGCCGCCGTTGAACGCGGCGGTGCGGGCAACGGGCGTTTCTGCCGGAACCTGGTGGAGCGCGCCATTCTGGAGTATGCGGCCAGAGTGTACGGAGAGAAAGAGGACACCGCGGACTATATCCTGCGGGCAGAGGATTTCTCAGACCCGGGAACCGGGGAAGCGGCAGCCCCGAAGCGGCAGATCGGGTTCGGTGCCTGAGGCACCGGACCCGGTATGAAAAAAAGCCATCCATGCTCGGGACAGCCCGGCATGGATGGCCGAAAAGGGGAAAAGGTTACGTATTGACGCATTTCTGAAGAACCCATGAGGCGGAAAGCGGCCGCTCGGTGCCGTCACCGAAACGGACAACGCACCGGTCTCTGGCCTCATCGAGTGTAAGGATATCACCCTCACCGTACCGGGGATGCACGATGTGCAGGCCTTCCCGGACTTCCGTTAGCGGCTCTCCGACAGGCTCTGCCGGCTTTTCCGCGGCCGGCGGTGTGTAGACCCAGTAGTGGCCGAAGTACTCATAGGATGAATCCCATGAGTCGGCAATCACATACCGGGGGTGCACACGGGTCTGCGGGTCAGGAATCACGGCCGCGACGTGATGCGGACCGACCTGGGCGAAAATCCGCTCTCCGTCGTGAAAGCGCGCATTCATCTGGGCACAGAAGTCGACGCCCTTGATCGGATGCCCGCCGATGCGGATGGCTTCATGGTGGGTGCAGCGCAGCTCAGAGAGCAGGTACTGGTACACAAGGCCGGCGTTGACCGTGGTCAGGTTCAGTTCACAGGACCGGGCCAGCTGCCGCAGAGCGGTTCCCCAGTCGACATTGAGCAGGGCGGAATACGCGCGGATGACACAGTCGCCGATGAAATTCTGCCTCGGGTTGGGCTGGTAAAACATATAGCCGAAATGATTTTCAGGCAGTGCGGAGTGCCTGGAGACAATATGTACCGGCGGCACAGTGACCGTGAGTCCGGTTTCTTCCGCAGGCAGATAGACCTTCACAATGTGATGGTAAGCGAGACCGGCTTTTGTGTCGCGCATGGTCAGTTCTTTCCCTGCCGGGCCCAGGGCAGGCATGAGCGCCTGGATTCTTCGGACCGCGTAATGATCCTTGTCCCTCACAGAGACCACAATGGCGGATGTAATGCCCGGATAGGCCGCAAGAAGCCAGGAGCTGACATCCTGCTGTGTTCCGCAGCGGCGCGGCTTGGGAGCCGGGGCATAGCCCATTGCGGCGATCAGGCCGTAGGTGCAGACTTTGTTGTCCGGCATCTGGCCATAGTAGACAGCCTGGTCTTCCAGCGCGTGGAACACGTCTTCCCACGGCCTGCCGGTGGCGATGGACAGTGCGTTGACAGCCGACAGAGCAGTCGAGCCGAGGTTGTCCCTCTGATGACTGTTGGCGGTTTCAAGCTCAAAATGTCTGGACATGGACAATCCCCCGCTTTCAGGTATTCTGCACTTCAGACGCTGTGCTCTTCAGCCAGCACAGATCTGGCGGCCAGCCAGAGCATGAAGGCGATGAAGAGGAGCGTGCCCTTTCCCTGCAGCAGAAACCATTCTGTTGCGAAAAGGACAGCGGAAGGAAGGAGCATATGTCCTTTGAGGACCAGCCGGGCGGCACAGAGCGCACTGCTCAAAAGAGCGGTTCCCCAGCAGACCATTTCCCAGAAGGAATCGGGGAGGGCAAAAGCGGCACCGGGCACAGCGCTCTTCGCTGTACCGGCCCGCCAGGTCAGAATGGCCAGAAGGGTGAGGAAGGCACATGTCAGCAGGAATGCATTGACGGAGTCAGGCACTTCCACATCCTCATCGTCCGTTTCTTCTTTCCTGATGTAAGGCTCAAGCCGCTTTTTCTGAATCCTGCGCTGCATGCGTTTCCCGGGCTCTCTGCGGGCAGCCGGCTCGGAATCGGCTGCCTGCATGTCCGGGGAACCGTCTTTCCGGCGGTCCGTGCGGCGAATGCGCTTGTTTTCAGTTTCTTCTGTCATTCCTGACTCCTTTCGTCTGAATGCTGGGATATTCTACAGCGTGACCGGGGGAATTGTCATTGAACAATCAGTTGAAGCGGTGCCTTATGCCGCAGTGGGCGGATGGGCATCCGGGTCAGGAAAAAAAAGCGAATCGCATGACGGGCTATGCGATTCATCCGGGGGAGTCCCGTCCGGCATGGGGACGAGAATGTCCTCCATGCGGACACCGAGCAGTGCGCTCAGGGCGTACAGGTTGTCAGTGCTCGGCAGCGTCTGACCCTTCTGCCACTTGTAGATGGCCTGCGGGGCGGTAAACCCGAAGAACTTCTGAAAGTCTGCGACGGTGAAGCCGTGGCTCTTCCGAAGCCGGGCAATGTTCCGTCCGGTGGCAGCCATATCGATGGCACGGTAAGTCTTGATTTCCATCCTCATTCCTCCCTTGTGTCGGTCGGTCGTACAGTGATCAAGGCGTCGTGGTCTGTTGGGTTTTGAGTGGAGTGCCACTATACCATATTATAAAAAATATGCAAGAGGGTGAACCTAAAAAATTTCTGCAGTCCCGGAAAAGTGAGGAATCCCAGGGCCTGCGGCGGTTCAACTAATGGTTCAATGACAGACCGCGTGATTTCCGGTATGATGCCCGGAAAAACATCGCGCTGCAGGAGAGAGGAAAGTTTGTACCCACAGCCTATCATACATGCAGGCGGCTGACACGGAAAAAAAGTTGCGAGCCCCAAAGAGGGGAATCACAGGGTCAGCGCGTTTCATCTGCATGAGAATGCATAGTCTGTATCGAGAGGGTACCATACATGCAGAAGGCCTGCACGGAAAAAAAGTTGCGATGCCGCAAAGAGGGAGAATCACAGGGTCAGCGCGTTTCATCTGCAGGAGAACAGGGGTTCAACTGCTGGTTCAGTGACAACAGGAGCGTTTTGCTGTAAGATCTGTCCGTCACAAAAAAGCAGATCGGACCGTGCAGGAAAAGGAGGCAGCCATGCGTACCATTTCTTACAAAGACCCCACCGGAGAAACTGCTGTCGGCAATATCCTCAGAGAGGAACGGCGCCTGGAAAGGCTGGCGCGCCGGGCGGCAGAGAAAAAGGCCTCTGCGGACACGGAGGAACGGAAAGGAACCTTTCCGAAGGCGGACCGTCAGACCTGGAGGGAAGGCGCCTGAGGGGACGGGACAGCGTCCTCCTGAGAAAGAAAAACGGATTCTCCCGCAGCCCTTTTCCGGGGCTGGGAGAATGTGCATAAAGACAAAGAAACGGGTGCTCCGGATGGGGCACCCGTTTGGCATGATATCTTTTCAGTACAGCAGACGATAATAGGCTTCCACGTCCTCCCGGGTCCCGGCAAAGGGTCCGGGCGTTTCCATTTTCAGAGAAACACAGGCGGTGGCATAACGCAGGGCTTCCTTCAGGTCTGCCCCGAGGCAGCGCATGGCAATATAGCTGCCGAAGACCGTGTCCCCGCGGCCGGTGCGCCCGGCAAGCGAGCGGGATTTCACCGGAAAGACTTCCATGTGCGTTCCGTCAAACGCGAGCATTTCCGTGTTATAGGAGATGAGCACTTCCGGTACGCCCCATGTGGTCAGCCGGCGAGCTGCCTCAGCGCGGTCGGACAGCCCGGTCAGGATCTCGGCTTCCGCGGCATCTGTCTTGAGTATGTCAAAATACGGGAGATACTTCCGCTTGTCCGCCCAGTCGTGGAAAACCAGTTTTCCACCTTCATTGCAGCGCAGAAAACCCTGAATGTCGGCAGAGAGTTTCCCCTGCTCTTTCAGGGACTCTATCAGGCTTCCGGGAAAATCACCGTACAGGAGACCGGCCAGGTGCGTCATGGTCCGGTCGACCCGCGGGACTTCTTCGGGCAGGACAGGGTCCGACTGGCGCGGACAGGACGCCCTGCGCCGCTCGCGGTCGGCGGAAAAATATTCATTGCGCATTTCCGTGGTGTACCGGGAGGGCAGGATCACGCGGTCTTCCTCGGGCAGATGGAAGGCACGGAGAACGTCCGTATCCTCAGGGTTTGCCTTGATGGCGGCAAAGACGGCTGCACCGGCCGCCGCAGCAGCCGGGGTGCAGAATGTGACCGCGCCGCCCACAATGCGGCTTTCTTCCCCGGTATAGTCGATATTGACGTCCCGGGTAGCCGGCCCGAGAATCATCAGGTCATAGTGTTTCATACGTACTTCCACTCACTGTTATGTATATTGCGTGCCTTTTCCCAGCACCATGGCCTCATATGCCCTGCGGACTTTCTCATAGTTCCCGTCGCGGTCCAGGGCAATGCCCCGGCCGACGCCGTCCGCGATCTGCCCGCGGCCGATCCGGTTCAGCTCATCCTCGAGCTCCCTGAGCAGCTGCGGCGCACTGCCCGGCGGCGTGCTGCGCCCGTCAAAGATGATGTGCAGCCAGACCGTCACGCCCTCGGCCATTTCTGTGAGCATGAGCGGATAATCGATGCACCCGTGGCTGGACGCATGGGTGAGGTAGGCGATGAGGTGCAGGGGATGGCCGGATGTGCGTGCGTCGTCAATCACGCGCAGGAAGACAGGGTTGTGACAGAAGGAGCCGCTGTGAATGGCGTGGTCCATGCGCACGTCATCCTGCTCCACGATCCGGCCTGCGCCGAGATTGGAGTGCCCGGCCTCAGAGTTCCCGGGCTTTCCGGCCTGCAGGCCGACCTGCTCGCCGGATGCGCGCAGACGGCTGTTCGGCCAGGCTGCCAGAAGGGCATCCCAGGCGGAGGTTTCCGCGAGATAGATGGCATCGTTGTCATCCCCCGTCCCGTATCCCCAGCCGTCGAGAATGATCAGCATGACTTTGCTCCCGTGCACGCTGCCGCTTTCCAGAAGGCTGCGGCCGGTCATTTCGGGAGGCTGCCGGAGGCCGAGCAGGGAGAGCACGGTCGGGGCAACGTCCGCGAGGATGCCGTCGCGCAGCGTGACGGGCCGCTTCTCAGGATCCAGGAGCAGGAAGGGAACCGGGTTGGCGGTGTGGGCGACATGCGGTTTCCCGTCGTCTGTCCGAAGCGCCTCAATGTTTCCGTGATCGGCAGTAATGCATACAAGGTATCCCTTTTCAAGCGCATGGGCGGCCACGCGCGAGACCTGCTCGCTCACAACATGGCAGGCGGTCAGCTTGGCCTGGGCATTGGCGGTATGCCCGATGACATCGCCGTTGGCAAAATTGGTGAGGATAAAGTCGTAGCCTGTGTCGGCGGCGGCCATGACGCGCTCTGCGACCTCCGGCAGGCTCAGTTCCGGTTTCTGATCAAACGGAATGCCTTTGGGCGAGGGAACGCGCACATCATCCTCGCCCGGGAACGGCTGGTTTTCCCCGCCGTTGAAAAAGAAGGTCACGTGCGCATATTTTTCGCTCTCCGCACAGTGAAACTGCCTCAGCCCGGCCTCGCTGATGATCTGGGCGAGCGGGCGGACGGTTTTTTCCGGTGCAAAGGCGATCGGCAGGTGCTTGAACTTCTCATGATACATGGTCATGATGACGAATTCCAGGTTCTTCAGGGGCTCTCTGGGGAAGCGGTCAAAATCCGTCTCGGTAAAGGCCTCTGTCAGCTCGATTTCTCTCTCCCCGCGGCGGCAGCAGAAAATGACGCTGTCGCCGTCCTGAATGGTTCCGACCGGGTTTCCCAGATCATCCACGCGCACCATGGGTTCGAGTGAATAATCTGTCTGTCCCTCCCGGTAAGCCGCTTCCACGGCACGGGCCAGGGCAAGGCCTCCGCGATCCTTTGTTTCCATTTCTGTTTCCTCCATGGCTCCTCATCGGCCGGGGAGCAGGTCCAGCAGCTGGGAAAAATGTGTAATGATATGGTCGGGACGGTTGGCATCGGTGATCTTCTGGGGCTTTTTGCCGGGGTACTGGACGGCGACGGTCATCCCGAGGCCCGCCGCTTTTGCGCCGACTATATCCCGGTCCAGGTTGTCCCCGACATAGCAGGTGTTCTCCGGGAGACTGCCGCATTCCTCAAGCGCGTAGTAATAGATCGCCGGATGCGGCTTGCGGATGAGGCACACAGAGGACTGCTGCACAGTTTTGAAATAGGGGCGGAGCTGGTCGCGGTCGAGCCAGTCATCGACCTCCTCGACGCCGACCAGATCACTGACAATCCCGAGCGTGTAGCCGCGGCGGTACAGTTCCTTCACGGTTTCAATGCCGCCGTCTGTGACAACGCGCTCTCCCTTGGTCTTCCGGTAGGCCCAGGTCAGTTCATCGGCCGCGGCCTCCACCCGCTCCCTTGGCAGGTCATAGGCAAGCCAGCGGGTCCAGAGCACCTTCACCGGGGCCTCGCAGTAATAGGTGAGCGCCCATTCGCGGTACCGGTCGTACCGCGGCTCAATGACTTCATGGTAATAGGTTTCCGGGTCGGCCTCCACGCCAAGCAGGTCGCAGATGCGCTTTCGGGCTGCTTGGCTGTAGGCTTCATCCCTGCGGATCACCCGGAATGTGTCGCCCAGGTCCACAAATACGGTATCGATCATGCCCTGTCTTCTCCTTTCTGCAGGATCGGAAGATCCAGCACATCGAGAAAGCGGTGAATGATGTAATCAGGCCGGTTTTCATCCGTCAGGGTCTTCTTTGCCAGTTTCTCCCTGCTGATGAACAGAATGTTCGCACCGATGCCGGCGCGCTTTGCCCCGGTAATGTCCCGGTTCAGGTTGTCGGCAATGGAGGCACACTCCTCCGGCGCGAGATTCAGCGCACGGCAGCCCATCCAGTACATCTCCGGGTCCGGCTTGCGGATATGGCAGATGGAGGAGAGAATGACTGTGTCAAAGTACGGCTCCAGTCCGTCCCGGCGCAGCCAGTCCTGGATTTCCTCCTCACCGATGAGGTTGGAAATGATGCCCAGACGGAACCCGCGCGCCTTCAGCTCGCGGATCACCTCATACCCGCCGTCGACCACGCGGCGAAGCCCTTTCACCTGCCGGTACTGGTAGGTCATTTCATGGCAGATCGCGCGCAGCTTTTCTTCCGGAAGCTCCGGCGTGAGCCATCTGGCCCACAGCTCATAGTCCCCGGATTCTTTGTTTTCACCCAGGGCCCAGGGCCGGTATTTCTCCTCATAGACCTGATCGATTTTTGCAAGAAAAGCGTCCGGGTCATCGGCACCGGCCAGTTCCGCCATGCGCCGTGCAGCGGCGGCCTGGTGCTGCGGGGCGGGATCGCAGATGCGCAGCGTGCCGCCCAGATCAAAGAATACGCCTCGGATCATGGAATATTACCTCCGTTCAGGGAAGAGATCCAGAAGCTCCGGGATCGAGCGGATGCGGCAGCTGGGCTGACGGGTGGGCGTTTTGCCTTCCCGGTCGGCGGTGCCGGCGTCCTCAAAGAGGACCATGCATCCGAAGCCTGCGTCCAGCGCGCCTTCCACGTCACGGACAGGATTGTCGCCCACATACGCGCAGTGTTCCGGCTCAGACCCGATGCACCGGGCCGCGAGCAGATAAATGGCCGGGTCCGGTTTGCGCAGGCGGACCTTGGAGGAGAGAATCACGGTCTGGAAGCAGTCTGCGACGTTTGCCTCGCACATCCAGTCGGGAATCTCGGTCTCGGTGATCGTGTTGGCAATAATGCCCAGCTTGTAGCCGCGCCGTTTCAGTTCACGCAGGGTTTCCGGCGTGCCCTCGTGTGCGACGCGCCGTCCGTCATGGTCGCGCCAGAGGCGTGTGAGCCGGGCAGCGGCCGGGGCGATCCGCTCCGGGGGATAATCCGGCAGCAGATACTGCAGCCACAGTTCCATTTCGCTCACGTCCAGCAGCTTGGCCTTGGCCAGTTTCCGGTAGGCCTTCCAGTTTTTTTCGAGCCGGGCAAAAAAGACATCGTGCGGCTCCCGGGCTCCGGCCAGCTCCATGAGCTGGCGCTCGGCTTCGGCGGCAAAGGCCGGGTCTTCCACCACATAGCGGAGGGTGGCTCCGACATCAAAGAAAAGGGTGTCCACTGATTCAAACGACATGCTCAGCACCTCGCAGTTTCAGCCCGGATGATTCCGGGGATTTCAGAAAGATCGGTAATCATGTAATCGGCGCGCAGGCCGGTTTCCGCCAGGCCGCGGTCGCGCCTGGCGGAGGAGGGACTGCTGATCTGGATGCAAAGACGCCATCCGGCGTTCCTCACGCCGCGCACATCCCGCGACAGGGTGTCGCCCACATAGACCATTTCCTCAGGGAGCAGGTGCATCTTTTCTTCCGCCAGACGGAAAATCGCAGGGTCCGGCTTGCGGATGCCCGTGCCGGCGGAGGTCAGCACAAGTTCCATATACTTCTCCAGTCCGTATTCCGCCATGAAGTGCGGGACCAGGGTGCGGGAGAGCATATTGCTGATGACGCCCAGGCGCAGCCCCATGCCCCGGAGCTCGTCGAGGGTGGAGAGAAGGTGCGGGCGGCGCATGTTGCACACGCGCTCGTAATCGTAGAGAAAGCTCAGCTCCTCGGCGAGGGGCGAGAGGGTTTCCCTCGTGAGGCCGAAGCCGCGGAAATAGTAGTCCGCCCAGACTTCTTCCGGGGGCAGTTCGCGCAGCGTCTCCTCCACATGGTGTTTGTAGATTTCCGCGTTGATCTGCAGCTGGCGGGACAGCTCCTCAGGGGAGACAGGCAGGGAAATGCCGTACTCAGACAGCCTTGAAATCAGGCGGCGGGCAAACCAGCGCTTCCGCTCTTCATCTGTGGAGCAGACATGCAGTGTTCCGCCCAGGTCGAACAGGACAGCCCGGATCATCTGCACCCCTCCTTTTTCAGGGTCGATCAGGATCGCAAACGTTTTCGTGCCTTCATCTTATCCGTTTGGAAGCCGTTTGTCAAATGCCGGAAAGCAGGGATTCCGCTGTATGCAGAAGTGTTTCGCGATGTTTTCGGAACGGCGGAGCCGGATTTCCGGAACTTTTTCGGAAATTTGCACTGTTCGGCGCGAAATCGCGTCATCGTCCCGGGCGCTGTCTGTTTCTTGCCTCGGAAAAATTTTTCTGCTACAATGCAGACGAAAATGAGAGCGCAAATTTTGCGCCGGAGGTGCTTGCATGAAGCAGGTGACGATCAAGGATGTCGCCCGGGCCGCGGGCGTGTCGTATTCCACAGTTTCCAGGTCCCTGACCGGCAGTCCTGAAATCAGTGAAAAGACCCGCCAGCGCATTCTGCAGCTGTGCCGGGAAATGAACTATACCGCCAACACCGTGGCCCGCTCCATGGTGATGAAGAGCACCAAGCTCCTGGGCCTGATTGTGACGGACATCTCCAATCCCTTCATGTCCGAGCTCGCCTACTATATTGACGGGCAGACCCGGGACCGGGGATACAATATTGTCCTGTGCAATTCCCTGCGCAGTCCGGAGCAGGAGCGCATGCTCTTTGAGCTGATGATCAGCCGCAAGGTGGACGGGGTCATCCTGCTGCCAGCGGACTCGGACAGCTACCGGAACCTGAGCCCGCTGCTGGGCAGCGTGCCGACGGTGTTCGTGGGCGAAAACCTGCGCGATGCGCCGGAGAGCTATGTGACGGTCGACAATTTCCGCGGCGCCTATATGGGCGTGGAATACCTCTACGGCCTGGGCCACCGGAAGATCCTCTATTTCGGCAAACGCAAGGGCAGCACGACCCACCAGCTGCGCAGCGAGGGTTATGAGGCGGCGTGCCGCGACCTGGGCATCCGGCCGCATTTCCAGAACAACACCTTTTCCTCCACGTCCATCAAGCACGGCTATCAGCTGGCCCTTCAGCTGTTCTCCCAGCCGCTGGAGGATACGGCGATCTTTGCCGCGACGGACACGAATGCCCTGGGCATTCTGCAGGCAGCCGAAGAAAAGGGCATCCGGATTCCGGACGACCTCTCCCTGCTCGGCTTTGACAATATCCGGGACAGCGGCCTGCCGCGCATCGGGCTGACCACCATCGAGCAGCCCAGAAAGCTGCTTGCGTCCATGGCGGTGGATTCCCTGCTGGACAAGATTGAGAATGAACTGTCCGGATATACCCACCGGATACTCACGCCGACGCTGGTGGAGCGCACCACCTGCCGCGCGGTGAACCCGGAAGACTGAGCCGTTATTCTGCTTTTTCCAGAAGCTCCCGAACCACACGGGCTGTGTCGAAGATGTCTTCGATCATGTAGTCCGCTTCGGGGGCTTTTTCCAGTTTCAGATCCTTTTCCCGGGTCAGTTTCGAGCAGATCTGGATGGCGGCGGCAAACCCGGCCCTTTTGGACCCGATGACATCCCGGGAGACTGTGTCGCCGACATACACGCATTCCTCCGGACGCGAGCGCATCTGCCGCAGGGAGACGGTGAAGATATCCCGGCAGGGCTTTCGGAAACCGGTCACCGAGGAGAGCGTGACATCCCGGAAGAAATCGCGGATGCCGTATTCCTCCAGCGTGTCAAACACCTGATAGAGGGCGGCGGTATTGCTGATGACGCCGAGCTTGAGCCCCATATCCCTGAGCTGGGTGAGCATTTCCGGCACCCTGGGGCGGAGGACACGGTGGAAGAAGGTCACTTCCCACATATGCGCAATCTCCTCGCAGTGGGGCAGGAGCTTTTCCCGGGGGAAATCGAAATCCGTCAGGACATAGTCCGCCCAGATCTGCGTGGGCTTGAGCTCGACATCCCCGCTGCTGCGCACTTTGTCATAGCGCTTCCAGCCGTTTTCCACGGAAGTGCGGAGGGCCTGCTGGGAAAGACCGGGATCCATGCCCCATCCCCGGAGCATGCGGTCGAGTTCGGCAATGGACGCGGTGCGGGATGCTTCGTCCACCCAGATATCCTCCAGGGTCCCGCCCATATCAAACAGCACAGTTGTAATCATGATTTTTGCCCCCTCAGGCAGACAAACCGCCGATGGTTACCGGCGGCTGACATACTTTTTCCATTCGGGTTCGGGTTCGCGCTCGTTGTTTTCGGGGCGGTCCCGCAGATACAGCCGGCAGGAGACTGCCGTGCCCAGGACGACCGGCGGAAGCAGAAACCAGCAGCAGAAGATGAGGAAAGCCCCGTAGTCCGGGGAGAAGCCCATGATGACCAGCATGATGACCAGAACCGCCGCCACATACAGGCACAGCCAGAGATGGCCGCCGAACACGAGCCGCTTATCGGTGAAAAAGCGGTGCGGCAGGCAGCACAGCGCAGTGCCTGCGGCGGAGGAGGCCAGCGCGATCACCAGGTTGGAGAAAAACGCGGGCAGGGAAGAGAGCAGTCCTGTGAAAAGGCGGATGGACAGCTCATAGCAGAGAATGTACACCGCGGTAAACACCAGGCTCAGCGAAAAGGTGTAGATGATCAGACTGCTCTTGGGCTTCCCGTTTTCGGTGAAGAGGAACGCCTCCCAGAAGCGGTCCGCACGGCGGCGGTTCCGCTCTTCCCGTTCCTTCGGGGAAAGCTGCTGCTTGTCGGACATACGGCCTCCGTAAAACAGGCCGGGGAAGGGATGCCGGAGGCTCCCTTCCCCGTGCCGGGATCTGATCTGTTACATGTTGGGATTCTTTGCAAGCCAGTAGGTCCACATATCCTGCGTGTCCAGATAGATATTGTAGATGTTTTCAAGATCGCCCTCAATGGCGCCGCATTCCTCGAGGGAAGCGGGGTTCCAGTCGGAGGAGATGTCATCACGGACAGCCCAGTTGCCTTCCTTCTGGAAGGGCTTCAGGCCGCCGCTCTTGCCGTCGGCACCGCCGGTGATGTAGCGGATGAACAGGCGTGCGCCGGCAGGATTGCCGCCGCCTTCGACGACATACATGTATTCACAGTTTTCAAGGCCGGTGTAGGGAGCAAGGCCGGTGCACCAGGCAATGTTGTAGCCGGATTCGTCACGGTTGCCGATCTTGCCGCCGGAGGCCAGGCACAGCGCGGGATCGTCGGCGGTGGAATTGTGCACGGCCAGAACGAGTTCATCGCCGTCGCCGATGAAGGTCATCTTCATCTGGGAGAATCTCCACAGGTATTCGACGCCGGCATTCTTCTCGGGCACTTCAAACTCGAAGGAGGAGGCGTCATAGGTGTATTCCAGGGGCTTGCCGTAAGCGGCCTCGTAGGCGGCTTCCATCTTGTCGGCATTCACGATGAAGCTGGCAAAGAGGGACAGATAGGCCGTTTCCTGACCGATTTCCTTGGTGAACAGGCGGAACTTCTGGGTGCCGTCTTCGTTCTTTTCAATGATCTGCCACCAGTTGTTCACGGGGCTTCCGTCCGGGAAGGCCTCGGTGTTGTAATACCAGAAGGACTGGGAGGCATACAGCGGATAGCCGTAGCGCAGGAGCTGCGGATCAATGTGTTCGCAGATATCCTTCGGATAGAAGGCCGTGCAGAAGCCTTCCTCATAGAAATCGAAGAACACGTCGCCGTTGACATCCTTGGCCTGGAGAACGTCGGCTGTGATGTTGCCGGTCTCGGCCTCAATGCGGCACTTGCTGAGCACTTCATCCTGGTCAAGGTCATAGATGACCAGATTGACATCCGGATAGAGTTCCTTGAAGCTCTTTTCAGCCTTGAGCATCTTGGAGGAGGTGGCGTACACCGTCAGTTCCCCGCCTTCTGCCTTTGCCTTTTCGTAGAGCTGTTCGTCGGTCATTTCGCTCCATTCGTCATAGATGGGGCCGTAGGCTTCCTCGGCGAGAACGCTGAAGCAGCTGCATGCCATCAGGACGGTCAGAATGAGCGCGATAAGTTTTTTCTCCATGGTAATGCTCCTTTCACTTTTTGAAGTCAACGATATCTCAGCGCCGTCCGGCGCAGATTTCAGGATCAGGAGGGGAGATCGGCGGCATCGAGCCGCGCACGCTTGAGCAGGCGGGTGCTTTCTGCATTGTAAATGTTGATTTTTTCCGGGGGAATATGCACATACAGCTGCTGATTGATTTTGTAATGGACAAGGCCCAGCTGTTTGGCGAGGAAATCGCTCTTTCCGGCCTGCAGGGAAACGAGGGTTTCGGAACCGGCCGGCTGGTTCGCGTAGACCGTGACCGGAAGGCAGCCGGGGGTTTCCTTTGTCTCAATGCGGATCTGCTCGGGACGCACGGCCACCACGACCGGGAACTCGCCCTGCGGCACGGCTTCGTCGGTCATGTCTTCCTTCGGGAAGAGATGCTCGCCCAGCGGGCTTCTCACCCGGAGCCCGCCGCTTTCCATTTCAGCGCGGCCTTCCAGGAAATTGATTCTGGGATTGCCGATGAAGTCCGCGGCCTGAAGGTCGGTGGGGTTCATATAGAGTTCTACCGGCGTGGAGACCTGGCTCAGTTCGCCTGCCTTGAACAGGGCGATCCGGGTGGACATGGTCAGCGCTTCGACCTGGTCATGGGTGACATAGATGATGGTGGTGCCAAGATCCCGGTGAAGCCGGAGCAGCTCGGAGCGCATGTCAATGCGCAGGCGGGCGTCGAGGTTGGAGAGCGGTTCATCCAGAAGGAGCAGTCTGGGATTGGAGGCAACGGCGCGGGCAATGGCGACGCGCTGCTGCTGGCCGCCGGAGAGCTCGTTGGGATATCTCCCTTCAAACTCATCAATGCGCATCATTTTCAGCGCATCCTTGACGCGCCGGGTGACTTCCGCTTTGGGCAGTTTCTGGATTTTCAGGCCGAAGGCGATATTTTCAAACACCGTCATGTGCGGCCAGAGGGCATACGACTGGAAAACCAGGTTCAGCCCGCGCTTGCTGGGCTCGAGATAGAACGCCTTTTCCGCGTTGATGGCTTCCTTCCCGTCGATGAGCATCACGCCGCCCTGCGGGCGCTCGAGGCCGGAAATGACGCGCAGGGTGGTGGTCTTGCCGCAGCCGGACGGTCCCAGCAGGGTCATGAAATCCCCGTCCTCAATGGTCAGCGTCAGATCCTTCAGCACATGATTGTCGCCGTAGTATTTATTGATGTTGATCAGTTCAATTCTGCTCATTGTCCGTCGTCCTCTCTGTTATGCTTGAGCGGGAAAAAACAGGGATCGTGTTACCAGCTCTTTCCGATGTCTGCACCGAAACGGTTGGCAATGATATAGCACACAAGGATAAACGTCAGCACGCACACGGAAATGGCGTCCGCCATCTGGTTGTAGCCCTCCTGGGAATAGGTGAAGGCCAGGTAGGACATGGTCTGCGTTTTTTTGTCCATCATGATAATGATCAGGTCCAGTTCCTTGGCAATGGAGATAAAGGTCAGCATAAACCCGGACACAAAACCGTTCTTGGCCAGGGGCAGCACGATCTTCCGCATGCGCTGCCAGAAGGAAGCGCCGTTGATGGTCGCGGCCTCCTCGAGCTCAGTGGAAATCTGCATCATGTTGGCGGTGCCGGAGCGGCTCGCAAAGGGGAAATGCTTGACAACACTGGTGAGCACAATGAGCGTGAAGGTCCCGTACAGCGAAGGGATCAGGCCGCCCAGGTGCGGGCGGGAGAACATGGCAAAATACATGGTGGAGAATGCCACGCCGCTCATGAGGTAGGGAATGAAGACGAGCTGCTCGGTCAGGGAGCCGTACCACCTGCCGCGGCCGCGGGTGGAAATGTAGCCGAGGAACTGACCGCACAGCGCGGTGATCAGGGACCCGATAAAGGTCAGGCGGACCGTGTTCCAGAGACTGCGGCCGAACTCGTCGTTCTGGAAGATGCCGGGATAGCTGGTGTATTTCTGCGCCTGGTCGACGGTACCGATCCAGTTGTAGAGCGTCAGGTTTTCCGGACCATAGCCGTTGCCGGTGGTCACCTGGAAGGTTTCCATGACCAGGATAAACATCGGCATGACCATGGCGAGGAAAAGGAAGAGCACCAGGAACGCCATGAGCGGTTTTTTGGCCTTGCCCAGCTTCATATCGGTGCTCCGTCCGCCCTTGCCGCCGATGGTGGCATAGGATTTGCGCACGCCGATGATGCGCTGGTTGGAGAAGATAATCAGCGCGGCCAGCCCGATGAGCACCAGGCTCATCGCATACCCGACATTCCGGGGACCGTCGCTGATGAACACTTTCATTTTGGTGGCGAGGGTATAGTAGCCGATGCGGTTGCCGAGGTTGGCGGCGACGCCATAGGTGCCGATGGATTTGGACAGCGTCATGATAATGGAGGACAGGATGCTGGGCAGCACCAGCGGCAGGGTGATGGATTTGAGAATCTGGGGCTTGGTGGCGCCGCAGATTTCACCCATCTCTTCCAGCTCAGAGTTGATGGAGCGCAGCGCGGAGGAGACATTGATATAGGAAAACGCATAATAATGAAGGGACATGCACAGCACAATGGCGATGGGCCCGTATGCGAGCCAGTCCGGGATCTGCAGGCCCAGGCCCGCCAGAAAGCCCAGGGCGCCGGAACGCTCATTGCGGAACACGGCCAGCCAGGACAGCGCCTTGCACCAGGAGGGGATCATGTAGGGGATGACGACCAGCATGCCCAGCAGTTTCTTGCCCGGAATATCCGACCGCACGATGAGCCAGCCCAGGACGGAGCCCAGCGGCACGGACACGAGCACGGTGAACAGGCCCACGATCAGGGAGTTTTTCAGGGGATCCCACAGCGTGGACTGGGACATGTTGCTCAACAGGATATAGCGCCAGTAGTACAGCGTGAAATCCCCGGGCTTGCCGCCGATGCGCCGGATTTCCGACTTGGCTGCGGTGAAGGTGGAGGCCACCATCTGCAGGAGCGGAATGACAATCAGGCAGAAGAGAATGATCAGGCTGAAAAAAACGATCATGTTAAAGGGGTTCCTGACGACATTCAGGAACTGATTCTTCAGCCTCTCCTTCGTTATGGGATACCGTATCTTTCCCCGTTTCACGTGGATTCGCCCCTTTTTCCGGACTCTGAAAAATATGGTGATGTACTTCCGCACACGTTTTCGTACTTTTTTTGACATTATAACAAAACAATTTCTCATCGTCAACGAACCAGAATACCGGTTTTTCATGATCCGGCCGAAAAATATGAAACAGCAGGGAGGTGGATTGCCGGGGTATGGGCGGCATGCTATAATCGGGACAGGAAAGAAAAAACGCAGTTGCAGGAAGAACCCGGAGTCAGCCGGTCCCGGGACACAGGGCTGCAGCGGGTGAAGGGAGCGGACAACACATGCGCAGGTCTTCTGTGCTGCTCAGATGGGTTATCACCTATATGCTGATTATCATGATTCCGCTGGGCTGTTTTGCCTACGGCATCATTCATTCAACCTCCGTGGTTCGCGAGCAGGTCGCCTTTTCCAACCGTCAGACGCTCTCTTCGCTCTCAGAGAGGACGGACCGGCTTCTGGGCCGTATGTCTTCCATGCTGTTCTATGTGGCCTCCCAGCCCTCTCTGGCAGAATTCGCGCAGGCTTCGACACTCGAACAGGCCATGCACAGCGGCAGTGACCTTCAGAAGGCCATCCGGTCCTGGCAGCAGAGTGTGGAAACGGATATCAGCGTGCTGATGTATCATGAGCGGTACCAGTACCTGCTCTCTCCGGAATGCGGTACGGCGCTGTCTGTAGCAGACCTTGTGATGTCAGGGTTTGAACAATTTGAGGCAGGTCCGTGGAACAACCGGATCAGCCGGAATTATCCTCTGCCGGAGTATATGATGGGGCAGGGATTCCGCTGGAACGACTACCGGAAGTGCTTTGTGTGTGCGCTGTCTTTCCGGGGCCACCGGTCGCCGGTGAATCTTTTTATCTCCGTGCCGGTTGACGAACTTGAACTGATGGACTTCGATCAGCGGATTCTCCTGATCCTGTCCGGGGACGGCAGCATCCAGTACTCGACCGATGAGGATGTGTTCCCGGGCGGGGATATCGTGGAAGTCAGGGACGGGCATATCCGGCGGGAAACAAAGGACTATATTTCTGAAGCGATGGAGATCAACCGCTCCGATCTGCAGCTGATCCTTCTGTCGGATGCGTCCCGGTACTGGGGCCCGCTGAGGAAAATGGTCCGCATCATCGGTGCGCTCTTTGTTCTGTCCCTGATTCTGTCTGTGATTCTGACGGTGGCGTTTGTCCAGCACAGCTATGCGCCGGTCAGAAAACTGATGGCCCTGACGGATGCAGGGAAAACGAAGCAGGATGAGTTCCTACATATTGAAAATTCAATCCGCCTGCTCAAGGACAATGTGTCTTCCATGCAGTCCACGCTCCAGGTGCAGTCCCGCCAGCTCAGGGCTTCCTATCTTCTTTCGGTTCTCAAGGGAAAACAGACGGCGCTGTCGGACCATGAATTCATGACCTATTTTGACCTGCCGGAGAGCAATGTTTCCTGGATGATGATCCTGCTGAGCGTTTCCGAGCTCGGGATGGAGGAGCAGTTTGATGACTATCTGGCAGAGAATGACACGATGTTTTCTCTGACCATGGCTGTGGAAAAGCTTTTGGGCGGGTACCGGCATGACTGGATTGAGGACGGGCGTCTCGCGGTCTGCCTGCTTCAGCTGGAAGAGGGGAAGGAATGGGACGCTGACCTCTTTGCGGCGCAGTTCCGGGAGCTGACCGCCAGCATGAATGTGCGGGCGGTTCTGGGAAGGCCGGTCCAGGCGTTCCGTGAACTGAGCCAGGAATATTTTGACGCTACGAATGCGATGATTTATCTGCAGACGGTCAGTGAAAGCGGGCTGATGCCTCTTACGGAATACCGCGCCATGATGAGCAATCCGAGCGTCATGAAGGAGAGCCGCTGGCAGAAGCTTCTGGAGGACATTCAATCGGGCGAGACGGAACGGACTGCCGGTGATGTGAAGGAAATTTTCGGCGGGCATCGGATCAGGAATGCCAGGATTCCGGTGCTGAAAATGCAGCTGGCCGGACGTCTCAATGAGATTATGACGCTCTACTGTGAGAACAATCCGGCGCAGGATGTGGCGCAGACCTTCTTTCCGGGCATGGAAGCGTTCCTCAGGGCACAGAATCTGGAGGAAATGCAGAAGAGCTTCCAGGCGCTGGCTGTCATGACAGCCCGGGGCATTGACCGGAGCGACACGATGGCGGACCAGGTCTGTGCCTATGTCCAGGAGCATTACGCAGACCCGGACCTGAACATCTCGTATCTTGCCGAGGTCTTCCACAGAAATCCGCAGACCCTCTCCAGACTTTTCCGGGCCCAGAAGGGACAGGGACTGCTGGACTATATCAGCATGGTGCGGGTGGACAGAGCCCGGGAGATGATCAGATGCGGGGATGCTTCCCTGGAAAAGATCGCCGGCATGGTCGGGTTTACGAATGTCAGGACGTTCCGGCGGGCGTTTGTGAAACAGTACGGCATGCTTCCCAGCGAGATGTGATGATCGGGTTTTAAGAAGCTGACGATGCTGCGGCACACGGAAGCTGTCCGGGCATAAGAATGAATTTTGGGGTCAAAAAGGACAAAATCGGAAAAAATCGGATCGTTTTTTCCGGGATTGTCCTTTTTTGACCCTATCTTTTTGTGTGCAATATGGCAAAATAGTGGCAGAAAAACGCCAAGTGGGGCGTAAAAAACAATACAGACAGAAAGGTGTGTTCTTATGAGGAAACTGTTGTGTGTTCTCATCGTGTGCTGCCTGATGTTCGGAACTGCGTATGCCGCAGAGCTGAATGCCCCGGGCACGCTGCCGATCAGCTCGGAAACGATCCACTTTACCATCGGCGTTCCGAACCTCGCCATAGTGGAAGACTGGGAAACCAATGAACAGACTCTGAAACTGGAAAAGGATCTGAACGTGGACCTGGACTTCGTGCTCCTTCCCAGCGACAAGAATGAGCGCATCCAGAAACTGGAACTGATGTTCATGGCCGGCGGGGACGATCTGCCAGATATCATCATGGGTGACAACGGCGATCTTTCCAATATTATCCGCTACGGCGAAATGGGCATGATTCTTCCGACAACCGAATATTATAAGAACGAAGCCTACTGGACCACCGATACCCTGACTGAGGGCGGCATGACGCTCGAAGACGAACTGCGCTATATCACCTGCTATGACGGCGAGATCTACGGCGTGATGCAGTACAACGGTTCTCCCAACAACTGCTACTCCGAGAGCCGTGCGATGGTCTACGAGCCGTGGCTGAAGCAGCTCGGGCTTGAAAAACCGGTGACAACGGATGACTTCGCAGACATGCTGCGCGCCTTCCGCGACAAGGATCCCAACGGAAACGGCGAAGCGGACGAAATCCCGCTGATGTCCTATAATGACTATATCCAGAGAAACTTCATCCGCTTCCTGATGAGCCCCTTCATCTATACCCAGGAGAACTATTTCAACTGGAATGACGGCACCATCGAATTTGTGGCCAATACGCCTCAGTGGAAGGAAGGCATTAAGTGGATCCATTCCCTGTATGAAGAAGGCCTGATCCTCCCGATGTCCTTCACGCAGGACCGCAATTCCTATACTGCCATTCTTTCTGAAGAACCTGAAAAGGTCGGCGTCTTTGCCATGTTTTCTGCCAGCAACCTCGGCGCTACCGATGCCCGCCGTGCAGACTACATCTGCCTCGACCCGCTGCTCGGACCGGAAGGCGTGCGCAACGGCGTGTATATGCCGCGTATTCCCGCGATCCGCATGATGATCACCAAGAACTGCAAAGAACCCGAGGCTGCATTCCGTCTGGGCGACTACCTGTGCTCCCAGGTCATGAGTCTCTGGACCCGCTACGGTGAGGAAAATGTGGACTGGTTCCCGGCAGCCGAAGATGCGAGCGGTGTCTATGAAGACTCGTTCGGATACAAGGCATTCTTCACAGTCGTCACCTCCTGGGGTGTCCTGCAGAACAAGTGGTGGGGCGTGGATACGCCGTGCATCATTCTCGACAAGTGGTCCGCTGGTCAGGCCAAGAATGAAGCGGATATCTACAACCATACCTTCCCGATCGGCCGCTCCATGAAGAAGACCGTCGAGTATGCCAACAAGCACCCGATTACCGGTCTGGTGTTCACCGAGGAAGAGCAGGAAGTCGTCACCGAATATCAGGCGACCATCAATGACTATGTCCTTCAGTCCTTCTCCGAGTTTGTCACGGGCATCAAGAACGTGGATACAGACTGGGATGCCTATGTGGAAGAATTCAACCGCATGGGCCTGAGCGAGTACATGGGCGCTGTACAGAGCTGCTATGACAGAATGTACAAGTAAGCAGTAAGCTGTCTGCCTCCTGTCCCTGCGTCCGGACAGGAGGCAGCTTCCGGTTCATAAAAGAAAAAGGCAGGGTGAGATGATGGGCGGCAGATTCAGAAAAAAATACGGGCGGTACTGGCAGCTGTATGTCTTTCTTATCCTGCCCGTAATTTACTTTGTCATCTTTCAGTACTGGCCGATGTTCGGCCTGCAGATTGCTTTCAAGAAGTTCTCCATTGCCAAGGGCGTGTGGGGCAGCCCCTGGGTCGGGCTGAAATATTTCAGGAAATTCCTGACGGCCTACCAGTTCAGGAATGTGCTGGTCAATACACTGACACTTTCCTTTTACTCTCTGCTGGCCTCCTTCCCATTCCCGATCCTGTTTGCGCTGGTCCTGAACGTGATTGAAAAGCCGAGGCTGAAAAAAACCATCCAGACAATTACCTATATGCCGCATTTTATCTCGGTTGTCGTGCTGGTGGGCATGATCATGCAGGTGTTCCACCCTCTGATTGGTGTATACGGCTATGTCATGCGGAATCTGACCGGCAGCATGCCCAAAGACCTGTTTGCCGATCCGCAGGCCTTCCCGCACCTGTATGTGTGGTCGGGCGTGTGGCAGAACTTCGGGTATAATTCCATCATTTACATTGCAGCACTCACGAGCGTGCCCTCAGAACTCCATGAGGCGGCCGAGGTGGATGGTGCCTCCCGGTTCCAGAGAGTCCTGCACATTGATTTTCCGGCCCTGCTTCCGACCATCACCATCATGCTGATTCTGCGCATGGGGCATATCATGAGCATTGGCTTTGAGAAGACCTACCTGATGCAGAACAGCCTGAATCTCAGCAAAAGCGAGATCATTTCCACGTTTGTATACAAGATTGGCCTGGGGTCTGGCGCAAGCAATGATTATTCGTATTCCACGGCCATCGGCATGTTCAACTCTGTGGTCAATCTGCTGCTGATCAGCGCGGTGAACTGGGTCTCGGGCAAAATCAGCGAGAACAGTCTGTGGTAAGGGGGCGAGAAGGATGACGAAAACGGTATCCGTGATGAAAGTCAAAAAGTCGCGGGAAGACAAAATCTTCTATGCGGTCAGTTATGCCTTTGTGATTCTCCTGACACTGATCGTGCTGTATCCCCTGATTCTGATCCTTTCATGCTCCTTTTCCTCGGCCAATGCCGTGAGCACCGGGAAAGTTGTCCTGTTTCCCGTGGACTGGAGCCTTGTGGGATATGAGACAGTCTTCAAGAACCCGAATGTCTGGACCGGCTATAAGAACACGCTCATCTATACGGTGCTGGGCACCCTGGTCAACGTGAGCATGACGCTGATCTGTGCCTATCCGCTGGCCAGAAAGAAACTGCCGCACAAGGGGATCTTTACGTTCTTTATTACTTTTACCATGCTGTTCAACGGCGGCCTGATCCCGTCGTATCTGGTGATGCGGGATCTGAAAATCCTCAATACACTCTGGGTCATGATCCTGCCAGGGGCGATCGGGGTCACGCAGATGATTGTCGCGAGGACCTTTTTCGTCAATACGATCCCTGAAGAACTGCTTGAGGCAACGCAAATTGACGGGTGTGATGATTTTGGTTTCTTCTTCCGGTTTGTGCTGCCGCTGTCCAAGGCGGTCATTGCCGTGATCGCCATGCAGTATGCCATTGTCCACTGGAATTCGTATTTCAATGCGTTCATCTATCTCTCCGACAGCAAGAAGTACCCGCTCCAGATCTTCCTCAGGGAAATTCTGGTGATGAGCAATATTGACGTCAGTGACATAGCGGATCCGGATACCGCCATCGCCATGCAGGGAATGGCCGATCTGCTGAAGTATTCACTGATTGTGGTGGCAACCGCACCGATTCTCTGTGTCTATCCCTTCATACAGAAATATTTTGTCAAGGGTGTCATGATGGGTTCCCTGAAAGGATGATGGTTTTTGAAACTGTGTGTGTCATCAGGTATCAGCGCCATGCTGCCGGACAGAACACCGCTGCCGTTTGAGGAGAGTGTCAGGCTCACGAAACAGGCAGGGTTTGAGGAGTTTGATCTCGGACTGAACAGCAGGCTGCTGCTGGAAGAGGACTGGGAAAAGCGCCTGGAGGCGATGCAGGAAGCCATCGCTCAGGCCGGCATGCACATCCGGTATGTGCATACCCCGTACGATTATCCCCGATCCCGGGAAGAGGAAGACTGGAAACGGTTTGAACTCGCCTCCATGCGCTGCATTGAGAAAGTGCCGGAGCTCGGGGCAGACTGCGCGGCGATTCATCCGAGATCCTTCATGAAGCCGGATTATGATGCAGATGAAGAGTATGCGGAGGCGGTCCGTTTTCTGCTTCCGTATGTCGAGGCAGCGCACAGGCATTCTGTTGTGCTGGGCATTGAAATTATGCGCGGGGCAGGTGCAAGCGCGCCGGCCCGCATACGCAGGTTCGGGACCGATACCGATGTCCTGATCCGTCTGGCGGATGAGCTGGATGAGGGCATCTGCTGGGATACAGGGCATGCGCATATTTCTCTTCAGCAGCAGGGCAAATCCATCCGGAAAATCGGGAAACGTCTGAAAATGGTCCATATCAATGACAATTTTGCAGAGGACGATGTCCACCTGGCGCCGTTCCTGGGCAATATTCACTGGGGTGAGACCATGAAGGCACTCAGGGAGATCGGATACAGCGGAAGCATGAACCTTGAAGTGAAATGCAACACGCTTCCGATGGAGCTGAGGGAGAGTTATGCAGCCTATATGGCTGCATCCGGGCGGTATCTGATCCGGCTTTTTGAAAATCCGTGAGGATGCAGACGATCAGGAGTGCAGAAAGACGCTGCACTCTTTTTTGATGCGGGAAAAACTGAAAAAAGATCGGCTTCTTCTGTTTTCTTCTGTTTTTACACTGCCGGAGGGATTTGGTCGTGCGTACTATATAGAGAGCACAACTTTGTGTTTGCGGTATCTGAATTGATAACAATGAAAGAGGTTATAAAAAATATGAAAAGAGTCCTGGCTTATCTTCTGGCGATTCTGATGCTGTGTGTTTCGATACCGGCAGCAGTCTTTGCCGAAAACCTCTCCGCTGATCATCAGCTGACCATTCAGAACCTGAAGGATCTGAACGGCGGATCTGTACAGATCGAGCTGAAAAAAGGGCACATCACCTTTGTGGGCGGCACCTGCACAAAAGAGAAGGTGACAAGTACAGAGGATGCGCAGAAAGTGCTCGATTCCATGCGTACCCTGATGGGCGGAGACCCTCATTTTCACTTTGAACCCTGGAAAGAGCTTCATGACTCTTTCGGCAACCATTACTATGTCTTCCAGCAGACCCATGCCGACCAGATCGTGCTGGGCGGCGCTGTGAAAGTCATCACCGACGCCGAAGGAAACATGATCGGCCTGACCTCCACGGTGGTATCAGACCTGCCCAGCGAGGCAGAAGCAGAAGGCGTGACGGCCGAGCAGGCTGAGGCAGCCGTCCTCGAACATGAAGCCCAGGCTGCACAGGGTGCGACTGAACTCATCAAGGGAATGACCAGCCGTGTGGTGCTGCCTGTGGATCGCGAACTGGACATCAACGCAGACGAACTGTATACACGGTTTGCCTGGGTTGTGTATACCACCAACCCCACCGCAAGCTTTTCTGCGAGCACAGATCTTCCGTATCTGGCACACTATGTGTCCATGGCGGGAGAATATCTCTACAGCCTGCCGACGATTCTCCCCGGCGACATGGCCGGCAGCACGGGATATGATGCCAGCTATGCGTTCCAGTTTATGGAACCCGTCAACTATACCGGCTATGTGGACTGGTCGGACGGCACGGAGCATGAGATTTCTGTCGACCTGATGCGCGATGCGCGCACCGGTATGTATTACCTGGGCAACATTGAGCGCCGCATCGTTGTGGCTGACTGCTGGCAGTTCCTGTACAACGGCGGGAAAGTCGTCATGGAATACAGCCCTGACAACCGCGAATGGGATCAGACCAGTCTTCAGTCCCTGTACAATTACTGCCTCGCCTATGATTATTACAAGGAACTCGGATGGATCGGCGGCGACGGTGAAGCGACTCCGATCATTGTTCTCAAGGATTTCTGCGATGTAAATCACACGCCCGTCAACAATGCTGCCTATGCAGGCAAGTTCTATGGCTGGCAGGTCTTCCTCTCCAGCTCCATCAATGATTTTGCCCAGTGCCTGGATGTGTGTGCCCACGAGTTCACCCACTGCGTGACCGGTTCTGTGATGACATACAATGCCTACATGAATGATTACGGCGCGATCAATGAGGCCATGAGCGATATTCAGGGGAATATCTGCCAGCGGATGATGGAAAAGTCCGAAGATGAAACCTGGGAGATCGGGGAGCACAGCGAGACGACCATTCGCAGCATGAGCAACCCGAACAGGTACGACCAGCCGTCCTATTCCTGGGACCTGCACTATCAGCCCAACGTCAAGACGCCCACGCCCGTGAATGACCGCGGCGGCGTGCATACCAATTCTTCTCTGCTCAACCATGTGGCTTTCCTTGTGTGCAACGAGGGCGGCATGAAGATGGAAGAAGCGCGTGCCTTCTGGTTTGCTGTTGACTGTGCCATGGTGCCCGGAACGGACTATGCACAGCTCAGGAAGCTGCTGCCCTGGGTGCTTCATATTTCCGGCATGGATCAGTATGCCGAAAGTCTTTCCCTTGCCATTGAGGCGACGCGTCTGGGAAATGCCAAAGTGCCGTCCAGGCCCGGTGACAACCAGGCGATGGTGACGCTCAACCTCCCGGATAACGAAGTGTTCAACAACGGCAACTGGACCCTCAACCTGATGAGCATGAATCTCGACAACCTGCTTGCAACAGCGTCCCGGTATGCAGAAAGCATCCAAAACGGGGAATACGATAAGCTCCCGGAACCCATCCGGAAATTGGTGGAGAATTATCTGAAAAAGGAGCAGGAGAGAAAGGAAAAGAGTTTCCTGGAAGTGCTGGCAGATGCATTCACCCGAAAGGAGAATGCAGAAGAAAAGGCTGAAGACGAAGCGATCGCTGAAGGACTCAAGGGCTGGCTGCAGGATATGATCAGAGAAAACTTCTTCAGCAGCATGGCAAGCGCCGGCCAGGATGGTCACAGCATCCGCCTCATGAGCCGTCCGGGTTATACGATTCCGATGCTGATGTATATGACATTCAAGCCGGACGGTCAGGAACCCGACAAGGTCAAGATGGCATTCTTTATCGGCGGCCGCTGGCTGGATCTGTCCACCATGGAGGCTCCGGAAGACGACGAAATCAGAAAACACACGGAAGAGTTTGTGACCAATACGATGATCGATATCGTCGATCAGGTGATCGCCGGAAAGGACTGGAGAGAAATTCTCGATAAGCTGGTCCTCAAGGTCCCGGTGGATGAAGAAGTTACAATCCCTGCCGATGGCCTGGAAGAATTCTCACTTGAATACTCTCTGCCTTCGCAGGAGACGGAGCAGCCGGCTGTCAGGAACACCAAGTCCCGCCCGAAGTTCCCTGAAGAAGAAACCAATCCGTAATCTGTCTGTGGCATAGCTGCACCTCCCTGCCTGCGGCCCCGGCTGACCGGGTCTGCAGTCAGGAGGGGGACGGAAGGCTCGGGATGAATAAGGAACAGCTCCCTTTTGAGGATACAGAACAACTGGTCCTCAGAAGGAAGCTGTTTTCATGCGCGAAGGGGCGGCTGCAGAAGAGGAATGCAAAAAAACTGCCCGGTGGGGCAGCGTGAAATCTTACGGGAGATGAATGATTCTTGAGCCGAAAGGTGTCAGGGCCAGTCGGGCAATCTTGAAAAACTGTCTGCCGAAGGGGATTCCGATGATGGTGACGCACCAGACGATGCCGCAGAACAGATTGCCCAGGGCCATGGGAATGCCGAAGAAAAGAATCCAGATGATGTTGGCGATCAGGGACGGTGTACCCCCGCCCGGGACAACATCCTTTCCGAAGGGACAGAAGGACATGCTGGCAAATTTGAAGCACTGCCGGCCGTATGGAATCCCGATGATCGTGATGCACCAGACCAGGCCGGAAATCCACCACATCAGCCCGCTCAAAAAACCGCCGAAAATGAACCAGATGATATTGCCGATGATTCTCATGTCAGATACCTCACAGGGGCGGAATACAGCACCGCGTCAGGCACCGTGCAGGGGACTTTCCGAAGAACTGCGGAGCTGCTGCCGGAAAAAAGTATAAAGATGTCACCGGACGCAGTCAAGTATGGATGGTTTCCGATATCTGCCGGAAAGCAGCCGGAACTTCATCTGTGCACATCTTGACGGGGGAAATACTCCGTGTTATGTTAGTGCAAAGCAGCAGCCCGTTGAACGATGCACAATAAAGGAGGACGCAGTATGGCAGATCATCTTTTTCCCCGGACAGAGGTAGCAGGCGTCTCGCTTTCCCGCATGATTATCGGAACCAACTGGATCCTCGGCTGGAGCCACCGCAGCCCGGCGGCCGACCGTCAGATCAAGAACCGCTTTCCGGAAGGAAGCGCTGTTTTTCCGCTCCTGAAAACATTCCTGGACGAGGGCGTGGACACAATCATGGGCCCGCTGCAGCAGGAACGCGTGATGCAGGAAGCTGTAAAGGAAGCGATGGACAGGACCGGCAAAAAACTGATCCTGATCGATACGCCGATTATCAACGTGGATGACAGCGAGGAGGCCCGCCGGGAAGCCCGGGCGACCATTCACCGCAGCCGGCAGTGCGGCGCGACATTCTGCCTGATTCATCACTCCAGCGCGGAGCAGCTCGTCAACAAGAACCTGCACGCCATTCCGCGTCTGAGCGACTATCTTGACATGATCCGCCAGGAGGGCATGATCCCGGGCCTGTCGGCACATATGCCCGAGCTCATCACCTATTCGGACGACAATGAATACGATGTGCAGACCTACATTCAGATTTACAACTGCATGGGATTCATGATGCAGGTGGAGATCGAGACGGTGGCAGCGATCATCAACCATGCGAAAAAGCCTGTTATGACCATTAAGCCCATGGCAGCCGGCCGCACCACGCCGTATGTCGGCCTGAACTTCTCCTGGAATACCATCCGTCCCTGCGACATGGTGACCGTCGGATGCACGCATCCGGATGAGGCTGCGGAGGACATTGAGATTTCCCGTGCGATCTTTGAGCACCGGTTCCCCAACCTCGAACGCAGAGCCAGTCCGAATCAGAATCAGGATGCTTTTGGAAAATGAAAAAACATGATATAAAAGAATAAGGGATGCAAAACCGCCGCATTCTGTCAGGGAGACGGCGGTTTTCCTGACCTGCGCCGCGCGGAGCATCAGGACCCGGGAATAAAGAAATCACGGGGAAGAGGATGCCGGCAATCATATCAGCGGAACGTCTGTTCCTCATGACGGGAGAGAGTGTATGGCATCGTGGAAAGAATATCTGGGAGACCGGGCGTTTTACCGTAAAATCATAGCCATTGCGCTGCCGATTTCAGCCCAGCAGCTGATCACGGTGGGCGTCAATCTGATGGATACCGTGATGCTCAGTTCCATGGGGGATGCCCAGCTTTCTGCTTCTGCGCTGGGCGGACAGTTCATTAATCTGTTTCAGATCTTCTGCATGGGACTGGGCATGGGCGCATCCGTGCTCACCTCCCGCTACTGGGGCATGCAGGAGCTGAAATCCCTCCGCAAAGCCGTGACAATCATGCTCCGCCTGGTGATCGGCCTCTCGCTGATCTTTACCCTGGCCACGGTTTTCGCCCCGGCCATGATTATGCGCATGTATACACCGGAACAGGAGATTGTGGATTACGGCGTCACCTATCTGCGCTGGCTGCTTCCCACCTATTTCTGCATCGGCCTGTCGCTGACCTGCACGATCGTGCTCCGCAGCGTGGGGCAGGTCCGAATCCCGCTGAGAAGTTCCATCTTTGCCTTTTTTGTCAATATTTTCTTTAACTGGGTGTTCATCTTCGGCCATCTCGGCGCGCCGCGGATGGAAATCGCAGGGGCTGCCCTGGGTACGCTGATCGCCCGGCTGTTTGAACTGTTCTTTATCTGCGGGCATTTCTTCCTGAAGGACAAAAAGATCGGGTACCGCCTCCGCCATATCCGGATGAAATGCGCCGACCTGGTCCGGGAATACTTCCGCGTGTGCATTCCGGTGCTCATCAGTGACGGTCTGCTGGCACTGGGGAACAATGCGGTGGCCATCGTGATGGGGCATATCGGGGAGACCTTTGTGGCCGCGAACTCGGTCACGACCATCGTCCAGCAGCTCTCCTCGGTGCTCACCCAGGGCATCGCCAATGCCAGCGGCATCATGACGGGGCACACCATGGGCGAGGGCGATATGGAAAAGGCGCAGAAGCAGGGCTACACGTTCCTGGGCCTTGGGTTTGTCCTGGGCTGCTTCGCGGCGCTGGTGATCCTGCTCGTGCGCAGTCCCATCATCAATTACTACCAGGTCTCCGCGGAAACCAAGGCGATTGCATGGCAGCTGATGGACGCGATCAGCTTTATCGTGGTGTTCCAGGCAATGAACTCCATCCTGACCAAGGGCGTGCTTCGTGCAGGCGGGGATACGCGGTTCCTCATGGCCGGAGATATCCTGTTCCTCTGGGTCGCCTCCATCCCGCTCGGCATCCTGGCCGGCTTTGTGTTCCACTGGTCGCCGTTCTGGATTTACACCATGCTGAAGATTGACCAGATCATCAAGTGCGTCTGGTGCTTCTTCCGCCTGCGGAGCCGCAAATGGATGAAGAAGATCCATACGGCGGACCGGTAACCTTCCATCAGACAGTGCGAAAGGACAGACAGGGGCAGTTTCTGCTCCTGTTTTTTTGGCTGTATCAGGGGACCGGCCGTGAAGCTTTCGGCAGGAAAGGGGAAAAACACTCTTGCTTAATGCCGTCCGCTGTAGGATAATCAGGCTGATTCGAACAACACCATACAGGGCACAGGAAATCTTAATCAATCAGAAAGAGGCGGAAATGATGGGCATTTCTTTCAAATGTGACAGCCGCACAGCCGTTGTGCATACCGGATCCGGCGATATCAGGGGCTATGAATACAACGGCCTGAACATTTTCAAGGGCATTCCCTACGCGAAAGCCCGGCGGTTCCATGCACCGGAAAGGGTGGAGCCCTGGAAGGATGTATTTGACGCGGCCAGCTACGGCTATGTCTGTCCGCTTCTGACCAATGACCGCCCCAAAGGGGAGCTCTATGTTCCGCACCGGTTCTGGCCGATGGATGAGGACTGCCTGAACCTGAATCTGTGGACGCCGGGGCTGGACGGGGAAGCCAGGCCGGTCCTGGTCTGGCTGCACGGCGGCGGGTATGAGGCCGGCTCTGCGATTGAGCATATCGCCTATGACGGAGCCAATATGGCGCGCTTCGGCGACTGCGTGATGATTACCGTCAATCACAGACTGAATATCCTCGGATACTTTGACCTCTCTGATTTCGGGGAGGAATATGCAAACTCTGCCAATGCCGGCACGGACGACATCATTGCCGCGCTTCAGTGGATTCAGGAAAATATCCGCGCCTTTGGCGGCGACCCGGACAATGTGACGGTCTTCGGACAGTCGGGCGGCGGAGGCAAGGTGACGACGCTCCTGCAGACGCCGGCCGCGGACGGACTGTTTGCAAAGGGAATCAATATGAGCGGCGTGCTCAATGCGCTGGGCGATGAAAAGGGATCCGGGAAGGAGATCGCGCAGGCCGTGATGGATGAGCTCGGGCTGACCTCCGTCAAAGAACTGGAGACGGTGGATTATCGGCTCTTTGCCAGGGCCTATCTGAAATTCAGGCCTGTATTCCGGCAGGAAGGAAAGTATGTGGGCTGCAAGCCGCATCCCAACGCGTTCTATGCAGGCGATCCCGCTGCGGTCGGTTTCCGGAAGGAGACAAAGGACATCCCGCTGATGGTCGGCAGTGTGTTCAGCGAGTTCTTCTCGTTTGCGCCTGCGCCGTATGACAAGGGCTCCATGAGCGCGGCGGAGCAGGAGGAAACCGTCCGGGAGATGGTCGGGAAAGAGGGTGCTGACGTGCTGATCCCGCTGTTTGGCAGGGCGTATCCGGAGCGGGATGTCATCGATCTCCTCCGCCTGGATTACATTTTCCGTGCGCCGGAAATCGAATATATCAGGCAGCGCTCGGCACTCAATGACTGCACCTATGCCTACCTGTTCAATCTCGACCAGCCCATCCACGGCACCACGACGCCTTGGCACTGCTGCGATATCCCGTATGTCTTCCACAACATCGACCTGGTGGAGCATACGCACCGTCCGGATGGCGACAACCGCGCGGCGGAGCGTGTGCAGGAACAGGTCTTCGGCAGCGTGATGGCCTTTGCACGGAGCGGAAGCCCGGCGGGTGAGCATCTGGCTTCCTGGCGGGCCTGCCGTCCTGACTGCGAGGCGACGATGGTTATCGGGGAAACAAGTGAAGTCCGGAACAATTTCGATCATGACCTGATTCCTGCTGCGCTGAAATACCTCGCACCGGCTGCGGCCAGGAGGATGGCAAAGGAAAAGGCCAATATCCAGCACTGAGATGCCGGATGGCCGGTTCATGAAAGGCAGAACCATGCACGATTTTTCAGGCAAACCACTGGAGCATGCTGTCGGCATGTATCTGAAGGATGATCTGCCCGCCTGGGGGCCGGCTGAGCAGGAGACGGAACCCATCCCGCAGATCCCGGGAGCGTGTGCATGCCCGGCTTCCTATCCGGGGAAAGGGCTCGCGGAGCATCCCATGCTCTGGGTGGGCGAGGGCGACAACCGGATGTTCCTGATTGTTGACGGCCGCATACGCTGGGTGTTCCATGCCGGAAAAGGCTGGGAATATGACGATGTCTGGATGCTGACGAGCGGCAGAATCCTTTTCAGCCATATGTACTGGGCTGCGGAAATCACGCCGGACAAGCGTTTCTCCTGGTACTTCAAAGCGCCGGAAGGCACCGAAATCCATACGCTTCAGCCCGTCGGGGTTCATCATGCGCTCATGGTGCTCAACAGCCACCCATACCCGAAAGCCCTGTTTGTGAACACCGGGAGCGGAGCGGTGGAATGGGAGCGTCCGATTCCGTATCCTGCGCCGTCCTCTGTGCACGGACAGTTCAGGCGCTTCCGCCTGACCGCGGAGGGAACCTATCTTGCACCGTGCCTGGAGGCCGGGATTGTCCTTGAACTGGACCGGGACTTCCGGGAAATCTGGCGCTACGAACTTCCGGGCTGCTGGGCGGCCGTTCGGCTGGACAATGGGAATACGCTTCTGACCGGAGAAAAAGAAGGCGTTCACCGGGAAGTGGACCGACAGGGAAGAACCGTCTGGGAGATCCGCCTGGAGGACATCCCGGAGGAATACAGTCCGGCAGGCTCGCAGTCCTGCTGCCGCCTGCACAATGGGAACACCATCCTCTGCTCAAGAGGCGGGGAGGGAAAAACGCCCCAGGTGATTGAAGTGACGCCGGAGCATGAGATTGCATGGGTCCTGAAGGACTGGGAGCATCTGGGCCCCTGCACGGCCCTGCAGATCCTGGATGAGCCGGGCATACCGGAACAGCCCGGTGCATGCTTCCGCTGAGCGCATGCAGCAGACTTTTCGAACAGGAAAAAACCTCCTGTCCCCGCAGGCGTGAGCCGCACGGGGCACAGGAGGTTTTCTGCATGCTGTGCAGGTTACTTGACGTTGAATGTGCTCTGGTTGACCAGCATTCCGTCCCAGTACAGTTCCACGGTCCACTTGCCGGACGGGATGGAATTATTCATTTTGTAGATCATATCAAAGGTCGTGTCGCCGAGGAGATACCAGTATCTTCCGCTGTAGTCGCGGCCGAAGTCCGTATCCGCATAGAGCTCCACCTCTGTGTAGCCGTTCGGGGCAATCACGACAACCTGGGTGAAGTAGTATCTGGAGTAGGCCAGGTTGGGGTTCCTGACCTGATACCGGAAGCCGTAGTCATAGCTGTCCTGGTTGCTGATAATGTCATTTGCAACCAGCGCATTGATCTTTTTGGCATCCTTGTATTCCTGGGAGGACCCTTTGCGGCGAGGCTCAATGCTGACCTTTATGCTTGTGGACTTCAGCTTGCCGTCTTCAAAGACAGGCGCTTCGGGAAGCGTATAGGTCCGCTTGATGGACGTGCCGTAGCAGTCCCGGACTTCCACGGTATACGTTTTTCCGGGAACCAGGTCTTCCAGGATGAAAGAGGTTGCATAAAGGTCTTCGGCTTCAATGTAATTCGGCTGTCTGACATCCGGGCTTCCCTGGTACTGGGCCAGAACCTTGTAGGGTGCATTGAAAGCGGAATCTGTCCAGGTGACCGTGACTCTGCCGAGGCTGGTTGTGACTGTCGGGGAGAGCTCAAAGGTGCGGGCAGGGGCCGGCGTCGCGGTCGGTACGGCGGTGGGTGCTTCTGTGGGGATGGGTGTGGGTGAAGCTGCGGGAACTTCCATGATGACAGGCGCCTGCGGGACGAAGGAATCCGGCGCTTTGGTTCCGCACTGCGGGCAGAATTTGCTGTCATTGCCCTGCTGACCGCATGAAGGGCAGGTCCAGAAAGGATCGGGCGCTTTGGTCCCGCACTCACCGCAGAAGTTTCCGGTGTTGCCCTCCCTGCCGCAGGCCGGGCAGGTCCAGGGCGCTCTGTCAGCCTGGGCTGCTGTGAGGAGAAGGAGACAGAGCAGAATCAGAAACAGAGATATCGCTTTTTTCACGTCAGTCACACTCCTTGATTTTTCCTGTATCGCTGTTCCTATTATCTCATGATACAGGCAGGTTTGCAACCTTGTTTCCCGCCGTAAACGTCCAACGGAGAGGAAGAAGGCTGCAGATGCGGTATCCCGTCTTGCTTTTTTTGCTCTGAAAGGATACAATGCTTCATGTATTACCTATCAATTAAGTAGGTTAAAAGGGCGGCTGTCATGGGAAAGCCGGCAGGCATCTTCAGCCGCTGAAGCATACTGAAGGGAGACACACTGACATGCAGGGAATCATCAGAGCCGTATGCACCAGTGAGGCAAAAGGGACGGAGAAAACGAATGTCCATCGGGCTGTTTTCAGGGCGGACTGGGGCATTGAGGGCGATGCGCACACCGGCGCGTGGCACCGCCAGGTCAGTCTCCTCAGTTATCAGAAGGTGCAGGAATTCAATCGTCTCGGCGCCTGCGTCAGCGACGGGGCGTTCGGTGAAAATCTGCTGGTCGACGGCATCGACTGTGCATCCCTCCCTGTCGGCACGAGGCTTCGCTGCGCAGATGTGCTGCTTGAGGTGACCCAGATCGGGAAGGAATGCCACCAGGCCTGTGCCATCCGGCAAAGGGTGGGAACCTGCATTATGCCGCATCAGGGCATTTTTGCCAGGGTATTGTCCGGGGGCGTGATCTCGGAAGGCGACACGATTGCCGTTGTGGATGAAAACGCCTGAGAGGCAGGGAATACCGGTCTGAAAAGTGAAAAGAAAAGAGGAACGGCAGCCTGATCCTGGTCGGATGAGGCTGCCGTTCCTCTCTGTGTGCTGCGGGGAAGAAACCGGCTTACTTTCTGTAATCCATCTGCACATATTTCGAAATCCATACAGGATCCATACCGGCGGGATCCTGCTCAGGACCCGGCTGGTCCTTCCACAGGTCATCGGCGATTTCCAGAATGATATCGGAGAGTTCCAGATGGGTTTTGTATTTTTCGGGAATGCCGTCCATGCCGAGTGCGGCCCCGACGATATTTCCGGTGACTGCCCCGGTGGAATCGCTGTCTCCATTATGATTGACCGAAGCGATGAGTGCCCGGTCAAAATCATCGGCATACTTCAGCGCGCAGTAGACGGCAATGGCCAGCGTTTCCTCCGCGACCCAGCCCTCGCCCAGCTTATGGATGGCGTCCAGGTCGTTTTTGTCCATGCCGGCCAGGTCCACGGCTGTGCGGATGCATTCGAGGCAGTATTCCTTTTCCTGCGTGTCCGGCCACATCTCATCCTGCGTGTACAGCGTTTTCATTACGGCATTGTAAACCGGTTCATGGTTCTGGCTGATCTCATGAACGATCTGCACCAGGGCAGCGGACGGCATCCAGCCGAGTGTATGGCCGTGCGTGATGGCTGCAGCTTCCGCTCCGAGGCGTGCAACCTGCTCTGTCGAAAGACCGCTGTCGCTGAAATACAGTCCGATCGGTGCGACGCGCATGATGCCGCCGCACCCTTTGCTGTTATTGATGGGCTTCTCGATGGTCCCCCTGCCGCCCTGCTCCAGGGACATCATGCAGGTATTGCCCGGCGCGCGGCTGCTGAACAGGTCCGGCACGTTCGCGAGCCAGGAGCGGCGGGGCCCTTCGGACAGGGGAAAACGATACTCCTGTGTTTTCAGCCAGTCAAGGTAGCTGTCCCGAATGGCCGCAGTATATGCTGCCTCCCCGCCGGTCTGCCTGCTGCGTGCGGAGGCCGTGAGAAGGCCTGTGGCAGTAAACAGGAGCATCTGCGTGTCGTCGGAAATCAGCGCTTTGCCGTCGTACAGCGCATACTCTGTAATGCCGCGTTCACCGTAGCGGGAAAAAAACTGCGATTCTCTTTTGAACTCGATCTCATAACCCAGTGCGTCACCGGCAGCGCCGCCGAGCAGGCTGCCCCGGAATGTCTTCAGATCTCTCATTTTGTAAACTCCTTTTCTTCAGTGATCCAGCAGAGGCTGCTCTGCCTGAACTGTCATCCGGCGCGTTTTCTGCCGCGGATCCAGGAAATCAGAAACAGAACGGCGGCTTCAGCGGAGAGCATGGCGCCGATCAGCAGCTGTCCCCTCAGCCTGTGGTCCCGGAGGGAAGCGGGTACTTCGCTTGTCTCAACGGCAGCGGCGATTCGTCCCACCGCGGCACGCTCCATCAGGAAGAGGACGAGAAAACCAATCGCAAAAAGGATCGCCAGATACAGACCATTCTTCCTGCAGAATGTGGATATCCTGCCGGCGCGGTCAGCGGGCCTGACGGTGCGGAAGAGCCCCCAGACGGAAAGAATCAGCAGCGAGGACAGGAAAATCAGTATCTGCAGCCTGGCATACAGGGAATTGATGGATTCGTACACCCGTTCCTGTACATTGAAGCGATTGACGACCCAGCTGCTGTAGGCATTTTTCGTCATATACGCAAACTCACAGGTCAGCACGAGCAGAAGCATGATCAGAAAGATGAGCAGCGGGACGGCAAGACGTTTGATATATTTTTCTTTTTTCATGGCAAACATTATTCTCCTGGTTCTTTGGGAACACCCCTGCAGCGTGTTTGATGGACGGAATGCCGTGATGGTAACTGTCTGTTGTGTAAGATAGCATTGTTCCGGAGAAAATACAATGGTTTTCCTCTTTTTCCTGCAGGTGCCGGAGGAACAGGCAATCCGCGGCAAAGCCGAAAGGATGTGCATGGGCAGAGGACTTTTTTGTGCGAAGTTCCCATCACGGGCTCTGATAAAACGGGCGTTCATCGTCCAGCCGCAGGAGCAACGGGGCAAAGCCGTCCCCGTGTGCTGCGCCGGTATCAATGTTGATCCATGTCGGTGTTTTCAGCATGCGGCCTGTGTATTCAGCGCCGTAATAATCTGTGGGCGTATGTCCGAAAACCGTTGTCATATGCGGGAAGAAGGAATCAGAGACCGACGGGCGCGTCCACAGCAGCTCATCGATTGTGTATGCATCCAGCGGTTTGTTTACAGAAAAATGGCCGAGGCCGGAATGAACCAGCAGATACTGTTTTCCCGGCACGCGAACCGTCTCATAGAGCGGTGCTTCCCCAAGATAGTCCAGAATGCCGAATGCCGTTTCCGCATCCTCATGGAACAGAGCCTGCAGCGCTTTCAGCGTGGGATCCGCTCCATTCATGATCCAGTTTGACAGGAGACGAATCCGATCCTGATTCATTTCAGAAAGGCTTTCATCGTCGATGAAATCAAACAGGAACCGGCAGGAGAGCAGCATGGCTTCATGGTTGCCGAGAATCATCCGGACATTTTCCTGCTGAAGCATCCACCGCAGCGTGCCGATGCCGCCGTCGCCGTTTCGGTCAATCACATCGCCCAGAACAATCAGGTCATCCTCATCGGAGAAGTGCGCGCTGTCGAGGAGCCTCAGAAAATCAGACAGTGGATAGCCGTGCAGATCGGAAGTGACATAGATCATGGCAGGTACCTCCAGTCAGTCGGAAGGGGAAAAGTATGAAAGAAATGGCTGTATGAAACGCGGGGAGACGAATCTGTGCCCTGTATCATATAGAAAAGGGCCGTCCGTTGTCAACGGCAGAAACTGAACTGCAGGTTGAATTGTGGTCGGCGCATGAATGGCGTATAATACTGCATTACAGAAAGAAAAGTGAGGGATGAAATATGGGAAAGGCCATCAGCTCTTTTCGCGGGAAGTATGCTTTTTTGAGCAATATGTACGAGGCTCCCTTTGAGTGGGACGGACGGATGTACAGGAACAGTGAAGCAGCTTTTCAGTCTGCAAAAACCCTCACCAAAACGGACAGAGACAGATTCAGCGAGGTGGACGGAAAGAAAGCCAAGCGGATGGGAAGAAACCTGGAACTGCGCGGCGACTGGGGGAGCGTAAGGGACGGGGTGATGGAGGAAGTTGTCAGAGCGAAGTTTTCCCAGAACCCGGACCTGCTCCGGCAGCTGATCGATACAGGCAGCGTGGAACTGATTGAAGGCAATTCCTGGCATGATGTCTACTGGGGCGTGGACCGGGAAACCGGGGAGGGAGAAAACCATCTGGGGATCATCCTGATGAAAATCCGTTCCGAACTGGGTGCGCCGGGGGAAACGGAAGAAACGATCCGGGAAGAAGCCGAAGAAAAGCCAGCCGGACAGCAGGAAGCAGACCCCCTCCGGGCGGAAAAAGAAATCTATCAGGCAGAACTGAGTGCACTGCCTGTGTATGATTTTACCGGCATGGAAATGATGTCCAGGGCATTCGGCCGTGTGAAGATCCTCAGTCAGGAAGGAAACCGGCTGACAGCGGAAGCGGGTGGGCAGGCCCGGAGGTTTGCATACCCCGACGCCATCCTGCAGGGATTCCTGATCCCGGATGACCCGCAAGTCATCGATGTTTTGCGATATGCGCAGACACTGGAAAATGAGCTGCGCAGTGTGGAGAAAGCCATCTCCGAGAGAGAAAGCGCTGAGAGGCGGCAGGCTGAAGCGAAAAAAACGGCACAGAGGAAGACCGTGCGCAGGCGGGAACCGTCCCGGGAAGAGCCCGCCGGGCATTTTGTACAATATGCGGTGGATCCCGAAACAGAAAAGGAATGGATGGAAAAAGACCCCGGCAAGTCGATCTCCGGTGCAGCGATTTTCGTACCGGAGGGAGCGGAACTGTCGGAGCAGGCCATTGAGACGATTCGTGAGTTCTGTTATTTCCAGAACGGAACGGGCGGCCTTGTCCTGCTCTCCGACCAGGTGGCTGTCCCCGTGAAGACAGGGACGCTCGCAGCCATGGCAGGAAGGGCCAAAAGCGAAGCGGAAAATATCCTGAGTGAGATGCCGGATTTTGAGCCGCTGGAAATGGATGACGGCACCGGCCTTCTGCATATGTGCAATGGGAATGTGTATGGGTTCAGGCCGTTTAGCATCACCGAGGGCGGCGAAAGCCTGGCCCGTGCCCTGGAGGTGCGGCAGGACTGTCTGGAAGCCTGCAGCGAAGGAGACATCGTGGCGATTGTCTACTGCTCCGGAAAAAACTGACGCCTGTGCAGAGGAATGGGAATGGACGGACGGAGTGAAACAGAAAACAGATGATGGAAGGGGATTCCGGCAGCAGCCGGAATCCTTTTTTCTGTCCTTCGTGAAGGAACGCTCCAAAAAGGAAATCATGTTCAGCATGAATGAACATAATTCTGTAATTATGAAAAAGATGTGGTTTGAAGGCCTGCCATCCTTCCTGAAAGGGACATCCTGCAGACTCAAATTGTTTTTTTGGTGTATTTTTTGTCGATTTGTGCAGGCTTTTTACTCTGAACTTCGAAGAAAAACAATAAACAGTGCGGTTCACTGAAAAGAAAATCAACAAGTTGTTCAGTAATACTGAACACGTTTCAATAAACCTTGGGTCCGGCCATCCATGACAGGGAGGTATGAAATCATGTCCATGAAGGAAAAAGCATGTCTGTGGCCTGTTATGCTGACGCCTTTCACGAAGGAAGGCGAAGTGGACTACGCATCTCTGGAACGCCTGATTGACTGGTATGAACGCAGCGGCGTTGACGGCCTGTTTGCAGACTGTCAGTCCAGCGAAATCTTTTTCCTCAGCCTGCAGGAGCGCATCCGGATTGCGCAGTTTGTCAAATCCCATGCGCATGTCCCTGTGATTGCGTCGGGCCATGTTTCCAATGCATTTTCCGATCAGCTCGAGGAACTGAAGGCCATTGCAGCCACCGGTGTGGATGCCCTGATCCTGATCACAAACCGTCTGGTTCACCCGGGCAGGCAGCAGGAGAGCATCATGCCGCGGGTGCGCGCGGTCATGGAAGCCGTTCCGGAGATCCCGCTGGGCTTTTATGAGTGCCCGTATCCCTTCAAGCGCCTGATCACGCTCGATGAGCTGAAGGAATGCGCGGACAGCGGACGGTTCGCTTTCATGAAGGACACCTGCTGCGACCTGGCTCTGATTGAAAAGCGCATTGAGGTCCTGAAGGGATCCCCGCTGAAACTGTACAACGCCAACACGACGACCTGTCTGGACTCGATCCTTCTGGGGGCAGCGGGCTTTTCCGGCGTCATGCTGAATTTCCACCCGGCCCTGTACCGGATGATGGTGGATTCCATCGGGGAAAACCCGGAGAGAGCCGAGCACATTCAGCATTTCCTGACCCTCTTTTCCGAGATTGAGCGGCAGTATTATCCGGTCAATGCCAAGTTCCATCTGGCAGAGATTGCCGGGGTGATCGCGTCCGACTACGCGCGCGTCATTCCCGCGGAAGGCCTGACCGAGACCTTCAAAACGGAAGTCCGTCATATGGACCAGGCTGTCCGGTACCTGATGGACCATATCTGAACATTTTCCAGGAGAAAGAAGAATCCGCATGCCCAATGACAATACCGTAAAATCCCTTGCCCGGGCCGTTTCCGTTCTGGAATGCTTCTCACAGAAGGAACCCGAGCTGGGCGTGACGGAAATCGCAGCCCGGCTGAAGATGCAGAAAAGCACGGTGTACAACATTCTGACCACCTTCCAGAGCCTGGGCTACCTGATCAAGAACCCGTCCAACAACAAATATCAGCTGGGATACAAGCTGCTGCATCTGGGGTACATTGTCTCCAGCAATATGAGCATCCGCCAGCAGTTCATTCCCCATATGAAGCAGATCGCCAACGCATGCGGCGAAGTCTGCTATCTCGGCCTCCTGGATCAGAAGGAAGTCCTCTATGTGGAGGCCGTGTATCCAAACTCGCAGATCCAGATGAGAAACATCCTCGGCGAGCGTGCGCCGCTGCACTGTACGGGTCTTGGCAAGGCCATGCTGGCGCATATGAAGCCGGAGGAGATCCGTGAAGTGCTCGCCGGCCCGCTGCCCGGTTTTACCAAGTGTACGATTACAGACCCTGCCGTTCTGAGCAATGAACTCGAGGAAATCCGCAGTAACGGCTATGCCGTGGACAACATGGAGCACGAATTCGGCATCCGCTGTGTTGCCGTCCCGTTTTTCTCCATGGACGGGAGCGTCATGGGTGCGGTCAGCGTTTCGGGGCCGTCCCCGCGGTTTGACCCCGCCACGGTGATCCGCAATGCCGCGCTGATCACAGAACATCTCCAGGGACTTCAGCACTGTTTCTGATCCCTGCGTGCAGCGGCAGATGACGGAAGAGAAGAGAGGTGAACGCCTGTGCTTTCCATTGACAACCGGTATGATCCGGGCGAAAAGCGGAAAAAGCTGGAGAGTCATCTTCAGATCATTCATGAACCGACCCCGGAATGGAACTATGCGCATCACCCGTTCCTGGCCTTCTTTCAGGACCGCTTCATCATCACCTATTCCCTCGGGGTCAATCAGGAGGATGATGTCGGACAGAAGGTCATGATCACCTCCAGTCCCGACTTTGTCCACTGGGACACGCCGCGGGAACTGGCCGTGCCGGAAGGCCCGCGCGGTGTCCTCATCCCCTCGGGCCCGTATGCCGGGGAGGGCAGGATCAATCAGTACCTCCTGCAGTTTTCCTATCAGGAGCAGGTCCTTCGGAACGGAAGACGGCAGCGGGGGAGCGCGGGAAGGGAAGACTGGTGCTTCCGGGTGCTCACCAGCGAAGACGGTGAACACTACACGGAATGCGGAAAACTGTCGCGGGATCAGTTCGGCGGCAACATGCCGGTCAGGCGCCTTTCAAACGGCCGGCTCTTCTCCTGCGGCGGGCAGCATGCGGGATGGACGGATGACCCGGAAGGCCTGGAGGGCTGGACGGGGACGGAGATTTTCCCGGATGCCTATCCCCGCATGCGGAGCCTCGAGCATGCCCGGCCGCTGCTTCCGGGAGAAGTGGGCGATTTCAGTCTGGAACTCTGCGAGGGTTCCTTCCTCGAATATGATGACGGGCGGCTGCTGATGCTGCTGCGCTCCGGCACCCCGCACCTCTGGGCGTCTGTCTCGGAGGACCGGGGAGAAACCTGGTCGCTGCCCGAGCCCACCGCGTTTACCGACAACCGCACGAAGTTTTTCCTGGGCCGCCTGCCGGACGGGAGGTACTACCATGTCGGAACGCCGGACCCGTTCCCGCCGCGCATCCGCCAGGTGCTGGCCCTGTCGCTCTCGGAGGACGGAGCGCTGTTTGATCAGCATTTCCTGATTGAAGACCGCCAGTTCAAGGGACGGTATCCCGGACTGGATAAAAACGGCATTTACGGTTATCCCACCTGTCTTGTGCGTGACGGTGTCCTGTATGTCACCTGCTCGATCAACAAGGAAATGATCTGTGTCATGCACGTGGACCTGAGCGAAGTGTGAGGTGATAGGCTTTGGCACAAACGGCAGCGGCGAAAAAGCAGTCCCTGAAAAGACGCTTTGTGCGCGCCTTCCAGCGCGATAAGTGGCTGTACCTGATCATGCTGCTTCCTTTCGTGTACTATGTCCTGTTCTGCTATTATCCGATGTACGGCGTAACCCTGGCCTTCAAGCAGTACAAGCCGAAGCTGGGCATCATCGGGAGCCCGTGGGCATCGAACAACGGCATGAAGTACGTGCTGCAGGTGGTCCGGGACCCCTATTTCTGGACTGTCTTCCGCAACACGATCATCCTGAATATCGAAAACCTGATCATTACCTTCCCGGCGCCGATCATTCTTGCGCTGATGCTCAATGAGGTCGCGCATGCGCGCTACAAGCGGATTGTGCAGACGGTGACCTACCTTCCGCACTTCCTCTCCACGGTCGTGGTCGTGGGCATGATGAACTCCATGTTCAATTCCTCCGGCATTGTCAATCAGATCATTGCCTCCATGGGCATGGACAAGATCAACTTCCTCAACGATGCCCAGTATTTCCGGCCGATGTATATCGGCTCCAATATCTGGCAGAGCGTGGGCTGGGACACGATCATCTTCCTCTCGGCGCTGTCAGGTCTTGACATGCAGCTGTATGAAGCGGCGAAGATCGACGGGGCAGGGCGCTGGAAGCAGACGCTGCACGTGACCATCCCGGGCATTCTGCCGACCATCATCATCATGCTGATCCTCGCCATGGGCCGCATCATGAACGTCAGCTATCAGAAGATCCTCCTGATGATGACCGGCACGAACCAGTCGGTGTCCGACGTCATTTCCACCTATGTCTACCGGCGCGGCATCACCAAGGCAGATTTCAGCTATGCCACGGCCGTCAACCTCTTCCAGTCCCTGGTCAGTCTCCTGTTTGTCTCCGTGACCAACTGGATCTCACGGCGGACCAGCGAGACATCGCTGTGGTGAGAAGGAGGGGAGAAACGTGAAAATCAAAGAAGGCGGCGTCAGCCGCACAGCCTTTCAGATCTTCAATTACACTTTCCTTTTCCTGCTGATGCTGGTGTGCCTGTATCCGCTGTACCTGCAGTTCATCACCTCCATCAGCCACGGCCTGGAAGTCATGAAGGGCGGAATTACGCTCATCCCGCGCAATATCACCCTGCAGACATACACCACCCTTGTGCGCGGGGAACTGTTCATGTACATGAAGAATACCGTGGTGTACACCGTCGTGGGCACCCTGGTCAATCTCCTGATGAGCTGCCTGTGCGCGTACCCGCTGGCCCGCAGAACCTTTTCGGGACGGAAATTCTTTACCGCGATGGTCACCGTCACCCTCTTTTTCTCGGGCGGCATGATCCCGATGTACCTGACGGTCCGGAGCTTTGGCATGATGGACACCATGTGGGCCCTGATCCTGCCCGGCGCCATCTCCACCTACAACATGATCATCATCCGCACGGCCTTCCAGTCGATCCCGGAATCGCTCATTGAGTCCGCGCAGCTCGACGGCGCGAACGATCTGATTGTGCTCTTCCGCATCGTCATCCCGCTCTCCAAGGCCACGCTGGCCACGATGCTCCTGTTCTACTCCGTCACGCACTGGAACAGCTACTTTGATGCCATGCTGTACCTGAACAAGAAGGAACTCTACCCGCTGCAGATCATGCTCAGAAACATGCTCATCGGCGGCCTGTTCAATGAGGAGACCGCCATAGCCGGCGCGAGCGCGGACAGCTTTGCCGTCACCGACGCAACGCTCCGGGCTGCGGCGATCATTGTCACCACGCTTCCGATCCTGATCGTTTATCCCTTTGTCCAGCGCTATTTCGTCAAGGGCGTCATGATCGGGTCCGTGAAAGGTTAACCCAGTACCCCGGCGGGGAAGCCCGCTGAAATAGAACCACATGTTTAAGGAGGAACACGAAATGAAGCAAAGGTCCATTCTTGCTCTGCTGCTGACAGCCATGATGCTCATGTCCATGGTATCCATTGCCGATGCCGAGACGCCCAGCACCTATCTGTCCGAGACGCCCGTTACCCTGCACGTCATGCGCGACGAAAACCCGAACCAGCCCATCAAGGCTGACACGCTGAAGATTAAGACCATCAAGGAACTCCTGAATGTCGACCTGGTCATCGAAGCCCCGCCGAAGGCATCCTACACCGACAAAAAGTCCGTGCTGATCGCCACCGACGATATGCCCGACATCATGTATGTCGATTTCGCCGACGTGCAGGCCTATGCCCGTGACGGTCTGTTTGTGAACCTGTCCGAGCACCGCGATGAAATGCCGCATCTCTTTGCCCTGCTCGACGCCAATCCCAGCCTGGGCATGGCGACCGTGGACGGCCAGTTCTATTCCGCACCGACCCTCTACCGCACCAACCCCGACGCCACGCTCTCCGGACAGCTGGTGAACTTCCGCACCGACCTTCTGGAAAAGTACAACCTGCCCACCCCGACGACCTGGGACGAACTGTATGATGTGATGCTCGCCATCAAGGAAAAGGAGCCGAACCTGATCGGCATGACCAACCGCAAGGCCGGCAACACGACCGCGACCCGCAAGCTCCTCGACTGCGTCTCGTTCCCGCTCGGATCCTATTCCACCATGTACCGTGATCCCGACCTCAACAGCGGCTGGATTTACGGACCCGCCCATGAGAACTTCAAGGAAGTCCTCAAGTACCTCAACAAGCTCTGGGCTGCCGGCCTCATGGATCCCGACTACGCCTCCATGACCAAGGACCTGTGGCAGGAAAAGATGTCCTCCGGCCAGGCCATGTGCACCATCGACAATGACGGCGTTGTCCGCAACTTCAATGTCGCGCTGGCCACCATCGATCCTTCCTACAAGATCGGCGTCATCCCCACCCTGACCAACTCCCTTGGACAGACCCGCAATACCAGCTATGCCAATGACCGCCCCGGCAACGCCTTCGTTATTCCCGCCTCCAGCGAGAATGTGGACCTGGCCATCAAGTTCCTCGACTGGTGCTATTCCGAGGAAGGCACGGACGTGAACAACCTGGGCAAGGAAGGCGTCAGCTATGACAACGTCGACGGCGTGAAGACCTTCAAGGAAGAAATCCTGGCCAAGTATGCCGCCAACGGCTCCAATGCCATCTATGACATGTCCTCTGAACTGGGCATCGGTCTTCTGGAGTTCACACCCCGGTATGACACCACGCCCGACAACCAGGTCGCTCTGTATCTCCAGGGCTCCGACGAAGCACGCGAAGCCTATCGCGAAGTGACCCGCTCCATCCTCAATGACCCCGGCCTCATCGATGTCTCCACCATCACCACCGCGCCGCCGCTCAATGCCGAGCAGACCGAGCGCTACAATGAACTGCTCATCGCAGTGGAAAACATTGTCTGGCAGGAGATCGACAAGTACATCACCGGTCAGGAACCCATTGAGAACTATGACAAGGTGATCGAAGCAGCAAAGGCTGCCGGCGCCACTGAAATGGAAGAGATCTACAACGCTGCCTGGGATACAGCCCTCGGCAAGTAATCTGGTCCGACTCCGGCACCCTGCAGAGCGGTCTGCAGGGTGCTTTTCTTCCTGAAATCCTGTTTCTGAAAGGGATGCAATGCCATGTCCAGCCATATCCTTCCGTTCCTCTGGCTCCACGGTGAAGACGACGAAACCCTGGTTCGGGGAATCCAGGACATTCAGGATTCCGGCTGCCGGGTGCTCTGCGCGGAATCCAGAACGCATCCGGACTTTCTCGGGCCCTCCTGGTGGCATGAGATGGACGTGCTGCTCCGGGTGTGCCGCGAGCGCGGGATGCAGTTCTATCTGCTCGACGACACGCATTTCCCGTCCGGGTACGGCAACGGTGTCGGAGCCGGCACACCCTTTCAGAGGATGATGCTCAGGGAAACACATATGGACTTTACAGGCCCGCTCGAGGGCGGGCGCATCCTGGTGCGCCCGGACGGGGCCGGAGGACTGCCGGTGGCGGTCATTGCGGGCAGAAAGATGCGCACGGGCAACCGGGTCGAATCGTTTGTGGACCTGGGCGGGTTTGCCGTGCGGGATCTTCTGGACCTGACGGACCGGGTGGAGGACGGGATGATCCGCTGGGATGTCCCCGAGGGCACCTGGCGCGTCTTTGTGCTGACCGCGGCCTATGTCTCCGAGCGCAACCCGCCGCAGAAGTTCCTCAACCCGCTTCTGCCGGATGCCTCGCGGCTCATGATTGAGACGATTTATGCGCCGCATGCGGAGTTTTTCGGCGAGGCGTGCGGGACAACCTTCCTGGGCTTTTTCTCCGATGAACCGGCGCTCCGAGCGGGCCGCGGATCGCACGCGGTCCTCGGCGAGTACCCGATGCTCCCGGTTCCGTGGCGCCTGGATCTGCCGGACATGCTGAAAAAAACGTTCGGTGAGGACGCACGCACATGGCTTCCCGCGCTCTGGTATGACTGCGGGGAGAGGACCGCGGATATGCGCTTTGCCCTGATGGATGCGGTCTCCGGGCTGTATGCGGAAAACTACAGCCGGCCGCTTGGCGCGTGGTGCCAGGCGCATGGGCTGGAATATATCGGGCACGTGATTGAACAGAACAACGCGCACTCCCGCCTGGGCCAGGGGGCCGGGCATTATTTCCGCGCGGTCTCGGGCCAGACCATGTCCGGCATGGACCTGGTGCTCCACGAACTGAAACCCTCCTCCAGGGACCATTACCATGCCTGGAAAACGCAGGACTTTGAGGCCGAGGACAGCTTCTTCCGGCATATGCTGCCGCAGATGACGCTCTCGGCCGCCCTGATTGATCCAAAGAAGAAGGGAAGGGCGCTGTGTGAAATCTTCGGCGCCTACGGCTGGCAGGAGGATGTCGGGGAGATGCGCTATCTCGCAAACTTCCTCCTCTCCCGGGGCATCAACTACTTCACCCCGCATGCCTTTTCTCTGAAGCCGTTCCCGGACCCGGACTCGCCCCCGCACTTCGGAGGGGACAACCCGCTGATGCCCATGATCTCCCGACTCTTTGGGGAGATGGAGGAGACGGCCGGTCTGCTCGATGGCGGGACACCGGTCATGGAGACCGCGGTGCTCTACTATGCGGAAATGGAATGGCTGAATGGTTCCGGCTGCATGAAGAGCCAGGAGATCGTGCAGGTGCTCGAAGAACATCAGGTCCCGTGCATGGTGATCCCGTCTGAGCACCTTGATGCCTGGCCGTGGAAACTGCTCCTGATCCCGGAAGCGGAGAACTATCCGGAGAGCGTGCTCTCCTCTCTCCGGCGCGCGGAACAGGCGGGGAGGCAGATCCTGTTTGTCTCCGGAAACGGCAGGCAGCGGGACGATGAGGGCATGCCGGGAACATGGATCCGGCTTGAGGATGCAGCGGCCTGCGCGGAGGCATTCCGTGCGGTGAAAACGGATACGCCCCAGCCGCTCCTGCATGTCTATCCCTACATTGCAAAGGAAGGCCCGGTGCTTGTGCTGTTCAACGAACACGACCGGGAGGAACTGGACTGCCGCATCGCCTGGAGGGGCCCGGAGGACGTGGCCCTGTATGATCCGGAAAGCCGGACGGCCGTGATCCCGGAGAGGACTGTGTGCGGCGGGAAACAGTTCATGCATGTGCACCTTCTGCCCGGACAGCTCCTGATCGCGGGCAGCCCGAGGAGCAGCTGGCCGCCGGCTGTTCCGGAAGTGCGGTATGTATCCTGCGCATCCGTGCATCCTGTCTGGACCATGACGCTGCCGGACGGACAGACCGTGTGTTCGGAAGAACTTCCGGACCCGGTTTCCATAAGCAGCCGCGTGTGCGGAACGGTTGTGTATGAAGCGGATGCGGAGACCGACGGGTTTGACAGTCTGGAATTTGAGGGGGCTTCCGGCTCCGTGCAGCTGTTCCTGAACGGAATGCTCGCAGGCCATCGGGATGCGGCACCCTACCGCTTCCAGACATCCATGCCGGCCGGGAGGGTGCATATCCGGGCGGAGGTGACGATCGGGGCCGTATACCGGGTGCGGGATGAGCTTTCGATGTTTGAATACCTGCCGCGCGCGGGCATCCGCGGCCCGGTCCTGCTTGAGCGGAAAGAGGAGAAAGGAAGGGAAAAGGCGTGAAGAAAAAGGTCGAAGTCCTCGACACACACCGGGCGGACCACCGCTTTCAGGACGGCGCACTGCCGCATGTCTCCGGCGTCAAAAGCTTTCAGATCCTGCGCGCCAACCGCGCGCATCCGGAGGCGGCCGACGGCTTCGGATGGACGTACAATCATGCGCCGATGCTGGTGAAAGCCTTCGGGTATTACTTCTGTGAATATCTGTCCAATCCGGTGGATGAGCATGAAGTGCCGGGGCATACGCTCATCTCGCGCAGCCGGGACGGCATGGAATGGGAAAAGCCGGTGGTGGCTTTTCCGGTCATGACGGCGGATACATCGCCGTATCTCGGCCCGCGCACAGATCTCCTGAAGCCGCAGATGGAAACCGTGCCGCACCAGCGCATGGGCTTCTATCTCGACCGGCAGGGCGTGCTTCTCGCACTGTCCTTTTACGGGCTCGTGCACGACCGGCACAGGAGCATGCCGTGCGACGGCTGGGGGATCGGGCGCGCAGTGCGCCGCATTTTCCCCGACGGCAGCATGGGGGACATCCATTTCCTGATCTTCAATGAACCGGCAGGGTTTACGCGGGAAAACACGCATCTCTTCCCATACTATACGGAGAGCCGGGATGCGGATTTTGTCGCAGCGTGCCGGGAACTGCTGGAAAACGGACCCGTCATGCGGCAGATGTATGAGGAGCAGCGCTTTGACCGGAAACTGTTCCCCAATGCCGGCGCGGAGGCGCTCTCGTATTACACAGCCTCAGACGGACGAATGGTCGGCGTCTACAAAAAGAGCCTGGTCTCCTATTCCGAGGACCGGGGAAAAACGTGGAGCGATCCGGAAAAGCATATGAGCATCCATACCCTTTCCGGCAAGGTCTGGGGACAGAAAACGTCCGACGGGCGCTATGCACTGCTGTATAACCCGACCTTTGACGGACAGCACCGCTGGCCGATTGCCGTGGTGACGGGGGATGACGGCTATGCGTTTGATCACCTGATGACCGTGACCGGGGACATGGGCCCCCAGAGGTATGGAGGGCTCGACAAAAACCTCGGCCCGCAGTACCTGAGGGGGATCGCGGAAAACAATCTCCGGACAGAGGAGAAAGAACTGCACCTGGTGTACTCCAACAACAAGGAGGACATCTGGATCAGCCATATTCCTGTCCCGGTGGCATCTTTTGGTGCGCGGGAGGGAGAACTGAAATGGGACCAGGGGTTCCCGGAAGCGCTCGGCGTCTATTCGCCCCTGTGGGCACCGGTCCGCATCGAGGATGGCTGCCTGGTGCTCCGGGACCGGGATCCGTATGACCGGGCGGCTGTTGAGACCGCGCTCGGCAGCATGCGCTCAGGATGGGTTGATCTGGTGTTTTACGTCCATCAGGTGGCTGGAGGAAACCGGGCGGCTATTGAACTGCAGGATCCATCCGGAAAAACCGTGTTCCAGATGCTCCTGGACGCTTCCGGCCGTGTGTTCCTGCGCATGGACGGACGGATTGAACCCTTCGGCACGTGGGAGGAAACCGGGCGGCTCCATCTTGAGATCCGCGCGGATGTGGAAACGGCCAGGATGCAGGTCCGTTTCGGGGAGCAGGAAAAGACCATAGCGTTCAATGCGAGCGTCAATGAGATTGCACGTCTGTTCATTGCGACGAAAAAGCAGATCCCGCATCTTTCCACCCTGGATGACTGCGGGAAATACGGTACAAAAGACCAGGTGCTCCCGGGGGCCGGAGAGCAGACAGAGCTCACGGAGATCCGGGTTGAGCGGATCGCCTGGGGGGGCAGGCATCTGAACAGGATGCCCAGAGGCCGGTGAAATGAATTCCTTCCATTGGATGGACTCACTCCATGCCACAGGGCATTCTGATGCGTACCTACTCTTGTCACGGAACCATGTGACGAAGAAGAATTCCGGGTTCAGCACAAGGCTGCCCGATGAGAAAACCAAGGAGTCAGAGTATGATATGCCCTTATTGCGGGAGTGAACGGATAGAAACAGAAATTGCCTGGGGAAAGTCTTCGGAAGGCGGAAATGTCGGCCTGAAATACAAAATGATGCTGGGTATTGTCGGCGTTGCACAGGTCTATTCCAACCTCTGTCTGGACTGCCATTCCATCGTCCGCTCCTATATCAAGGAAGATACCGACAAAAACTGGAGCCATCGCCCTGGCTCACTCGGAACCCGCTGATGCGTGACGGGGGAACGTCCTGCAGCGCGATTCCGACCACGGGATCAGCAGCTGATGTTCTCTGCCGGGTATCCATCGCACGCTGTATGCAGCCGGCCGGAAGGCATGGCTGCTTTTTGTCGTGGGACATTCCTCCGGAAAAGAAGGACGGTTTTCCGGATGTGGGTTGACATATGATGTTGTATTCTGTATAAACGAATTGTCTATGGACTGGCCGGCGCAGCCTGAACCGCCTGACAATGGGTGAAGGAAAGGCATGGGCCGGGGACAGGCCGAACCATCCACGGAGAAAGACCGGAAGAACAGCTGCGGATATGGAAACCCCGTCGGTTGCATTTTTTTCACTGGCGGCTTTTCCCGGGGGATGCAGAACGCTTCCGGAACCAGCCTGCGGACAATTCCGCGGGCAGAACAACAGAACGGAGGGACTTCATGAAAAAACTGTTTTCCCTGCTCCTCGTACTGGCTGTTGCGCTGAGCAGCACCGGCGCAATGGGTGAGGCACTGCCTGCACCGACGCTGTTCACCCCCGGCACCTATGAAGCGGAAGCCCAGGGCTTCGGCGGCATGGTGCAGGTCAGCGTGACCGTGGCCGAAAACGAAATCACCGATGTAGCCATCAAGGGCGACCTGGAAACGCCTGCCCTGGGCGGCGTGGCTGTGGAAACGATGGGCGAAGCCATTGTCAAGGCTCAGACGCCCAATGTGGACGGCGTGTCCGGTGCCACCGTCACCAGTTCCGCAATCATTGCGGCTGCAACCCAGGCGCTGGAAGCTGCCGGCGCGGATATTGCCGTGCTGGATGAATTCCGCCGGGATACCGATGAGAACACGGTCCGGGAAGACAAAACCCTGGATACCGACATTGTGATTATCGGTGCAGGCGGCGCAGGCATGGCTGCGGCCATTATGGTTCAGCAGGCCGGCAAGGACTTTGTGCTCCTGGAGAAAATGCCCTATGTGGGCGGCAACACCACCAAGGCCACGGGCGGCATGAACGCGGCCGAAACCCATTACCAGAAAGAACAGGGCATTGAGGACAGCGTTGAACTGTTTGCCGCCGACACCATGAAGGGCGGTCACGATCTCAATGATCCCGCCCTGGTGCAGACCCTGGCAGAAAAGAGTGCCGGCGCCATTGAATGGCTGGACAGTATCGGTGCCGACCTGCCCAAGATCTCCTTCTCCGGCGGCGCATCCACCAACCGCATCCATGCTCCGGCCGACGGCAGTGCTGTGGGCAACTACCTGGTGGACAAGTTCTCCGCGAAGCTCAAGGAACTGGGCGTGGAGATCATGCTGAACACCAAAGCCACTGAGCTGATCATGGAAGACGGCAAAATTGCAGGCGTGAAGGCGGAAAGCCAGGACGCCAACTACACCATCCGCTGCAAGGCCGTGATCCTGGCAACCGGCGGCTTCGGCGCCAATCTGGACATGATCGCCTCCTACCGCCCTGACCTGCAGGGCACGGTGACCACCAATGCACCCGGCGCAACCGGCGACGGCATTGTGATGGCACAGGCAGTCGGTGCAGCGCTTGTGGATATTGAGCAGATCCAGCTCCATCCGACTGTGGAACAGACCACCAGCATGCTCATCACCGAGTCTGTCCGCGGTGACGGCGCCATTCTGGTCAACCAGAAGGGTGAGCGCTTTACCAACGAACTGCTGACCCGTGACGCAGTGTCTGCTGCAGAACTCGCACAGGAAGGCCAGTACGCCTATATCATCTTTGACCAGAATCTGAGGAACAATCTGAAGGCCGTCGAAAAGTATGTCACCAACGGCCTGACTGTGCAGGGTGACACCATTGAGGAACTGGCCGGCAAGCTGAACATTGATCCTGAAGTGCTTGCAAAGACCCTGGCGGACTGGAACGAAGCTGTGGCACAGCAGAATGACGCACAGTTCGGCCGTACCACCGGCATGAACGCCAATCTGACCATGGCTCCCTTCTATGCCATTCAGATCGCCCCCGGCATTCATCACACCATGGGCGGCGTAAAGATTGACACCAGCGCTGAAGTGATCAGCACGGAAGGCACTGTGATCCCCGGTCTGTTCGCAGCAGGCGAGGTGACCGGCGGCGTGCACGGCGGCAACCGTCTGGGCGGCAACGCTGTGGCGGATATCGTGATCTTCGGCCGCATTGCTGCTGACAGTGCTGTTGCTTACTGCGGCAAGTAATCCGGTTCTCTGACGGTGAGTGCACCGTCAACAAAGGAGAGGCTGTGTATGGCCTCTCCTTTTGCTTTGTGATATTCAAAAATATGACTGGTCTGGCGTGCTGGCCCCGTCTCATGTGTCATCTGGGTTCGTGCTTTTTGAACCATTGGATGATCTCATCGATGACCCGTTCGCTTTCCGGAAGGTCCGGGCGAAGGACCGGGAATGCATGCTTCAGCCTGGGGTCGCTGCCCATATGCCGAAGAAAGTGCTCGACACCTTTGTTGCCCAGTTCACCGGCGAAATCCAGTGTGTAGCGTTCGAGCATATCTGCTTTACTGGTCACCAGATAGCAGGGGGGAATGGTATAAATGATCTCCGGATCCTCAGGATTGGTAAAACGGGCCATGCGGCGGCTCTTTTCATCCTTCCCGTAGAATGACCTGGATAAGAAACGTCCGGTAGAATCTTTTCGGGTTGTGTAGAACATGCCGCTGATCAGGCCCATGGCCCTGAAGTTCATGCGTGAAGGCTCATACCCGATTGCCTTTTGCAGAATCTCAGACTTCTTCATGGCTGCCACATACGTGGCCAGATAAGCGCCGGCGCTTTCTGCGACCAGATAGATACGGGTAAAGTCAACATCAAACTCAACAAGTTTTCTGCCCACGCAGTCCATACCAGCGCACACATCATCAAACTGTTCATATACCCGAACGTCCGGGATCAGGCGATATTCCAGAGAGCAGACCAGATACCCTCTGTGGGCAAGCTGTCTGCAGAAACCGACAGAGGTATTCTTGTTTCCCATAATCAGGGCACCGCCGTGAATGTTGATGATGACCGGAAATTCAGTTCCCGGGGCGGCAATGGGCTCAAAGATATCCATGAGCAGTTTCTTGCCGCTGCGATTTGTATAAGGAATGTCATGATATTCACGCAGGCCGTCAGAGGGGATTTCACTGAGATTCTTCAGATCCAGTGAACGAGTCAGCTTGGCCTTGACAAGAGACAGAATGATATTTTCTGCTAAACTCATATGGCATCCTCCAGGAGAAAATGATTCATCTGAACTGCTCAGAGCATACATGAATTAGTCATATAGGTAAAGAGAATGCTGTTCATGCGGCGAGGACTTTTCCATCTGGCTGTGCTCGGGGAGAAGCGGGGAAATGCGATCTGTATGCATCTCAATGAGAACAAAGGCCGCGCATCCGTTTTCTCCGCTTCTATGAAAGCTGTCATCTGACCATGCGCTTCCTGCTTTTTCAGACCGCAAAACCATCTCGCAGATTGCCTGAAGGATATGACAGTGCTAAAATATTCACATCTGCGGAAAGGAGGCTATTCTGTGACAGATATTCAGAATCGGTTCAACCGTGCCTGGAAGGCATACACCATCATGCATCTGGATCATCGGGTGGCCTCTGTCCGCAGTGACGGCACATGCACCATCTATGCCGCCGCCCTGATGCCCTATAATCTGTATCTGGAGCAGTCAAAAGATATGGACGCACGGGTCAATAATCTGAACAATTTCTATTATTGGTGTGCTTCCCGTGTCCTGACACTGGACCGAAAATATGCAAAGGAGATCCTTAACAGTATTGGGGCAAGACAGGCGGCCAGCGACAGGGACCGAGCGGCGATTTCTCTTGCGTATCATTGCGTTGCCCTGACAGATGTTTACTGGACCAGGGGATATCGCGAAATGATCACATTTGATGAAATGAATCTGTTCGATCATTCGCTGTCGGATGCGTTTGTGGATGTCAGTCTTCGTGGAAAAGCGCTGACGGCACAGAACAGTCAGCTGATGACTGCCGGTGATGCGGCAGGGGATGTGGCGACTCAGGGCGTTGCGCCAAAAGCCTGGATTCGCCGAAATGGAACTTTCTGTCTCCTGAAAGATGGAGACGAAAACGAGGTCGCTGCAGAACTGCTTGCCAGCAGGATTGCCCGTTGTTTTGATGTGGATCAGGTACTGTATGAGCCATTTGTTTACGATGGACAAAAAGTATCCTGCAGTACGCTGATGACTTCCAAGGCATATTCCATTGTTCCCATGGAACATGTGGAGATCTATGCAGCCAATCATGATACGGACCTGTATGCAATGATTCAGCGCATCGACAGCCGCGGTTATTCCATGATGAATATCATTGACTATCTGGTCGGCAATACGGACAGGCATTGGGGAAACTGGGGTTTTCTGATCGATAATCAGACCAATCGGCCTCTGCGCCTGTTCCCTCTGATGGATTTCAACAAAGCTTTTCAGTCTTACGACACGCTGGAAGGCAGCCGATGTCTTACTGCACCGACCCCAATGAACCAGCTGGACGCAGCCAGGGAAGCTGTACGAAAGATCGGCCTGAACCAGAAGGAAGACGTCCAGAGGGCATGGTTTGACGATACGGAAAAGTGGGAGATGTTCCGAAAGCGGCTGCTTGCACTGCAGCAGGCAGAAAAAAACTGAACACATGCAAAACAGGCTTTATCCATATGAACGAATCTGTGGATGGAGCCTGTTTTTGCATGCCGCCTGTGAAAGATGAACCGGGGAAGAATACGTGGAATCTCTCAGACGCCTGTGGACTCTGTCGGCGGCCCTTTTGCGGAAAAAGCAGGGTCTGCATGATGAAAAGGGGCAAAAGGAGTCTGCCTGGTTCAGGTATGCAGTCCTCGTCTCACAGGGCGAAAGGGTTTGCATAACAGACGGCTGCTGATATCGAAACCTGCACAGGCATAGCTGATGCTCTGACTGGTTTTCTCTATGTCATAAAGACTGTTGCTCTTTCATTCCTTTTTTACACGATTCCGGGATAACAAAAGTCCCTTGAAAAATATTTCAAAACACAATAAAAGTCCCTTGAAAAATATTACTGCAATGTGATGATTGATCACATACATACTAAAGAGGCTTGATCTCTTCGCCCGTGCCAGCCGGCTTGATTGAAGCAGAAAGAATTCGGTTCCGGGACAAACAGGCTCGGCATCGTGTCCCTGCAAGTTATATATATCTATTGCCCGGTTACCGCCTGAACTCAATCACCTTTTTATATCCCAGATCCCGGACCCGGAACGCGATACGATTCATCAAACGGTCATCACCGATGGCAATGAGGTCTCCGCTGACGGTATAACAAACGTCCCCGCCCGAGGCCACAAAAGGTTTGTCTCCCGATCTGACCTGATACACGCCGTAGACAGCCTCTTTTACCAGTGTATAGGCAATTCCTCCGGATTCATAATCACGGATATAAGTATACGGCTGTGATCCGGCAAACACCCTGCCCACTTCACTCATATCGATTCGATAGACAGGCGTCTCCGTCGTATCGCTTCCCTTATAGATGAGCAGGCAGTGATAGGAAGGCTTTTCAAGAATAGTCCACAGGATTGCCTGTGGATTGGAGCGGCTGGAACCTCCGCGATAACGGTCAGCAACAGGATCCCAGCTGTTTGTATTGTCCCGCGTGGTGAGCAGTCCGCTGGTCCAGATGCCCGCCAGAACTTCGCCGCTGCTTTTATATAACGTTCCATACCCGTTGAACTTAAGATCGGGTGTAAGCCCGCCGGTGTACATTTCACCCTCGGGATAAGTGAGGGTTGCGGATTCTATGCCGAAGATGCGGCCTTCGGCGTCCATATAACCGCCTTTCATCTCTGCCCTCATATGGTACCCGTCGGGCCAGTCAACCGACCATGTGCCGCTGAAGTACCTGCCGTATTGATTGCCCCTCATCACAATGCCGTTTGGCTGGTGGATGGTCATCATCCCCTCCGGCATGCCGTGAGAAAAGGGGCCCTCGACAACAAAACCATACCTGTTCGTCAATTTGCCGTTTCCGTGTTCCCGCAGCAGAGTATCCAGGCCTCCCTCATAAGAATCCCCGTTGCCATATTGAATCGATGCTGTCGTGATCCCCAGGAACTCACCTTGATCATTGACATACCCGTTGTGGAACGTGCACTGGCAGACACGTCCGTCCGGCGCGTCAATGCGAAAGGCGCCTTCAAAGTACCCCTCCTGAAAAGTGCCGGTCAGACGCCATCCCGTGGGATAGGTCACTGTGCCCCTGCCATGCTCCAGATCCTCATGAAAGTATCCGCGATACTCAATGCCGTTGGGATAGGTACATATGCCGTACCCCTCTGCCTGCCCGGCCTGGTTGACTTCGCCCTCGTAATAGACGCCACTGTCAAAATGCTTTTTGATCTGCATCGCATATCCTCCTCGATATTCAACCGACGCGGCATGAATGTGTCTCCGGAAAGGGAATCAGAGATCAGATGCCGCGTACCTGGGTGAGCAGGATCCTGACGGCTGTCAGAAACTCAATGCAGGTGTCATAGGCATCAGAGGAGACAGAAACGTTTTCGTGCGTCTGATCGAATGTGAACATTTTGTAGAAATCCAGAAAGGCAGCATTATAGCTCAGAATGATGTCTGCAAGCGGTTTGATGGTTTTGATACGATCCCGATAGGCCCAGGATTCCTCCGAGAGTTTCCTGATTTCTTCAAGACGCCGGATATTTTCCTCATCCAGCGGGGATGCGTGAAGCGCAGGCGTCATTTTGAATCCTGTGTCCCGGACACTCTCAAGGATGGAAATGACCTTTTTCCTTGCCGTCTCAAAGGGGGAAGGTTCTTTGCTTTCAGACCTGCGTTCACCGTGCAGATTCCATGCGGAGGTATTCATATGCGTCCTCTGATACGGATCATTCGTGACCCATATGCTGCCATCGGCATGAATACCGGCGGTTCTGTTAAATCCGGCATAGATGGCTTTCATATCCCACCATTGGTAAACGCGGTCCAGTCCGCCGACAGTGGAACCGGTCAGAAGGACTGTGCCGTCCTTTTTCAGACCGACGATATGGTAGATGCCGGCTGCCACCGACTGAATATCCTTCCAGTCGGAAAAGTCATAGGTATGCGGATCCCCGGCATGAAGAATGGTTCCTTCTTCCGTCAGGCCCACAGTATGGTCACCTGCAGCGGCGATCTGCCGGACATGCTTCCAGGAAGACACTTCACACTGGGCTTCACGATTGCTTCCGCAGGCGAGGACGGTTCCGTCCTCACACAGGCCGACCGTATGGCGGATGCCTGCGGCGATTGATTTGATATGTTTCCAGTCTGAAACGTTGCGCTGGCCGTCTCCGCCCAGTCCATAGGAGACCACGGTCCCGTCCAGTTTCAGTCCCAGAAAATGGAAAGACCCGCAGCATATGGCTGTGAGGTTGTTCCAGCGAAAGATTTCACCGTTGCCGGTTGTATTTCTGCCAACCACAATGCAGGTGCCGTCGGACCTGAGCCCCATGCTGCTCCGCCAGCCGGCAGATACGGAGACAATATCGCGCCATGCACCGGTTTCACACTGCCCGAAATCATTGGCACCGGTGGAGAACACCCGCCCGTCGCTCATGGCCGCAAGGACATGCTCACCGCCGATGGCCACGATCGGACGCGCGGGATCGAACGGATCAAACGGAACAGTGTTTCCGATTTCTGTTTTGTCCAGGGCAAGCCGGATCATATGCATCATAAATTCCCTGGTGCACGTGCCGTCCATCGGGTACTTTTGTTTGTATGAATTGAACTGAAGTTTCAGGGTCTCCTTTTCCCAGGGATGAATGTCCAGATGAAAAATGAGCTGATCAATGAATTCCGCTTCATTCTGGTAAGACGGATAATACGCGCGGCAGTTGGTGATGCCATCATAGATGGTTTCAGGAGCCAGTGTAGGCTGCGTGTCCGTTTTGACCCAGGCATGGATTGTGCTGGTACTGGTATGGATTCCCTGGGCGAGTTTATTCTGCGACATCTTGATTTTTGAGGGGTTGGTAATGGCATCGAGGAGTTTGGCGATGGTCAGCATCGGGACTGCCTCCTTTCGGACCGACCTGAAGATATGCGATAAAGTATATATTCAAAAGAACAGAGAATAAAAAATATATCGTAAAACACGTACGAATGAAACGAACACCTGTACGAATGGATTTCCGAAACAAACTGTTGTAGTGTCTTTTATAGCAGATGGCGGGCGCTTTGTCCATCCCCTGATGCCGCGGAGGACATTGCTGCGGTCTGCGTCCGGAAATCTGTCTGCAGGACCGTTCAGCCGGTACGTGATGCGCCGGCTTCAGGAAAGGAGTTTTTGTCATGAAGTGCATTTTGAACCTGAAAAACCATACAGAGGAAGAACTGAAGGCCAGCATTGTGCTTTTCTTTAAGGCAAGCCAGATGAAGACAGAAGAAGTCAGGATGGAAGACGGCACCTGTGTGATCCACGCTGTCCATGCGTGCGCTGATTTTACTGACAAAATGTTCGGCGAAGAAATGAAGTGCCGTGTGGAAATCAGAAATCTCGGCGACGGAACGGTGGAGATGACGGCCGGGAAAGGGGACTGGAACGGAAAGGCTGTGGGTGCAGCAGTCATTGCAGGATGTATGGCCCTGGTTCCGTTCTGCTGGCCTGTTGCGCTTGCGGCCGGCACGTCTGCCGCCGTTGTGGTGAAAAACACAGTCTGTCAGGCGAAGCTCCCTGAAGATGTCTGTCACTATGCCGCAGCTTTTCTGTCATAAACGCACGGAACTGTTGTACAGAAAGCAGACCGGTGAAAGGAGAACAGGAACATGGCAAGAGAATTCAACAGAGCAATTGCAGCATGCGTCGATGGCTTCCTGGACGGTCACGGCTGGTTCTACAGCTATGACCGTGATGAGGGGATGTTCTATTTTGGCATCAACCTGCCTGAAAGAATGAAGAACATTCAGTTCGTCATCGGGATCGGAGAAAATGATTACACCGTGTATGCGGAAGCCCCGATTGCAGCTGACGGGGACGATGAAGAAGAGATGCAGCAGATGGCAGAATTCATCTGCCGTGCAAACTATGCTCTGAAGGCGGGCAACTTCGAACTGGATTTCCGGGACGGCGGAATCCGGTACAAGTATTACATGAACTGCCACGGCATCCTGCCGACCAAACAGATCGTGGGTGAGAGCATTCTGCTTCCGGCACAGATGTTCAGATATTACAGCCGCGGGATGGTGCAGATCCTGTTCCAGGGTGCATCTGCAGAGGAGGCCATCGCAGCGTGTGAAGGGAACACTGCTGCTTTGTCCGACGAGGAAGTCGACGAAGCCGTGTCCCGCATGATGGATTATCTCCAGGAGATCGAAGATGAGACCGGGAACGAGGAATAACGGGGCTCCTGCAGAGACCGGAAGAGCGCGGCGCATCCGGGATGATGAAAAGAAACCGCAAAGCAGGAAGAGAAAGGGGGAAGGATTCCTGTGAAGCAGAAAGTGCGCTTTTTCCGCCAGCACAGTCTGGAAACCTGTGGGATCAGCTGTATTCTCATGGTCTTGCATTCCAGGGGTAAATTGCAGTATCCTACAGCAAAACAGGAACGAAAGCTTTATGAAATCTATCGCTGCCGGGCCTTCAAAGGGACACTTGGCGCAGCCATAGCGGACTGTCTGACCCGCAACAGGCTCAGCGTCACCCTTTTCCACTCTTCCTGCAGGTATCTGGACAACCGGGACATGTATTACCCGGAAGCCCTTTATCAGGCACTGCGGAAGGAGTATGCGGAAGGGGTGGAAGCGCTTCGGGGCAGAGCGGCCGGGGTGGAAACAGGATGCCGGTTTTCCTCCCAATGGTATCGTGAACAGCTCGAAGCGCAAAGGATGCTGATCGTGCAGTGTGTTGTCCCCGGGGATGCCGATGGGATGCATGACCGGACACTGCACTGGATCCTGGTCTATGGATATGAAGAAGACGCGTTCCTTGCCTGTGACCCGCTGTCGGGCAAGATCCGTCTGACTGAGAAAGAAATGGAATATTATACGGACACACCGGTCGGCTCCATCTGCATCTCCGTGGGCGGGGGTGCATGAAGTCCGGCGGAAAGGAGAACACAATGTCATTTTTAACAGATTATGATCAGCGCACTGCATGGAAATATCAGCCGATTCAGGGAACTTTTCATACCCATCCGGGGCTGACGGGCAAAGTCCGTCCGGATGGCACGTATGCGCCGTTTCCCGGAAGCACCGTGGTGTTCCGGGCGGGAAGAACATGCCGCCAGGTGATCGATCAGATGCAGAAGGTGCTTTTCCATCATCTGAACTGTACACAGATGCTGGCGGACTCTCTTCCGGTTTCCACGGTGCATATGACGCTGCACGACCTGATTTCCCTGGAAACGGCTTCCGGGAGTATGGAGACTTATGAGCAGGAGGTTGAAGACAGCCTTCTCCGGGCAGCTGAAGAGGTGGAAAACATCCGGAAGGACTGTGCCGGGAGGAAGATCATGATGACGCCCGACCGGATTGTGAATATGGTATCCAAATCCCTCGTCCTGCTGCTGCGTCCGCAGACAGAAGAGGACGGCGAACTGCTCGAAGCAATGTATCACCGTTTTGACGGAATCCGGGCGCTCCCGTACCCGCTGACGCCGCATATTACCCTGGCATACTTTAAGCCGGGCATGCTGGACGGCGATATGCTCGGGGAGGCGGTTGACCTGGCCCAGATCCGGCAGGGGAAGAAACCTGTGTTCGAGTTTGATCCTGAGGCGCTGACAGCGCAGCGCTTCTCCGATATGCAGACATACCGGGATATCCCTGCGCGCCTCTGCGTGTGCTGTGACGGCGGTCTGAACCGCAGCGTTCTGGCGGCAAACATCCTGAACCATATGGCGAAGAAAAGAAATCTGCCGCTTGTGGCTGAGGCAAGGGCGTGCTGCCGGGGCACGGAAGGACGACCGGTCCCGGACGAAGTGTGGAAAACCCTGGAAGAGCACGGTATCTGTCCGGACAAAAGCCGGTCTGCCGCTCGTTATCTGGAGGAGAGAGAAGTTTCGTGGTTTACAGGGTTTGCCGGGATCTCGGAAGGTGCGCTGAACCGCTTTGCGCGGGTTTCCATTCCGGACTGGCAGGTGTATGATGCGACCCGCTGCTTCTTTGGCGTCCGGGATCCGGAGTATGGAGCGATCACCTGCGAACAGGCGTTTGAGGAACTGTATGAACGGGCGGGAAAATATCTGGATGCCTTTCAAGCGGAAGAACAGAAAGCCCGGCAGAAGGAAAGCGTTTGAGTCGGGAAATAAAACAGGCCGTGCGCCGGGGTGCCATGCGGTGCCCCGGCAGCACGGTGATAAAAAAGACGGCGAAATCTGAGGCGTGCGGGAGAGATGCACAGTGAACGAATGGGAAGATCAGGCAAAACAGGAAGCGGACGAACCGGTCGGGGACGAAATGGAGAAGCAGACGCAGAGCGGACTGTTTCAAGCACTGATTACCAATAAAGATAAAGAGCGGGAAGAAAGGACACTCGGTGACATCCTGATTGCCTGCAACCCGCAGTCGAACTTTGCTGAAGAGTATGTTGAGCACATGGAAAAGTATAAAGAAATCTTCTGGGCTATCTTTGAAGAGATGGAGAGAAAGGAAAAAGAGGAACGCAAGAAAATAGAAAAAAAGAAGCAGAAGGAGCTCATGCAGGTTCGGCGGATGGATTCTGTCAGACTGAACGTGAAAGACCCTCCGTTCCATAACTTCCGGGTGCGTTCGCCGCGCAGAAGGCGATCCCGGCGCTGAGCCGGATGGCGGGAAAAAACCATGACCCCTTCCCGAAAAGAGAGAAAACAGAACAGCAGAAGGAGCTGAAAGAGATGCATTACGATCTGGAGAGATTTAAAAAAGCGCAGGCCTTCTCCTATGACAGTGCACTGCGTGAAGTCCGGAACGGGCTCAAGACCAGCCACTGGATGTGGTACATTTTTCCGCAGGTGCGGGGACTGGGGCACAGCAGCATGGCGGATTTTTATGGGATCAGCGGGGAAGAGGAAGCCAGAGCCTATCTGGCGGATCCGGTGCTCGGCGGACGCCTGAATGAAATCTGTGAGGCCCTGATGGAACTGGAAGACAGGGATGCGGGAGCGATTTTCGGCTTCCCGGATGTCCTGAAACTCCGCTCCAGCATGACGCTGTTTGCGGAAGTGTCCGGACCGGACAGCGTATTTCAGCAGGTCCTGGATGCGTATTATCACGGCGAAAAGGACGAACGGACGCTTCAGATTCTGGGGAGGGAATGAAATGAGCACAGAAGAGATCACCTTCAGCCAGACGGTGACTTTTGGGAACCACCTGTACAGGACAAAAGGCGAAATCGCCCGGATCATCATGGAAAACCCGAAGCTGGGCATCCGGAAAACGATTGTGGACAACCAGGGACGGATCAAGGGATTTCCGGGGATTGAACATCCGGATGTGGTCTTTTCATACGCAGGAGGCTATATGGAAAACCAGATCCGATTCCGCTCAAGCATTACGCTTCTTGACGGACAGCATGCACTGATCTGGCAGATCCAGCCCGACGGGCGCTACTGGGAAGATGATGACGGGTTTGGCATGACGACAGACGATGAAGTCGACCTGTATGCCCGCTTTGATGAAAAAGGAAAGTTTACGGAACGGTTTCGCCTGTATTCCGTGGGGAGCCGGATGTTTTACGGCACGGATGAGGAGGAGAAGCTGGCGCAGCAGCTGTCGATGAAGGACGATCCGCTGACGAGTCTGCAGAACCAGATGCCTGAAATGCTGAAAGTCATGCAGGAGAAAATCAGCGTGCCGGAGGAAGGCCGGACTGATTATGCGGTCCCGGGCAGAGTATACCAGGTTGAGATGGAGCTCAGAGAGGATTCGGACGAATGGTATGTCGCTATCGGCATCAAGAGAGCGAAGTCCGGGGTAACGCAGATCCGTTCGCTGGAATTTCTGCCGCTTGAGGAGATGAGAGCCTATCTGCAGACAGAAAAGGCGAGGGAGGATGCCGTTGAGGCGTGTACGTACCTGTATCATTCGATTGAGAGCGAGATCTGAAGAGTGTGGGCTCCCCGGGCTGAAGGGGAGAATCCATTCCATGGAGCCTTCTCTCTGCGCCATGAAACAGAGATTGAGGAAGTGAACATGAATAGGAACCGACTGGTTGTCATGGGCGGCAGCTTTAACCCGCCGACCCGGGCCCATCTTAAGCTGATGGAGGCGGCGATTGAAGCCGTGCATGCCGAACGCGGCATATTTGTGCCGGCAGCGCATGAGTATGTTGCAAAGAAGATGAAGCGGCAGGGATGCCCGCAGGATACCCTGAGCGAGAGCATCCGAGTGGCGATGCTGGAGAGCTTCTGCAGGGAGGACAGCCGGATGTCTGTCAGCCGCATTCAGCTGATGAAGACCGAACGCGCCTATGACTATGAAATGCTTGAGGAAATCCAGAGGGAGTTTCCGGACCACGAGATCTTTTTTGTGACGGGAAGCGACAAGCTGTATGTCCTGCCGCGCTGGCACCGGATAAGATGAACTTCTGGACAGGTTCCGCATTCTGGTGGCCCGGCGCGGCGAGGATGATCCGGACAGAATCCGGGAGACCCTGCCGTCCCTGGCAGAACACTGGGACCGTTTTGCCGTGTTTGATGTACCCGGCAGCATCAGCACGGTGAGTTCCAGTGTTTTCCGGGAAAAACTGCATGCCGGTGACCGCAGCGCATCGGACCTTGTGACGCCGGAAGTCTGGGAACTGATGCGCATCAACGGAAAGATTCCATGGGAGACGGTTTCCGATTTTCATGCGGAACCGTATGCCTTCCTGAGCAATTTCCATGAAACGCCCATCGAATACCGGGGTCTTGTCTACGGAAGCACAGAAGCAGCCTTTCAGGCGCAGAAGTGCCTGCGTGAAGAAGAAAAGGCACAGTTTACCGCATTCAGCCCCGGAAAGAGCAAGGGAGTCGGGCGCCGTGTGCGTCTGCGTCCCGACTGGGAGGACATCAAGACCGGCCTGATGGAAGAGATTGTGCGCGCCAAGTTTGCCCAGCATCCGGACCTGGCAGAGAAACTGAAAGCAACCGGTGACCTGGTGCTGGTGGAAGGCAATCACTGGGGCGATACCTGCTGGGGTGTGGATACCAGAACAGGGCAGGGTGAAAACCGGCTGGGAAAGATCCTGATGAAGGTCCGGGAGGAACTGAGGCAGGAACGTGCAGAATCCCCTGAAGGAAGAGAGAGGCAGCAATAACATGGAGATGGACCGCTATGATCTGAAAACAGCGGCCGCCTGGATTCTCGGGCATGCCCGGCGTGCGGGAGTGCCCGCCCTTCCGGGCACGCTGATGACGAAGACAGCCGATGCATGCTCCGAAGAGGAGCTGCACCGGATTGTCGCAGCCGGCATTGATTCCGGGCTGAAGATGTACCCTTTTAAGGCCGGCACGCAGATGCTGGCCAGAACACGCAGAACGCTTGGGTTTCTGCATTCCATTGCCTTTGACACCATGCTGGATGTGGGGAGCGGACGCGGTGTGTTCCTGATCCCGTTCATGAAGGAGTTTCCGTGGGTTCAGGTGACAGCGCTGGATCTTCTGGAAAAGAGGGTCACCTTTCTCAATGAACTGGCAGACGGCGGTTTTCGGCAGCTTCATGCGGAGCAGAAGGACATCTGCAGCTGCCCGTTTTTCGAAGGGCAGTTTGATGTGGTCACGATGCTGGAAGTGCTGGAGCATATCCCTGATGTGGAAAAGGCCGCTGCGGCTGCAGTCAGGATGGCAGGAAAGTATGTGGTGGTCACCGTCCCCTCGAAACCGGACCAGAACCCGGAGCATATCCATCTGCTGACCAAAGCCAGGCTGACAGAGATATTCAGCCGGGCGGGCTGCAGCAGGCTGCATTTTGACGGTGTGGAAGGCCATCTCTTTATGGTCGCCGCCGTTGCCCAGGCGCGGGACGCCTGAGCGCGGCATCCGGACCGAAACATCCCCGGCACCTGCCGGGAAGGAAGGAGTGATCCTGCATGGATCTGTTTAAAATACACAAGTATCCTCGGACGCCGCATCTGGAAGGATCACGGCTGCAGCCCGGGGATGAAGACCTGAGCCAGATTCCGTTTGCATCCATCCAGGGGCGGCATCTGGTGATTGAGGAAAAATGCGACGGCGCAAACTCGGCGGTTTCCTTTGATGCGGACGGTGAGCTTCTGCTGCAGAGCCGCGGTCATTACCTGACCGGCGGATACCGCGAGCGCCATTACAACCTGATGAAGCGCTGGGCCGTTGCGCACCGGGATGCGCTTTATCAACTGCTGGGAAAAAAGTACATCATGTACGGGGAATGGGTCTATGCGAAGCATACGGTCTTCTATGACAGACTGCCGCATTACTTCCTGGAGTTTGACATCCTCGACCGGGATACGGGCGTGTTTCTGGATACGCCCTCACGCCATGCCATGCTCAGGGATGCGCCGATCGTCTCGGTGCCCGTCCTGGGAAGCGGGGTGTACCGGAAGAAGGAGGATGTTCTGAAGCTGCTGGGGCCGTCCGCGTATATCAGCGGAAACCAGCGGGAGCATCTGTGGGAAGGGGCGGAGCGCCTGGGTCTGGCCCCGGAGAAAGCCTGCAGCGAGACCGATCTTTCCGGAATGATGGAAGGGTTGTATATCAAGTTGGAGGAGGACGGCCGGGTCGTTGACCGGATGAAGTTTGTCCGTGCTGCTTTTCTGCAGTGCGTCGATTTCTCAGAAAGCCACTGGATTGACAAACCGATTATCCCCAATCAGCTCGCTGTTCCGATGGAAAGTCTGTTTCAGTAAGAGAATGTGTACAGGGAGGAGGTGACAGAGATGGGCTTTATGGAGGAAATACGGCAGTGCACACCGCAGTGTGCGGGAGATGAGATACCGTGGGAGCGAATTGAACGGCTGCTCTCGGGCATCCGTTTTTCAGATATGAAAACGACCATGCAGGACCCGGTGCACCATGCGGAAGGGGATGTGTATACCCATACCCGGATGGTCTGCCGGGAGGTGATCTCCACCGCGGCCTATCTTGCCCTCCCGGATGTTCAGAAAACCGAACTGTTTCTGGCAGCCCTTCTGCATGACATCGGCAAGGTAAAGACGACAGGGCTTGAGGGCGGCCGGTGGGTTTCCCCGCATCATGCGTCCGTCGGCAGCCAGCAGGTCAGAACATTTCTCTGGCAGGCATGCGGTGTCTGCGGCTCGCAGGAACTCCTGGCATTTCGTGAGACCGTGTGCGCACTGGTGCGCTTCCATATGCTGCCTGTTCATCTGATGGATGGGGAAGACCCGGAGCGGAGGGTGCGCGGGATTGCAGCGGTCGGGGAGGTGGCGTCAGACTTTTCCTGGCATCTGCTCTGCCTGCTCTCGGAGGCCGATATGAAAGGACGCAGAGCGGAAGATATCGGGCAGGGGCTTGCGCAGATTGAACTGGCGTCCATGCTGGCCGGGGAAGCGGGATGCCTTCACGGGCCGTATCCGTTCGCGGACCGGTTCACAGCGCATGGGTATCTGTCCGGGCGGAATGTCCGGCCGGACCAGACGCTGTATGATCCGACCTGGGGAGAAGTCATCCTGCTCTCAGGACTCCCCGGGACAGGCAAGGATACATGGGCCCGGCGCCGCCGTCCCGGGATGCCGGCTCTGTCTCTGGACGATGCCAGGGATACACTCGGCATCCGGCCGACCGACAATCAGGGGGAGGTTGTCAGGACAGTCCAGGAGGCAGCCAGGGCATACCTGCGGAGGAAGGAACCGTTCATCTGGAATGCAACCAATCTGACACGGAATACGCGCAGGAAACTGATCCGCCTGTTTGAACAGTACGGGGCCCGGGTGAAAATTGTTTACCTGGAAACGGACCTGGACACACAAAAAAAACGAAATGCGGGGAGAAGTCATGCTGTCCCGGAAAATGTGATCGACAGGATGCTCGAAAAAACAGAACTGCCCATGCCGGACGAGGCGCAGAGTGTGGTGTGGGAATGCACGGGACGGGATGCATAGGGCATGCCGCGTGAGAGCGAATACAGGGGAGGTGCTGCAAGGATGATTCGGATTCAGGCAAGACTGATTTGGCCGGGATGTGCACAGGGAAAATACATTATCCGGGCCAGGGGCTGTATCCTTGCCGTGCTCCGGTGGGGGAATGCGGAGGCACCGCTTGCGGACTGGGGACCTTTTGCCTATGTGCCGGTGGATCCGGCCGGGAACGGCACCTTTCTTTTCCCGGGACGGCGCGGCATTCCCGCAGGGGCGAGCCATGTCTGGGCCAGGTGCTATGCGCCGGATTTCAGCTCGTACGAGGACGCATGCGCAGAGATACCGGAAAAGGATGCGCATGCCCCGGTGCATACCGGCCGGACGGAGCATTTTTCCGTCCTGACAGACCTGCATCTCGCTTCCAGACCGTGGAAGATCCGGCAGGCACTGAGAGCGGCGGAAAGCAGCACCATTCTTCTGCTCGGCGACTGTACCAATGACGGAACGCAGGAACAGTTCGGGCAGTTTCTGGACTGCATTGCGGATACGGTTCCGGAGAAGATCGTTCTGCCGGTCATGGGGAATCATGACGTCCTGCATCCAGGGGGTGACACAGAGGTAGCAGATGCGCTCCGTGCCTGCTCGCAGTTTCGGGAGACGCTGCTTAGGAAAGCAGAGACAGGCGGATATGTCTTTGAACGGGATCCCTCAGGCTCTGCCTGGTCGGTCCAGTCAGGCGGAGTGGACCTGATCGGCCTGCAGTGCGCGGCGGCCGGGAGAAAATTCCTGTTCCCGGAAGGTCAGATTGAGTGGCTGGAGGAACATCTGGAATCTGTACCGGCTGCCTGGCACATGATTCTCTGCCACGCTCCTCTTCTGGACCACAACCCCAACAGGCAGCAGGGCACACCCTATCTGGACCGGAATAAACGGCTGCAGGAAATCGCTGACAGAAAGGGCAGCATCATCTTCCTCTCCGGCCATACCCATGTATCACCCAACAGACTGAGGGGGAATGGCGAATATGATGAGAAGCACCGGAACATCTACCTGGACTGCGGCAGCGTGGTGGCAACCGATACATCCGGTGAGGAAGGCATGATGGCCCCGGACTGGAAAGACGGCTGCAGGACGGAGATAACGGTATCGGGAGACCTTGTGGAAATCACCATGAGCTCCATCGAGACCGGCATGAAGTATGCAAGAGGTTATCACAGATTCAGTGTCCAGTCACAGGAGGAATCGTACAATGATGCAGACCAGACTCCCATCACGGACTGCCATCCGTGACAACCTGATTGTCACCCGATCCGGAAGCGGATGGCTTGTAAGCTGTCTGCCGAAAGATCTTCCGGATACTACGGCAGACTCTCTCCCGGATCGATGCTTTCGGGAAAAACATGTTTCCGGGGACTCCCTGGCCGTAATGACGAAGAATGTGGAGCGTGGCAGCACAATTATGCTGACCGTGGGCCCTGCAGAAGATGACACAGGGGAGGCGGATGCAACGGACGGGTTTCCCTGCTGGATTCAGACAGAGGAAGCCAGGACCATCCTCACATATGCATCCCGCTTTGCCGCCCCAGCCGGCCGGACCGTATTTGTTCTGTATGCCGGGGACGACGGTATGACGCTCTGGGATGCTGCGGGCGGCCGCAGGCGGTTTTGTCCTGTTGGTTTGTCTCTTATTGACCGCATGATTCTGCGTGCCAATATGTCTCCGAGAGAATGGGGAGGTCATTCTGAAGGCTTTCAGCCCGATCCGGATGCGGACCGTTCCAGCCTGCTTGCGCAGTGCGCTGTCCTCCGAAGACTGTATTTTGATGCGGAGCGGGAGGGAATAAGTGACCAGGCCATCACCGTGAGCGTGCCGGGCGGTACGCTGGGCGTGAGCATGGAGATGATGATTGCTCTGCTGGAAGAACCGAACCCATGGATTCTCAGCGAACATCTGGACGGAAAGGATCTGGCACTGCTGACTCCTGCTCAGCGCGGGATGAGCTGGGCCGCGGCTGCCGGCGCATTCCTGCGTCAGGCTGCATCTGAGTTTTCCGGTCGTGACGGGTCCCCCGTCCTGATCCTGGCAGGGGATGCGGTGCGGATGGAGCAGCTCAAAGCGCTGGCTGCGGATTGCTTTCAGGGGTTTCATGTTATTCCTGATCCTTCCGGAACGCATCCGGTGCATGCGGGGCTGTGCCGGATGGCGGCAGAACTGACAGAAAATGCCTTCAGGCGGGAGATTGTCCTTCGCCTGTGCGAGTGGCTCAAAGGTCAGGATGCGTGCAGCTCTTTTGGTCCGCTTCTGGCGCAGGCATATCAGGGGGCTCTGTCCGGAATGATGGATCTCTTCCAGACAATCTGGAAGAATGAATTAAAACAATGGGCCTCCAAAACCGTTGACTCCACGTATGACTGCATACTGCCTGCCGGACTGCGGTATAAGAATGAAGTGGAACCGAAGGGGCCGGCGCTTGTTCAGCAGGAAGTGCTGAAGACACTGGATACATTCTGCTCGTGGGCCCTCGACAGGATCGGAAAGGAGACGGGCTGCACACCGGACACAGTGCATGCTGTGTACAGCATCGTATGTTCTGTGATCAGCGGGATAAAGGAAAAACTGCAGGTCTGTGACCAGGCAGCCATCGGGCTGAGCCGGTTCGTGTACCTGCGGATGGTACTTTACAACCGTACCGTCATTGGGTCAAATTATCCTGAGGAGCCGTTTTCACTGTTCTCAAACAGGCGTCCGGAAAGCAGAGAATATATCAGCGCGGTCAAGCCGGAAAATCTTAAAATCATGAAGGAGAATGACCTGGACGCGTGGGTAGCCACCATCGATCTGGATGCCCAGGCATCTGATTCTTCCTTCCTGCTGACGGATCTCTCGCGCAGGATCGAATCCAGGATAAATCAATAACCGACAACCGGATGAAAGCAGGTCTGAATATGCCGATGTTATGGCTGAATCATCAATCATTTTCTTCCCTGGAAGCGCTGCGACATACCTTCAGGGAGAGTCACGGAACGGAACAGGCGGCCCTGCGCGCTGATCTTTTGTCTGCAGCAGAGAACGGACGGTTCGGCAGCTGGCTGTCCGTGCAGCCGGAAATGCGGGGCAGTGCATCCAAAGCCGATTGGGCATCCCAGGCGCAGGAGGTGCTCTGCGGAGCAAGTGTGGTGATGAGAGAAGAAGTTTCAGCACTGCTTGAGCGCATCTGCGGCATTCCTTTCACAGGCGAAGCATCGGGGCATGCTCCCGGGCCGGGAGAAAAACAGGCCAAGGCGGCTCTGCTCAGGCAGCAGGAATGGATGAATGCAGAGACAGCGCAGGAGCTCGACCGTGCTGCGGACTGGCGGTATGTCATTACCAGTCAGGGTGAACTGCTGAAAGCACTTCTGTCCATCCGCAGCACACCTCAGTCCAGCCATATGCTGTATCTGTGCGCAGTCTCCGGCAGGCATGGCTGGTACCGTATCAACCTGAAGGGAATCTGCAACACGGTGATCTGCGGTTTCGGCAGTCCCCGTGTGCTGCATACGGGTCTGGACGGGAATGAAGTCATCGATCTTGGAACACAAAACCTTCGCTGCGAAGGGTTTGAACTGAAATGCGTCGGCCGAGAAGCCCTGTCCAATACCATCGGCCGCTGTACAAACTTTGCACAGACCGTTCTGTAAACCACACGAAAGGGGCTTTCCTCTGTGAAAACATCAGTTGACAGCGTGATCAGCAGAGCCGCCAGGGCAATGAACCTTGCAGATGAAGCCGGGTATGGTCTGATCGTCCTGAAATGCGACGGCGAAGCGGACACCCGGCGGGTAGTGGATAGCTGGCAGCACAGACATGATCAATCTGAGTGCTATTCATATGCAGACAATATGTATGAGGCCACAGCTGTCGGAACCGTGCGTCATCTGAGGGAACAGTTTTCCTGGGCGCTTCACGGTCCGGTCAGTGATTCTTCCTCGAAATACAGCGGCCTGGAACACATTACACTGGCAGGTCTGCTGGAAACGTTTACCTCCACGACAGAACGATATGATCGCCGCCTGCTGTTCATACCGGACGTCAGTCTGCTGACGGATGAAAGGAGCGGCCTGCGGTACAGAAAGCAGTTCATTTCCCTGATCCGGGACATGTGCCGTCAGAAGCGCGAGGGAGACAATAACAGCCTTGTGGTCATCCATGCACCGGACGGCCTGCCGGGCAGAGAACTGAGCGATGAAGCCTATATCATTGAAGTCGAATATCCTTCTGTAGAGGAACTGGCAGAAATGATCACGGAAGCCTGTGTACGCTGCGGCTCTGGTCAGGCTCCCCTTTCGCCCGCTCTGACGGGTGAGCTGGCGGAGATCCTGAAGGGGTTCCGACGGGATGATGTGGACGATCTCATCCGCATGGCATTTACCAAGTATGAGTATCCGACAGCAGGCAATGCAGATTCCCTGTTTGAGGAAGCCCGCAATGCAAAGACCCAGAAAGTGCAGGGAGTCAAGGGGCTGTACTGGATTGATCCTTCAGGCGACGCCCCCGCGGGACTGCATCGGCTCGTTTCCTGGCTGACACGGAGGGCTGTGCTGTTCCGCCACCCCCATGCCGCCGGCCGCATGCAGGCTTACCCGCCCAAAGGCATTGTGATCTGCGGACTTCCCGGCAGCGGAAAAACCATGCTGGCCAAATATACGGCCCGCATTCTCGGTGAGGGGAACCGGCCTCTGCCGCTGATTCAGCTGAGCATATCTGCTCTTCTGGACCGAAACTTCGGGCAGTCGGAAGCAGACTTTGAGAGAGCGCTGCGGGTGCTCGGCTCCCTCAGCCCGCTGCTGGTATTTGTCGATGAACTGGAAAAGACGATGGGCGATGCTTCCGGGGAAAGAACGCACGAAGTCATTCAGCGTATTTTTTCCCGCCTGCTGCAGTGGATGCAGGAGAAGGAAAGCGGTATCTTCCTTATCGCGGCATGCAACCGGCTTGACCGCCTTCCCAGTGAGCTGACAAGGAAGGGCCGAATCGATGAAGTCTTTTTCACCGGCATGCCCTCCGCAGCGGAATGCAGAGAAATCTTCACATTGTACCTGGATAAGAAGCGGCCCGTCATCCGCCTTGGTGAGGATGAATCCTGGCCGCAAACAAGGGACCGCCTGATCCGTGAGATTCTGGAAGCCTGTGCTGTAAAGGGCCGCTTTCTGATTGCTGCGGATATTGAATCCATGGTGAGGTCAACTTTTGACCAGCTTTTCTGTGAGCAATACAGTGAGATGGCCGGCATCCCGGGCAGGCAGGGGAGTGAAAACTCCGGTTACAGATTTGAGGATGTCCGGAACGGCCTGATGTGTACACTGGATGAAACACGCTCCTATTTTGACGGGAACCTTGACACGGCTGCCATGTACTGGCTGGACATGAGCGGACGCAGCTGCCTGGAGGCAGGCGGTGCGCCAAAGGGTACGGAGGACGGGACGGACTGGGTTGTGCTTCCCTGCGATCCGGCAGCATATCATGCCGTGGATGGTGAATTCGATCGCGCTTATCTCAGGGAACTCGGACTGCTCAGTGATCCGCAGAACGCGGATCAGAAGAACTGCAGTGACTTTCTCGAAGCGCAGCTTGAAGCTGCCAGAAAGGTGAAGGATTACAATGGGTGTTTCCGCTGGACGCTGGCAAAGCAAATCCGTCAGTTGACCCGGAACGTTACAGCGTGATACGGGGATGCCATGAAAGGAGTATGCTGGATGGATGTATTTGATCTGAACTGTACAATCAGGCGCTATGACGAGGCTACAGAGGCAGGGAAGATCGACGCAATGGGTGACGAGCTTTCCGAAACAGAGTGGCCGCACTTCCGGGAAAAACTGGCTGAGGTTATGCAGAAAAGGCTCAACGCGCAGGGAAAAGACACCTTCCCCAACGGGATGACACCCCGTGAAGTGGTCTATCAGATATGGAAAACCCTGCAGTTGTGTCATGAAAAAGATATCCACCTGGCCAAACGTTTGATTAACAATAAATTTGACGACAAGGAGAGACACACCCGGATCTGGCTCCTGACCTGCTCGGCTGCACTGTACGAAATGGCTGCTTCCGGAAAGCTGACCAACTGTCCCGCCGACATTGACCCGGCTCTCCTGTTCATGTCGACCATGAATTTCTGGGGATGGCATGATAAGTACAGAAGTGGCGCGGAATTGGACCTGATCCGTATGAATGGGGTGCCCAGACAGGAAGACCGGGTTGAAGAGCCTTATGATTCCAGGAGTGATGATACTGATATGCGCATCGTGTGATTGGCTTTCTACAGGGAACAAAGAAGAAGGATCAGTCAGCTTCAGATGGCAAACACAGCATGCCGATGGAAAGTAAAACAGGGATCATCGGGATTTTCGGGGCGGCATGCAGAGAAAGGAAATATGAACAGACAGGACCAGCATTTGCCGGATCCTGTTCATCAGACAGAAAAAACATGAGGAGGTGCTTCCTGTGATCAAAATGGAACCTGAACAGCTGCGGCAATTTGCTGCCGAAACAGAGGAACTTCGTACAGAGGCTTCCCGCACGTCTGTGCGCGAGGCAGTGCTCCACTATCTTCAGCGTGCAGCATCTTCCACACCCGCCCACCGCCTGCAGGGCGGCTGGACAGCGGAAGAAGTGACAGAAAGACTGATCGGGGAAATGAATGCCATGACAAATTCTCCGCAGGCTGTCGGCAGCGAATCTTCGCACCGGCTTCAGACAACCATCAGAAAGATCATCGTCACGCAGCAACTGGATGCTGAGCAGGCGAGACAGTATGTGGCCCTGGTCGGTGTTCTGCTCGATGAAATGACAGGTACGGCACAGTGGGCGGACCCGGAACAGGCCCGGGATGCGTTCGGGAAAAAGTACCAGGCCCGCATGAACAAATATGCCGATCTTCCGCTGGAAGAACAGATCAACAGGCTGACAGCAGAAACAGAGCCGGGACTGAAGCCCGCTCTGACGAGAAAATGCTACCTGTATATACTTCAGAATGTCCTGAAGTCATTGAAAACGGAAGACCAGGGCAAAGCGCTCAGCGAAATGGCAGAGCTCTGCGCTGACCGTGAAAATGCACTTTTTCTTGCGGCGATGAATTATGCGAAAGACGCTGTGGACCCCAGGATCTACCATACATCACTTGATCCGGCTGCGTATCTGCGTTCGGCCGCTTACCAGCTGGATGTCATAAAGGCGTGTTCTCTTGAACTGTCAGGCAGTTTGACGAAATCTGAGGTGATCGAGGAAATAACGCAGAACCAGGAAGAGACGTGCGCCATGCTGGCGGGTCTTGTATGGTTTGGGACCTTCGTTGGCGGAACCATGGGTGCCATTGAATTGGGCGGCATGATTTACACACAGCTTGGCCTTTACTGGCTGGGTGGGCTTGTATGCTTCGCAGGGGCGGTACTCTTCCTCTGGCTCGGGTTGTATGTAGCCGATGCTGCAAACTCGATTTTCGAAGAACTTACGAAACTGTGGAATTCGCACCAGTACATAAAGCGGCTGGATGCTGAAACACTGCGTGATGAAGAGACGGCCTCCCGCTATTCAGACCTGATTGATTCCTTATGGGAGGACGATGAAGAGGAGGATATTATTTTCCAGATTGACTGATCTGACCGGAATGGAAGGCAAAGGAGGGGAACTGAATGAACGCAGGAGAACATTTCAGAGTTGATTTTCCGACTGAAGCAGAAAAGATCCGGAAGGAAGCGGCGCAATCCTCCATCCGCGAGGCTGTTCTGCACCATCTTGAGCAGGCTGCTGCTGCGCTGCCTGGGCAGCGCTTCCGGGATGGATGCACTGCGGAGGAGGCCATGGATCGACTGATTGAGGGCATGAACAGCATGGTGAGCCATCAGATTCTTCCTGACCGCAGTTTGAAGGAGACGATCAAGCGGGTTATCTATGAACACAGCATGGACGCCGACCAGGCAAAACAGTATGCTGCACTGGTCGGCATTCTGATCGAAGCGATGGAGGGCGGTCTGGACTGGTCAGACCCCGGACAGGCCAGATATGCCATGGAGAAGCGGCTGAAGGAACGGGTCAGCAGGTATGCAGATCTCCCGCTGGAAGAACAGCTTGACCGTCACATTGCTGCTGCATGGCCGAATCTTGAGCCGCATGCTGCCCGCTTATGCCAAATGAAACTGCTTCAGCAGATTGTTGCCCCTGTGGACCCGATAGATCGGGGCGGCGCACTCAGACACCTGGCCGGGCTTTGTGCTGACCGTGAAAACGCGCTCATCATCGCAGCACTGAACTATGAGGAAACGGTCACCGGTGACGCCCCGTTTGCGAGCAATCTTGATCCGGCGATGTTTGCGCTGGCAGCTGCCTACAGCATGTCAGTCACCGGAGCATGTGCGCTGGAACTGTCGGGGGATATCACGGAATCAAAGGCGGAAGACCTGATCAGTGCGGCAGAGTCGGATTTCTGTGCCGGGGTTGCAATTGCCATTGGCAGTATACTGTTCTGCGGGACAGTTGCGGCCACCAATGTGCTGGCTGAGTATGCTCTGGCGCAGGGCGTGTCCGTACTGGCAGGCAGCCTGATTTTCCCTGTCGGTTATGGCATTGCGGTGGGAGCATTTCTGCTCATGATTGCCTATGGAACCCCTGCTCTTATTGACTGGTATGCAGGAGTAAAGGCCTCAAAGAATATCCGCAGGCTGAGCCAGGAGGCAATGACGACCCACGGCAGTAAAAACAGACTCGAATCCCTCCTGGTGCAAGGCGAGGAAGAGCCAGGGGATGAGATAGAGAATTCCGGGGAGCTCGCCTGACGATCTGTTTTCCGGGGCAGATGCAGTTTTTCATGGGAAGCCCCTTTTGCTGTATTTCAATCTTCGTCTGGTTTGATTTCCGATGCGTGAAGGATGAATGGGTTCCGGCAATCAGAAAATGTATCACTGAAACCGGATGTGCAGAAAAGCCAATTTGACGATCTGGCGTCATTTGTATTTCATTCTTCATGATGAAAAGTTTAGTATCATTGCCTATGAGCAAAAGAAAAGATAAAAATCACAGGCTGGCCTGTGATACCTGATTGCATCAGACGCATCCATCTACACGTGCAAAAGGATGCTTGGCCAGACTGTGATTATGCTTTTGGGTTCCTGATTCTCTGTCTGCAGGCAGGCTTTCAGATCATCAGGGACCCTTTTTTCATTGGCGGAAAGTCAATATTCACTGGAATAAGTCTGATACAGGTCCTTGTTTCCGCTATTCGAAGATGATAAGATATATTATCACCCCATTGACAGTCCTCTGCGCTCAAAGGAATCAATCAAAGATGATGAAGTATCTCATGATGTGTGGAACCGGATGCCGCGCACAGTCATCACGACCGGGTCGGGAATGTCCTGATTTACTGAGAAAACTGAATGTGCCGGACAGGATGACGGGTTGAATGAACAGAAGGTGAAATAGGTGAGTTATATATCATTTAAAGATGTCTGCCGGGATTATCAGTCCGGAGATACGGTTGTTCATGCTGCCGATCATGTCTGCTTTGAGATTGAGCGCGGGGAAGTATGCATCATTCTGGGGCCGAGCGGAGCCGGAAAGACGACGGTGCTGAACCTGCTCGGCGGCATGGATAAGGCAACGAGCGGCCGGATTACCGTAGGGGACAAGGAAATTACCGGTATGCGCAGCCGGCAGCTGACGGAGTACCGCAGGCTTGATGTGGGATTTGTTTTCCAGTTTTACAATCTGATGCCCAACCTGACAGCCCTGGAAAATGTGGAACTGGCCCAGCAGGTCTGCCCGAATGCACTCGACCCGAGGCAGGTGCTTGAGCAGGTCGGGCTGAAAGAAAGAATGAACAATTTTCCCGCCCAGCTTTCCGGCGGGGAACAGCAGCGTGTCTCGATCGCAAGGGCCCTGTGCAAAAACCCGGCCTTGCTGCTGTGCGATGAACCGACAGGTGCTCTGGACAGCAAAACAGGAGAACAGGTGCTTGGACTGCTCACGCGCCTGAGCCATGATTTCCATACAACCGTTGTCATTATCACGCACAATGCCAGCATTGCACCGCTTGGCAACCGGCTGATCCGCCTGAAAAACGGCAGCGTTGTGGAGATGACGGTTCAGGAGCATCCGGCACATGTGGAGGATATCACATGGTAAAAGGGAAAAAGCCGATCCTGCACAGGAAACTGGTGCGGGACATGCAACAGAACTTCATGCAGTTCCTTGCCATGATGCTGCTGTGTGCGCTTGGAACCTGGGTGTTTACGGGCCTGGATGCCAGCTGGAGAATGCAGGAGATCACCATCGAAACATTTTTCCGGGATCAGAACCTTGCAGATTTCTGGGTGAACGGTGCCAATTTCTCCAGACAGGATCTTTCAAGAATCCGGCATCTTCAGGGCGTGAAGGAAGTGATTGCGCGCAGCAGCATGGATTTTGACGTCGAAGATGTGGAAGGGAAAGTGACGGCGAGGGTTCACGCATATGATGGCGCAATGTCCATCAACACGCCATGCATCCGGGACGGAAGCATGCTGAATATGAGCGACCAGCGCGGGTGCATGGTCGAGGAACAGTTTGCTCAGGCGCAGGGCTGGAAAACCGGGGACCAGGTCACGCTTTCACTCGGCGGTATCAGATATACCTTTGTGATCCGAGCGACCGTTCTCTCGCCGGAGTACCTGATGACGGCAAAGGATACAGCACCGGATCCTTCCGGGTTTGGTTTTATCCTGCTTTCCCTGCAGGCGCTGCCGCAATACCCGATCAATGACATTCTGGTGGCCGTTGAGGAGGGTGCGGATGAGCGAAGCGTTGAGAAGGGGATTGAGGAGGTTGTGCCCGGCGCGGTGATCCTGTCGCAGAAGACCCACGGGTCGACGGTTTCAGGAAGAAACTACGTCAATCTGTTTCAGAAAATGAGCTACATTTTCCCGGCGCTGGCCTATTTTGTGGCCGCACTGATTGTCATTACGACGCTCTCCAGAATGATGGATTCCCAGCGCATTCAGATGGGAACGCTGAAGGCGCTGGGCTACAGGAAGCAGCAGATCCGCAGACATTACGTTTTTTATGCTGTCTATCCGTCGCTGCTCGGTTCGGGAATCGGGATTGCTGCAGCCCAGGTAACGCTGCCGCAGATCCTGTGGATGATGGTGGCGGTGAACGTGCGCGTACCTCGGGAGATCCTGGCGCCGATATCACCCATCTCGTGGAGCATGGCCGCTGCAGAAGTGATCCTTTCCATCCTGATCTGCATCCGGAATATCAACCGCGCAGCGAAAGAGTCGACCGCGGATCTCCTCCGGCCCAAACCGCCGAAATCCGGCGCGAGAATCCTGCTGGAGAGATGGAAATGGGTATGGCACCGGGTGTCTTTCAACATGAAGATGGTGATCCGGAATATCTTCCGGTCGAAGGGCCGCACCATGCTTTCGATGGTGGGCATGCTGTTTTGCAACATGCTGATCATCTGCTCCTTCGGACTGCAGGAATCCATTCCGTTTTTTATCCGCGAGCACTTTTATGAGACCATCATCTATGATGTCAGGGTCGATCTGAACATGGAAAAGAGCGGCCTGCTTGAAAGCTACAGACACCGCATTGATGCCGAAACAGTTGACGGCGTGATGGAAACCAGCATCCGCCTGTGCACGGAGAGCATGAGCCGGACCAGCCTTCTGACCGTTCTGCCCGAGGATCAGAGCCTGCTCAGACTCGGCGAGAACCATACGCTTCTTGAAATGCCGGATGAAGGCCTGATGGTGACAGAGAAGCTGGCATCCATCATGGGCATTCAGCCCGGCAGCACCGTGGAAATGTGGCTTCCCGGTGACGACCAGGCCGTGCGGGTCACGGTCCGGGGGATTGCCAGCTCCAACATCGGGCAGACGGCCTATATGGGCAGAAACGGGTGGGAGAGACTGCATAAGGGTGCATTCCGGCCCAATGCGCTGCTCATCAGGGGGCTGACACCGCGCGGGAAAAACCAGCTGGACAATATGGATGAAATCAATTCCTTCAAATATCCGGACAATCAGTTTCAGCAGACCATGCGCGTCATGGATTCAGCGACTGCCGCATTCTCCGTCCTGTCCCTTGTCGCACTGGGACTGGCTTTTGTGATCTGCTACAACATGGGCCTTTTGAATTTTACAGAGAGAACAAGGGAATATGCGACACTGAAGGTGCTGGGCTATCATCAGAAGGAGATCCGCCGGCTGATGCTGCATGAGAATTCCCTGGTCGCAGTTTTCGGCGTGGCGGCCGGCATCGTGCCCGGGGTTGCGCTGGTGCGCATTATTCTGAAAATGTGTGAGTTTGATACGATGATCTTTGTTCCGCATGTGACGTACAGAACCATCCTGCTGTCGAGTGCAGTCACCTTTGCATTCACCTGGTTTATCGAATGGCTTCTGACCCGGAAAGTCCGCGGCATTGACATGGTGGAAGCACTCAAGAGTGTTGAGTAAAACGGGAGTGAAATGTGTCAATTACCCACGACTGAAGTCGCGGGCTTGTGAAAACGAGTCCGGAGTTGACTAGCCAAAGATCTGCGGGATCTACGTTGAGAGAGTCATAACACCCATGGACATATCACCTAATCTGC
>Ga0129307_1000083_pt1 | contig 150036 bp, 144 predicted proteins | sample P1105metagenome_FD_94437 | JGI IMG/M metagenome (GOLD analysis project Ga0129307, IMG submission 94437) | Capybara group fecal microbial communities from Wisconsin, USA - P1105 metagenome | ecosystem: Host-associated > Mammals > Digestive system > Large intestine > Fecal | place: USA... | reverse complement strand
GTAGTAAATTTGTAGTAATGTGGTAAAAATTGGTACGATTTTGAGGTTTTCAAGCCCGCAAACCCTTGATTTTACTGGGTTTTATTCCTTGATGGACTTCATTGTCGGGAAGAGTAAAACGTCACGGATTGCCGGACTGTTGGTAAGTAACATTACCAAACGGTCGATTCCATATCCGATACCACCTGTTGGCGGCATACCAATAGACAGCGCATTTAAGAAGTCCTCATCGGTGTGGTTTGCTTCCTCGTCTCCGGCTGCAAATGCCTCTTCCTGTGCCTGGAAACGTGCTCTCTGATCAATCGGATCGTTTAACTCGGAGTAAGCATTACACATCTCACGTCCGTAAATGAAGAGCTCGAAACGCTCTACTAATTCCGGCTTATCCGGCTTTCTCTTGGTCAACGGTGAAATTTCTACCGGATGATCCATTACGAAGGTCGGCTGGATTAAGTGCTCCTCAACAAATTCTTCGAAGAATAAGTTGATGATATCACCTCTCTTGTGGCGATCTTCATAAACAATCTTATGCTCGTCAGCAATCTTCTTAGCTTCTTCATCCGTCTTGATTTCTTCGAAATCAACGCCGGAATATTTCTTAATTGCATCAATCATGGTAATGCGCTCAAATGGCTTACCAAGATCAATCATTTCCTCTGCATAAGGAATTGTAGTTGTTCCGCAAACAACCTGTGCTAAATGACGGAACATATTCTCGGTTAAATCCATCATACCGTGATAATCGGTATATGCCTGATATAACTCCATTAATGTGAATTCCGGATTATGACGGGTATCAATTCCCTCATTACGGAATACACGTCCGATTTCGTATACACGCTCCAAGCCACCTACAATCAATCTCTTTAACGGTAACTCCAAGGAGATACGAAGTTTCAAATCTTCGTTTAATGCGTTAAAATGAGTCTCAAACGGTCTTGCAGCAGCACCACCGGCATTGTTTACCAAAAACGGTGTTTCTACTTCCATAAATCCCTGATCATCTAAGAATCTACGAATCTCGCGGATAATCTGAGAACGCTTAATAAAGGTATCCTTCACATCCTCATTCATGATTAAATCCACATAACGCTGTCTGTAACGTAAGTCTGTGTTGGTCAGTCCGTGGAATTTCTCCGGTAAAATCTGTAAAGACTTGGACATCAAAGTGATTTCTTCTGCATGTACAGAAATCTCACCCTTCTGTGTACGGAAAACTTCTCCCTTAACACCAACAATATCGCCAATATCGAATTTCTTGAAATCTTTATATGGCTCTTCTCCTATTCCGTCTCTTGCGACGTATACTTGAATGTTGCCATTACGATCCTGAACATTCATAAAGGATGCTTTACCCATGACACGCTTGCTCATTACACGTCCTGCGATTGCAACTTTTTTGCCTTCAAGCTCATCAAAGTTCTCTTTGATGTCTGCTGAATGGTGTGTTACATCGTATTTCGTAATCACAAAGGGATTCTTGCCATTTGCCAAGAGTTCCTCATACTTCTCGTGTCTGACCTGCACTAATTTGTTCAAGTCTTGTTCCTGGTTCTGTCGGGTTTCCTCAGCCATACTATGATTTCCTCACTTTCTCTTATTTTTCTTTTGCTTCTATGTTTAGCTAAGCTTATGCCACACGCTGGATGTCAAGTACTTTGTACTCTAATTCTCCTGCCTGTGTTTCAACCTTAATGGTTTCTCCTACCTTTGCTCCGATGAGCGCTCTTCCAACCGGGGATTCATTGGAAATCTTACCCTCTAAGCTGTTTGCTTCTGTGGAGCCTACAATATAATACTCTAATTCTTCGTCGAATTCGCAGTCGTAAATCTTTACCTTGCAGCCTACGCTAATCTTATCCAGATCTACTTCTTCCTCTACAACAACCTCAACATTTTTAAGAATTGCTTCGATTTCTTCGATTCTTGCCTCGATGTCGCGCTGTTCATCTTTCGCTGCATCGTACTCTGCGTTCTCAGAAAGGTCTCCCTGTTCACGGGCTTCCTTAATCTTCTGCGCTACTTCTTTACGCTTTACAACCTTTAAATCCTGTAATTCTGCCTCTAATTTCTGCAATCCCGCATAGGTCAATAACTTCTTTTCCATACGTTTCACCTCATTATTTTCATTATCGTCCCCGTTTTATTTCCCACTATAATCACAACATTATAGCAAAGACGGGTCTGACAGTCAAGAAATACTTGTATCTTTTCCTTGTAAATTTGATACTATTCTACGTTGTCTCTCGTAACTTTAAAACTTCTTCGAACAATTTTTCCAGTTCTTCAATGGATTCCACCTCGTGGATTCTTCCCCGAAGCCGGGCGCTGTTCTTATAGCCGGACATATACCAGGCTGCATGTTTCCGCATCTCCCGGATTCCCGTATATTCCCCCTTAAAATCCACCTGCATGTGAGCATGGCGAAGCACCATCTTCACCACCTCTTCCATTGGAGGACGTTCCGGATATTCTCCCGTCTCCTGCCAATGCTTGATTTGGGAAAAAATCCAGGGATTTCCCTGAGCTGCCCGTCCAATCATGATTCCATCGCATCCGGTCTGCTTTACAAGGGCTGCTGCAGATTCAGCGTCTACCACATCTCCGTTTCCGATTACCGGAATGGAAACCGCCTCTTTTACCTGACGAATAATATCCCAATCCGCCTTACCAGAATAATACTGCTCTCTTGTCCGTCCGTGAACTGCTACGGCTGCTGCCCCACACTCCTGTGCAATATGGGCCATCTCCACTGCGTTCACATGATTATCGTCAAAACCCTTTCGTATCTTAACCGTTACCGGCTTTTTAATTGCTTTTACCGTTGCTTCTATAATCTGTCCTGCCAGTACCGGGGTCTTCATTAGGGCTGAGCCTTCCCCGTTATTTACAACCTTGGGAACCGGGCATCCCATATTGATGTCCAAAATATCAAAATTCCGCTCCTCAATCTGTTTTGCCATTTCGCTTACAATTTTCGGATCGGAGCCAAAAAGCTGTAAACTGGCTGGTCGCTCTTTTTCCTCTACCTGAAGCAATAATTCGGTATTTTTGTTTTTATATAAAATGCCCTTGGCACTCACCATCTCCATGCATACCAGATCCGCCCCTTGTTCCTTGCATAAAAGTCGAAAAGGTAAATCCGTCACCCCCGCCATGGGTGCCAGGATCAGGTTATTACTTAGCTCTACGGAGCCTATTGTCAATTTTGGCATATTATCTTTTTCCTAATCTTTGTTTTTCTATTACGAACTTGGGGCTGTTTTTCTGCTTTTCGAAAATAAGGCGCATTCCCTTCAAGGTAAGCTGGGCATCGTAAAAATCAATGCAATCCGTTTCTTCGGCTAAAAGCACTCCCAAGCCACCTGTGGCTACCACTTTGATATCCGGAATACCGGACTCTTTCTTCATCTGTTCTACAATGTAAGTAGTCTGTCCAATCTGTCCGTAGACAATTCCCGCCTGCATACTGCTAATGGTCTCTTTTGCCAAAATGCTGGAGGGCTTAATAATCTCAAAATTCGGAAGCTGCGCTGCCATATCCGATAAAGCCTGAGCACTGGTCTGAATACCCGGTGCGGTAACTCCCGCCACAAAGGTTCCCGTTCCGTCCACCAAATCATAGGTGGTGGCAGTTCCATAATCAATCACCAACACGGGACCACCATACAGCTCATAAGCCGCCACAGCGTCCACAATACGATCTGCACCAATCTGTCGCGGATTCTCCGTTGCAATCCGGATTCCGGTCTTGATACCGGCACCAACAATAATGGGTTCCGTGTGAAAATACTTCTCAATGGAACGTCGAAGGGAATACATTACATCCGGCACTACCGATGCAACAATCACGTCCGAAATATCCCCCGGATCAATCTCGTTATGTTCCAACATTCCTGACAGATCAATACCAAATTCATCCGCCGTTCTCTGCAGCTTGGTAGTCATGCGGAAAGTCGCCCAAAGCTCCTCTCCCTGAAATACTCCCGCTGTGATGTTTGTGTTTCCCACATCCAAAACCAATAACATTCGCTTAGTCCTCCTCATCTTGTCCCAGATAAAATACTTTAAAGAACATCTCTAAAGAAGCGAACAGTTCTGCTTTATCACGCTGCATCTTCTTTACCAAAAGGCCACTGCCAATTTCATCATAGAGCAAATCTTCCTCTGTACACTCTGTTTCAATCTGCAAACAACCTTCTTCATCAAATACCAGTTTCAAAATGCCTCCTACATCTTCTGTAAAAAGCACACACATAATCTTTAATTCGTCTTTGATTCGCTGTGGTAATCCTTGAAACGCCTCGTCCAGATAAAACTTCTTCTCGTAGGCGTTAGATACACACAGTACTACATTCTCGTCCATGGCTACCTCACTTTTTCTGTCCATCTACAACTTTTGATTATAGCCTGTCTGCTGTAAGTTTACAATGCTTTTTTCGTATAAAATAAAGGACATCCGGGAGATTTTCCCGAATGTCCCTGCTTATTCTATGAATTACTGCTCTTTGCCAATCTCTACAACGGACTTTGCCAAACCTGCAATTCCCTGAATCTCGGATGGGATAATAATCTTGGTTGCCTTGCCGTCTGCAGCTCTTGCAAAAGCTTCCAGGCTCTTTAACTTAAGAACTGCCTCGTCTGCACCTGCTTCTTTCAGGAAGCGGAGACCATCGGCATTCGCCTGCTGAATCTTAAGAATTGCTTCTGCCTGACCTTCTGCTTCCTTAACGGTTGCTTCCCGTTTCGCTTCCGCACGTAAGATTGCTGCCTGCTTCTCTGCCTCTGCATCAAGGATGGCGCTGGCTTTCTTACCTTCTGCAACAAGGATGGTAGAACGTTTCTCTCCTTCTGCTCTTGTAACGGCTTCACGACGTTCACGCTCTGCTTTCATCTGTTTCTCCATTGCATCCTGGATTGCAGTCGGCGGAATGATGTTCTTAAGTTCTACACGGTTCACTTTAATTCCCCAAGGATCCGTTGCCACATCCAGCGTGGAACGCATCTTCGTGTTAATGGTTTCTCTGGAAGTTAATGTTTCATCCAATTCCAAATCACCGATGATGTTACGAAGTGTAGTAGCTGTCAGGTTCTCAATTGCCATAATCGGATTCTCAACACCGTAGCAATAAAGCTTCGGATCGGTAATCTGATAGAATACAACGGTATCAATCCGCATGGTTACGTTATCCTTAGTGATAACCGGCTGTGGTGCAAAATCCACTACCTGCTCTTTCAAAATAACTCTTCTTGCAATTCGGTCAATAATCGGCACCTTGAAATGTAAGCCAACTCCCCAGGTTGCCTGATAACCTCCTAAACGCTCAACAACATAAGCATGTGCCTGTGGTACGATCTTTACACAGGAAGCAAGAATTGCAAGTATTACAACTAGCAGAACTCCCCATACAATGTACTGCACAAATTCCATTTTCAATTCCTCCTTAATTGTTCTCTTTACATGCCACAATCAGTTTAACACCCTGAATCGCTTCAATGGTTACTACCTGATCCTTGGTGATTACCGCATCGTCACTGCTGCATCTTGCTGTCCATTCCTGTCCGTCAACACTGACACAACCTGTGGCTTTCAAATTATCAATTTCTTCCAAGACAAAACCCGTTCGCCCGATTAGGCTCTCTGCATTCGTCCTCGTTCGGTTCTCGTTCAAATGCCGGATTGCCACCGGTCTGGTCAATGCCAAAAGCAAAACCGAAACGATAATGAACAGCACGATCTGAACTATCGGACTCAGTCCCAGAAGATTCGCCAAAAGCGCTACAAATGCACCGCCGGCAAACCAGATAGTGGTAAGTCCCAATGTGGCAAGCTCAATCAGCACAAGTACCACCAAGGCAACTAACCAGCCTATTCTGAAATAATCCATACGCGCACCCCCTTCGTCCTTTCAGATTGATTTCGTATCCTTATAATACACTACTTCCATACTTTAAACAAGAAAACGTATCTAAAATATTCCTTAAATTTTTCTAAAATAAAGCGGGTATTGTTGCAATTTACGCTGTTTTGCAACAATACCCGTTATAATCTCTTATTCTGTTTAGAAGAATACGTGTCCGCCAATAACCAGACCCTGAATACCGCTTCGAACGGACTGGAAATGAAGGGCTCCGCCTACATTGTCAGCTCCGCCTAAAGCTGCCTCTGCTGCACGGCGGCAACTACTGTGAATGGATCCTGCCAGTCTTCTCGCAAGAATTCCGGATCTTGCCGGTCCAAACTGTCCTCTCTGATAAATAACGCCTCTAAGAGTATTCGGATAGCGGCTACTACGAATACGATTACATACCACCGCACCAACTGCCAGCATACCCTCATAAGACTGTGTTCCTGCTTCGCATTGAATCAACGCTGCCAATAATGTAACATCATCTACGTCTGCAGCCACACTTGACTGCTGTGTAGTAGTAGTTTCAGAAGATGATCTGGAAGAACCTGCCGCACGAGCTGCTTCTTCTGCCGCCTTCTTCTTGGCTGCTTCTTCTGCCAGCTTCTTCTGGTACTCTTTCATGGTCAATCCCTTTTCGTAACGAACGGATACCCTTACATATTCGCTGGCTACAAAAGCACGCTTGCCATTATAATTAACAGCTACCCATTCTTCAGACTTCGCTGCCTTTGCAGAAGTAGCTAGACTGCTTCCCTTATCAACTACAGTATAAATACGGCTCTCGGTAGATGCCTTGTAACGTACACGCAAGCCACTGCTTAATGCCTTGGCACGATACAGACCGTGCTTCTTTGCAAAACGCTCTGCTCTCTTTCCGGTGAGACAATAGGATTTCTTCACATATCCCTTCAGGTTACCGGATTCAATCTTCAACCAATTTCCCTTGGCCTCAAGAATCTTTCCGCCACCATTCTTAAAAAGAATTCCCACCTGTTTGGATTTCTGAGAAGCTCTCTTACGAACATTCAGACTGTCCTTTACTTTCACCACAAAATGGGTATCCCAGTAATCCGCTTCCTTTTCCTGTGGTTCTTCTTCCACAATCTCGTCTTCCTTAACAGCCTCAGATTCCTCTGCCGTCTCAGAAACCATTGCAACTGCTCTGGCTTCAACTGCTGCCTGCTCCTGTACAGCGGACAGCCGCTTTAATGTTGCGATGCCTGCAGTTCCGTCATTGGCAGTTTCAACCCTCTTTCCGGAGTTGCTTCCTGCAACCGCTACAATACCTAATATCAGCAGAAAAGCAAATGTTGCCATTCCTGCAATCCACTTCTTATTTAACTTCAATGATACTCACGACCTTTCCTGTCAAATCTTACCTGTCTATAGTGTTACAATATCTTATGTGTTTTATACGTTTATGTTACAATTATTACAGAATTGTTTCTGTACTATAGCACAGTAAAAAAGAAATGTCAAGTTTTACCATTGAAGCATTTTGAATTTTTTACAATCTTTTCACTAATTTTTCACGTTCTTCTTCATAACCCGGTTTTCCCAAAAGGGCAAACATATTCTTCTTATAGCTCTCTACACCAGGCTGATTGAAGGGGTTTACACCCAAAATATAACCGCTGATACCACAAGCAAATTCAAAGAAGTAGAACAGTGCACCCAAACAATACTCATCCAATGTCGGAATATTAATCTTCAGGTTCGGTACATTTCCATCTGTATGTGCTAAAATTGTTCCATTCATGGCACTTTTGTTTACAAAATCCATGTCCTTTCCGCTTAAGTAATTCAGACCGTCCAAATCTTGTTCCTCTGCCTCGATAATCACGGTTTTACGCGGTTTTTCCACATTTAAAACCGTTTCGTACATAATTCTTGCTCCGTCCTGAATGAACTGTCCCATGGAGTGAAGATCCGCCGTCAAATCTACAGATGCCGGGAAAATTCCTCTCTGGTCTTTTCCTTCGCTCTCGCCATATAACTGCTTCCACCATTCTGCAACATAATGCAGATTCGGCTCGTAATTTGCCAGAATCTCCACAGACTTGCCTTTTCTTAATAAAATGTTTCGTAAAACAGCGTACTGCATTGCACTGTTGTTCTCAAAGGCCTCTGTCAGAGCCTCTTTTCTTGCATCCTGAGCGCCTTCCATCAATTTGTCGATATCCGCACCGCTAACAGCAATCGGCAACAATCCGACAGCGGTTAAAACAGAGAAACGTCCGCCTACATCATCCGGTACTACGAAGGTTTCATATCCCTCTGCGTCTGCCAAAGTCTTTAATGCTCCCTTTGCTTTATCCGTTGTGGCATAAATACGCTTTGAAGCCTCTTCCTTACCGTATTTTTCCTCCAGACGCTTTTTAAAGATACGAAAAGCAATAGCCGGTTCTGTGGTTGTTCCGGACTTGGAAATTACATTTACGGAAAAATCTCTGTCTCCCACTACCTCAATCAAATCACTTAAATAAGTGGAGCTAATGTTATTTCCCACAAAGTAAATCTCCGGTGTCTTTCGAACAGATGCATCCACACTGTTGTAAAAGCTATGACGCAAGCATTCAATGGCTGCGCGGGCACCCAGATAGGAACCTCCGATTCCGATAACCAAAAGTACCTCAGAATTTGCCTTAATGCGTTCTGCTGCCGCCTTAATCGCTGCAAATTCCTTCTTATCATAATCTACCGGCAAATCCACCCAGCCGACAAAATCATTACCGGCTCCGTTTTTACCCATTAAAAGCTTTCTTGCCGCCTCTGCCATAGGTATCATAAACTCAATCTCGTGATCTTTTACCACATTTGCGGTTTTGCTGTAATCCACTGTAATTCTCATACTGTTTCTCCTTCCTGTTTCTAAGCATTGCTCTAATCGACAGGGGATATCTACAAGATATCCCCCATAAATTCGTTCAGCACCGACTCCGGATCAAAGGAAAAAAGCATTTTCTTTTCCTCTGTCGCCTGCCTTCGTTCCTCTTCCGGTATATAGGTAGGAGCATCCGATTCCTCCTGGGACAAAACCACTGCCACATATTCCCGGATTCGGTCTGTCCCCTGCTCCATCAGCACTCTTATCTTTCGTAACTGTCTTCCGATATAGATTATTCCCACCATAAGAAATCCATCTATAATAAGAAGACTTAACCTCAGAATTATTTCGGTTTTCATGCTAAGTGCCTCCTGTATTTGGAAACATTATAGCACTCCTTGTCCTTCTTCACAAGGTAAGCTCCTGTCGAATACTGCCTCCCGCCCAATTTCCGGTTGACATTTTTCCATAAGAGTATAATATAATATGTGTCAAAAGGAGGGTCTTATGAAAAAAATCATTTTGACCGGTGGCGGCACTGCAGGACACGTCACCCCAAATATCGCATTGTTACCCCTGTTAAAAGAAAGGGGCTTTGAAATTACTTACGTCGGTTCCTACGAAGGAATCGAGAAAAATCTGGCAGAAGAAGCCGGACTTACCTATTACGGTATCTCCTCCGGAAAACTTCGCCGTTATTTCGACTGGAAAAATTTTACCGATCCTTTCCGTGTTATGAAAGGATATACACAGGCCAAGCGCCTTATGAAAAAAGAAAAACCGGATGTGGTCTTCTCTAAAGGCGGCTTTGTTTCCGTTCCCATTGTTATGGCAGCTCATCACCTGGGAATTCCGGCTGTAATTCACGAGTCCGATTTAACTCCGGGACTTGCCAACAAGCTGGCAATCCCTCACGCCAGAAGGGTTTGCTGCAATTTCCCGGAAACAATGAAATATCTTCCGGAAGGCAAATCCATCCTCACCGGATCTCCTATCCGGCAAGAGCTTTTACACGGAGATGCGGAAAAAGGAAAAGCTTTTTGCGGTCTTTCCCATGAAAAGCCTATTCTTTTAATCATTGGTGGAAGCATCGGCTCCGTTGCCATTAACGACATGATTCGTGCTATTTTGCCGAAGCTTTTGGAGGATTTCGAAATTATCCACATCTGTGGAAGCGGTAACCTCTCCGAAGCCCATGAAAATATTAACGGCTACTGCCAGTACGAATATGTACGGGAAGAACTGGCTGACCTTTTTGCCTTGGCCGACATTGTAGTTTCCCGTGCAGGTGCTAATACCATCTGCGAGCTTTTGGCTCTGAAAATGCCAAGCATTCTGATTCCGCTTCCGGCTTCTGCCAGCCGCGGTGACCAGATTTTAAACGCTAATTCTTTTGCCAAACAGGGCTTCGCCATGAAGGTGGATCAGGATACCATGACGGAAGAATCTCTACTTGCAGCTATTAAAGAACTCTATGCAAACCGTGAAACATACCGAGATGCCATGAATGCCAGCAAACAGCTGGACTCCGTAAAGACCATTGTGGATCTTTTGGATAAACTGGCAAGCAAATAATTTTACAGCATACGGATATCCGTAAGCGCACATTTATCGCCGGTAAGGGCTACATATACAGCCTCTACCGGCTCTTTTAATGTAGTCTGATTCTTAATACAGATTCCCGCATTTTCGGTTTCCAGTGTAATCACATTCTTTTTGCAACGCAATTTCACCAGGCAGTCCAAGCCTTTTTTATTGAACTCTTTCCAATTCTCCCATCCTGCAAAGTCTTCGTTTTTCTCCACCGTCAACTTATTGATTGCCCCTTCCGAATCTTCCTGCTTCTCGCCGTTTAAACGAATCAGGGCATATTCCCGGTAATTCTCTCCGTTAATCCGCCCATCCCTCGAAGAAAACAAAACCAAAAACGGACACTGCCATACCAGACTTGCAGTAGGCAAGCTCATGGTGTGAAAGTACAAACGATTTTCATCTGTAAGGGCCAATCCCGGGGTTTCCGTAGAACGGAACCCATCAATCTGAATATTTGGCACATCGCTCTCCAAACGGTTGATATAGCTGATTTCCTCTGCAATCCGCGGGATTTCTCCCTCTTCAATAACCTGTTCGGTCTGCTCCATATTGATTTCCCGAATCTGGCAATGTTCCCCTGTAAGTCCCAGAAAACTGCTTCCGGAAGAATCCGGCAAGGCAACTATAGCTTCTGTCATGGTATTCTGCCCCAGAAGTCGAACCCGCAGATGATCTCTGTACTGTACCGCTTCAATCATATATTCTTCTTCACCAACCAGCCCCTCTTCTAATTCCAGAACCGCTATTTTCATATTTCTGGCGTTGCTGTTGATACTATGTCCGTCAAACCACAGTTCTCCATATTCTATATACCGGGTATCCCGGATGGTTCGCTCCGTATCGTGCACTCTGCCATCCAAAGAATCATATAAAATAATGGCAGGTGCCGAAAAACTCTGCTTTCCCTCCTCTGTTGGTTCTGCAAGAAACCGGATGCGGGACTCCCGGTCTGTAATCTTAATGCCATACGAAATTACACTCCGGTACTCTTCGCTGGAAAACGCATTCTGCCACATGGTTCCCATGCCGGCATCCCGCTGCTCCAGCTCCTCTGACATATCCGAATCCAGCATTTGCAACATCACACCCACAAACTTTGGATCCAGACCGCTTCCGGATTCCTTCATCAACTCTTCTCGCACCACCTGCTTGGGCAAGGCCTCCCGATAGCCGGTTTTGGACATCATCACATCATAGGCATCTGCCACCGCAATAATGCGCGCCATCTCCGGAATATCCTCCCCAATTCGTCGCTCCGGATAACCGGATCCATCAAATCGCTCCTGATGGTAATGGGCACCGATACTTAAATACGGAACCTCTGATATTTCCGTTAAAATCTGCTCTCCTATCAACGCTTTTTGCTTCAGCTGTTCGCTTTCCTCCGGAGTCAATTCTCCCTCTTTTCTTAAAAGACTATCCGGAAGTCCCATTTTTCCTATGTCGTGAAGAAGGGCAGTATAATACACTTTCCGACACTCTTCCTCTATCTTCCCGCATAACTGCGCAATTCTCTCAGAATACCGGGCAACACGCAAAGAATGGCCTTGGGTATAATTATCTCTTGCATCCATGGCATTCACGAAGGTGGTCGCCGTCTGGTCAAATAACTTTTGCAGTTTTTGCCTGCTTTCCTGCCAGTAGGCAAGCTCACTTTTTCTTGCCTTCTCCGCAGTTTCACTCATGTCCGCCAATGCAAACACATAGAGAATAATTCCAACCCCTGCAATGGCCAGATTTGTAAGAGACAATCCATACAGAAAAATCTGCAACAGCGCTGCCACCAAAGGTGCAATGGTAAACACCAGCAACGACATACTAATTCGTCTATGAATTCGCTTGTAATATTGCACTGCAATGGAAAGCTGCATAAACAAAATGATTAGTGGGAAAATATAGGAAATTAGAAATGCCGATCCCCGCACGTAATGATTTGTCTTGTCAAAGGTGTAATAGATTCCCGTAAACTGCGATGTAATAACCATTATCTCTCCAATACCCGCCGTCACATTACAAATCAGTAAGCGCTTGGGGAGTTTTTCCTCCTTCGCTTCCGTCTTAAGAATATCCGCCAGATACATGTTAAAAGCGATTACGGTAGCCAATGGCAAAAAATACACCATAAAATTGCTGATTCGCACCATATAGTACCCCATAGAGGACACATCTCCCCTATAAAGATAGGCAAAACGGTCAAAAACCATCAACAGCATGGACAAGAAGTTCACCAGAAACAGAGCCCTCCTTCTGTCCTTGGACAAGGTTCTGGTAATGCAGACGAAAAGCGCCAACAGTCCGGAAATACTGCTTATCCCTATCATCATATTCAGCTGATGTACTCTTAAGAATTCCATCATCACTCTACCTCATACTCGTCTTTATTTCCCAAGCAATTCTTCCATTTTTTCCCATTGAAGAAGCTTCAATGCCTTCAAAAGCTCCTGCCAGATTTTCTCTTCTTCTTCCGGCAAACGATAGGATAACACCTGCTCCAAAACCATTTCCGCCGAGTCGTAATCCATGTGAGGCACAAACTCCCTCATGGCATCGTAAGCATCCGCCAATTCTCCTTCCGGAATAAGCTCCCGATTATCCTCTTCCGGCTTTCCAAGCGGCTCAAGCTTATCCAGAAATGCCCGATAGTCCGCTAAAAGCTTCTCCCAGTTTGCATCGATAAACTTCATATCCTCATTTTTGCCGGCTTCTTCCAATCGCTCCGCCAAACCGGAAAGCTCCGACGCTCCGATTATACGGGCGGAAGTCTTCAACGCATGGACCTTGACCGTATATAATCGAATATCGTCATCCTTATATGCCTGTTCAATAATATTGGAATTGTACATAATGGTATCATAGAAGTCCTGCAGGCTGTGAACATAAGTAGTCACTCCGCCGGAATATCGGATACCATCCTCCACAGAAATTTCTTCCACTTCTTTCACCCATGCCATTTCATCCGGCAATTCTTCCGCCTCTACCGCATCTTCTGCACCCGGTTTCATCATGATTTCTTCCGGTAAATGCTTCATAATGGTACGCTCCAACAGTTTACTGTCAATTGGTTTTGGCAGATATCCCTGAAAGCCCTTTGATTTGTAAAATTCATCCCCACCGGCACTGGCATTGGCCGTAAGGGCATACACCGGCAAATCCGGATGGGTTTCCCGGATTCTTGCAACAGTCTCCAAACCATCCATTCCCGGCATCATATGATCCAAAAGAACCACATAATAACTTCCGTGTTTAATTTTTTCCAGACATTCTTCTCCACTGGATGCGGTGGATATAAATATTCTGGTAGGCTTTAAAAGCCCTTTGATAACCGTCAAGTTCATTGGATTATCGTCCACTACCAGGATTTCTGCATCCGGTGCCACAAATTGCGGCATGTAAGGACCTGCCAGTTTTTCATCGTCATGCTCACTAAACTCCCCTATCGGTGTTGCCTCTGCCACACCCTGTTGAAGGGTAAAAATAAATTCCGAACCGGATCCGTACTCACTTTCACACCATAGATTTCCATTCATCAGTTCCGCAAAACGTTTTGAAATGTCCAGTCCGAGACCGGTTCCCTGAATTCCGCTGTTTTTCTGTTCATCCAGACGCTCGTATGCCATAAACAGCTTTTCCATGTCCTCCGGCTTAACACCAATACCTGTGTCTTTTACAGAAATTCGCAGATTACATTTGTTACCATCTGTTTCTTCCACCTTCACCGTAAGGGTAAAACCGCCGTTTTCCGTATATTTTACCGCATTGGTCAGCAGATTTAATACAATCTGTTTAATCTTGCCGTCATCACCGTATAAACGTTTCGGCAGGTTTTCATCGATATGTACTTCAAAACTCAAATCTTTTTCATCGCTTCGCACCCGGATCATGGAAACTATGGCTCGGAGCCACTCTACCGTGTCATACTCCTGCTCCACTAAATGCATTTTTCCGGATTCGATTTTCGACATATCCAGCAAGTCATTAATCAAGCCCAAAAGTGACTCGGAGGCCATCCGAATATCAATGGCGTAATTGATTACCGACATATAATAATGCTTGGGAACCCCCACAATATCCTCTCGCAAAATCATTTCATCCATACCCATTATGGTATTAATCGGAGTACGGATCTCATGGGACATATTTGCCAAAAACCGCGATTTTGCCGTATTTGCCCTTATTGCTTCGTCCTTCGCCTGCTCAATTTCATGATATTGACGCTGAATAACGGTTCCCTTCATAACGCGCCACACAATTAAGCCCACTACCAGAGCCAACAACGCTGCAAAAAGAATCCGGAACACCGCCATTTCGAAAAAGCGAGGCTCCTTGCGAATCTTAAATACTTCATCCTGCAAAACGGTCTTGTTATCTTTATCCAAAATATCAATATGAAGGACATAATTTCCGGATGCCAAATCCATGTATTCCAACGGTTTTAACTGATTTCTGGACACTTGAACTCCAATCTTTTCCTGCCCCTCCATATAAATTTTTACTGTCGGGTTCACCATGGTATAATCCAACACCGCCGGAACAATTTTAATACGGCCATCTCCGGATGGGATACTATACACTCCCTCTTTGTCCGGTAAAATTTCTTTTTCACCCACGTACACACCGGTTAGACTCACCTTAACAGGCGCCGTATCCTCCCTGAAATTATGAATATTTACCTTACTGACCCCACTCATACAAGCGATGTATAGATTCCCCTTCTCGTCCATCTCGCTAAAAGCGCTTCGGGTAGGCATTCCGGTTAACCCGTTCACTAAAGAATAGGTTTTGTACTCCCGCACCTTATTATTAACTACATCCTCTGCCTTCACAACAATAAGACCTTGAGAAGACAAAATCCACAGATTTTCATCATCGTCAAAGTAAATATCAAAACTGTCACTACATGGCAGGCTCGAAACATTGGTGATAATGCCGTCCTTCATGTATTCCACCGAATTGGATGTAATTACCCAATACAGCTTTCTTACTTCGTCCCATTTTATCTTTTGAATTACATTACTGGTCAGTCCCTCATCCTGGGTCAGATGCTGAATTTCTCCCTCCTTGATGGCATAAATTCCACCTCCGTCTGTGCCGGCATAAAAGACTCCGTCGTCCCCTTCTTCCACCGTCAAAAAAGCAGGATCTTCTATTCCGTCTTTTTTTCCGAAGGTCTTTATGATTTTACCATTCTCAAGGACCGCCATACCTCCACTGGTTCCCACTAGCAGCCGCCCTTGTGCTGTAGCTACGGCACAGCGAACTTCACTGTTGGGCATTCCTTTTGCAACGGTATAGTCCTTAATTTTTCCATCTTCGGTAAGACAAACCAGTCCCAGCTTCTTCTCATAGGTACATACCCATAAATTTCCATTTTGATCCTTCGTGATACATCGAATTCTTGTATCTCCGATATGTTTCTGCAATTTGTTTTTTACAGTTTCATTTTTCTTATTAACAATGCGCAGACCATGATCCGTTCCAATATACAACAACCCTTGGTGAAGGCAGGTTGCGCTGACAACTTCCTCCTCTAGACCCGCAAGTGCGGTAACATCCGTAAAACTGTTTGCCACAATTTTCATGACGCCTTCTCTGGTTGATGCTGCCCAAAGGTTCCCCTGATAATCCGAAGTTATCATTTCTATGGCATTCTTCATGGGAATATTATGTAAGGGATGGAATTTCGATTCTCCATCCAGATATCCCAAATGCGTATCCGATGCTATGAAAATCTTGCCGCATACCGATGTTATCCACTTTGCGTTCGTTAAGGGCGCAATGGATACCTGTGTAAGCATTGCCTTTTTATGTCCGAACACTCCACAATAAATTTCCCCTGCTTTTGTTCCCAGATAAATCTTTCCTCTTTGTTCGGGGTCCGTATAAATTGTGGATATGGAATCCAATCCCAGATCTGCACTTTTATAAAATTCCTTCAGCTCTCCCGACACCATGGAAAAAATGTCACCATCTTTTGTACAACCGTATATCGTGCCGCCATTTCCCGTAACCAGGCGCAAAATTCTCTTGCTTACCAGTTGCTCATCGGAAAAATGATAGATTTTCCCCTTCGAATCCACACGACACAAACCTGCAGTTGTTCCGATATAAATGCGGCCATCTTTGTCCTCTGCAAAAGCACGGATGGAACCGGAGGGCAGACCATCTTCATAAGTATAATGGGTTCGCTTATTATTTTTTAACAAAACCACTCCATCTCCGTTGGTTCCAACCCAAATTCCGCCTCGACTGTCCTCAAACATGGTTCTCGCACTGGTCAAACCATCTTTGGTATCCAGTTTCTCAAAGTTGGTTCCATCGAAACGCACAACTCCATCGTACCCGCCAATCCACAAATATCCGTCAGTGGTTCCCAGCACGCAGTTTGCCACCGAACCAACCATGCTATTCATGGCATCATAAATCTTTCCTGTATAGCCGGTATCCGGCAACTCTCCCAGAATCGCATGGCCGCCTCCCACCTTTGCTTCTTCTCCATCGGCAGCCATGGCCGGCACACTTATATTGGAAAGGACTCCAAACAGCATTCCCAGAAGAATACCATATATCCAGATTCTCTTTTTCTGTTGTCTCCTCATTCCGGTTTTGCCTCCTATTTCATACTGCATACAATTCCTGTTATCTGTCCTGATATTTCCGAAGCACCTGTTTAATCTCCGGAACTGATTCCAAAAACACCTCTACACATTTGGGATCAAACTGGGTTCCTGCCCCTTCTTCAATACTTTTCAATGCTTTATCCCAAGGAATGGCCGCCTGGTTTACCCGGGACGAAGTTATCTCATCAAAAACATCTGCCACTGCCATAATTCGCGCAGACAGAGGAATCACCTGTCCATGCAATCCCTCCGGATAACCCTTTCCATCCCAACGCTCATGGTGATAAGCCGCCATGTTTCTGGCTTCCTTCAAATAGTTCTCACCATTTACCGTACTAATGGCCTGTTCCATAATTTCTTTTCCCATGGTAGTATGGGTTTTCATGATTTCATACTCTTCTTCCGTTAATTTTTCCGGCTTATTTAGAATATAGTCCGGAATGTTGATTTTTCCCACATCATGCAGCGGTGCAGAGGTTACAACATCCTTCATAAATTTCGGAGTAAGCTTTTCTGCGTAATATCCTTTTTTCTTAAGTCCCTCAGCAATAATTCTTACATAGGCCGTGGTCTTTTGAACATGAAAGCCGCTATCGGAATCCCGATTTTCCACCAAATCAGCCATGGTTATAATCAATCCGTTTTGCATCTGTTCCGTGGAGTTAGCCAGATAACGAATACTTCGCATCTGCTCTGCCGTTCCTGCTGCCATTTCGCTAATTGCATGATATAATCTTTCTACCTCATCTCCGGTTCGAACATCCAGCTTTCGGAGTTTTCGCACATTCTCATCCAATTGTGTCTGATCTTCAATTCCTTCAATAAAATCCTCGGTATATTTTACAATACTGCCTATGGGGTAAACCAAATAATAACCGGATACCGACAATCCATAACCGAGAATCAGAACAAAAAAGCCGGAAAATCCCAAAATAATATTGATAATAAAGCTTTTTTCATAATCTGCTGCCTCAGAAATCGACAGATCTGCCTCCAAATATGCGATACAATCTCCACCGGCTGTAAACAGCGGAACGCAAGCCGTTGCCCTCTGTCCCTCGTCGGATTTCCACACTAAGCTATCAATTTCTCCCCCTGCCAAAAATTTTTCCTGCTGGGGCAAAAATATCTCCTTCTGTGGTTCCTTTTTTCCTATCCACTTATTTGACTGACTCCAAACATCTGTGTCGAATATAATTCGGTTGCCATCTTCCTGGACCTTCATCACATAAAGACCAATAACATCCGGGAAGCTCATTTTAATATTTTTCATTTCCTCGGCGGTTTTACGGTAGCTGTCTTCTTCATAGTCTCCGATGACTCTTCCCTTCTTAATATAATCCTCCAGTCTATCGGTCTTCACTGTTGTCGCCGCCAGATTAGCAATCCGATAAGCCTCTTCCAACGCCTTTTCCTGCTCATGCTTCCTATGGGTTCGCAGACTAATGAGGGTCATACTTACCGCCAATAGCAACGCTATCATGATTACCATTCCGCCTATGCGATTTCGAAGAGAGCTGATTCCCTCTCCTCCGCTTCGTGCCAACTGTTTGATTTCCTCCTGCGAAAGGGGCTTCTGTCTCCACCCTGCGTTCCAGGTCTTTACCCGTCTCTGTCCGGGAATCCAATGAATCATCAAAATTGCCAAAAGAACCGTAATTCCTTTATCCAATGTATTCAAGGCAATATTTAAAAGCGTTACATAGAAAAAAAAGGCAGTCTTAGAATTATGCGCCAATAGCTCCGCTGTCTGAACTACCTCTTCCACCTCAGGATAGCCCACCAGAAGCCATTGGAACATAATTCCAAGACCACCACTAATAACTCCCAGCGTAATGATTAACGCAGGAAGTCCCCATTTTTTCAAATATGTTTTTTCTCTGACGAACCATGCCGTACAAATGGCCATCAGGATACTGATTAACATGTAATAAAATGATTCCGGTTGAAAAATGCTAATCAGGATATTGGATGCCACCGCAGTCCAGATTCCGCCGAAAACTCCGGTCAATGCCGCAGCAAACACCGTACCTACTGTATCGAGATAAATAGGAAAGTTCAAACATGTTACCAGATATGACAGGCACACATTTGTTGCAATACCCCCTGCAATTATCAACATACGAATACGCTGATCTCTATCGATTCTCCCCAGCAAATTCTTCATGCACACCCTCCGTCATGATAAAATTGTCTATATTCTAATACAATTCTATCATAATTTCCGACGCGTGCAAGGATACCGAGGTTTTATCATTCTTTTTTAACAATTCATGTGTCTTACGCTACATGATAACACCATATATTGCGTATCTGTCCCATTAGTGTTTTTAACTCCCAGGTCTTTTCGCTGCGAATTTTACTGTTCGGATCGTGAACAATTACCTTTCCGTTCTGATTTACTCCACACAACACAATGAAATGTCCCTGGGTGGTAAAATCTCCCGGTCCCACAATAGCTATCATAGGAACACCCTTTGATAAATCCTGCAAAATGGATGTTTCATCAAACTGAGCCTCTCTTGCCACAAGCCCCAATTCCCCTGCCATACGGGTCATCATGTCCCAGGATGTTCCGGAACCGTATACGTAATAGCCTTTTTTTTCCGCCATTTTCGCCATACGGTAGGGATTATAATTTGCCTTTCCTGTCAACCCGCTGTATACCATGGACAGACAGGTGGGACCACAACCGTTTATGGCCAAAAGATTATTTCCATACTGACGATAGCCCCAGCGCTCATCCCACTGTAAAAAGAGTGGAATCTTCCCCATCTTAACTTCTTTAGCAATATCCATTGACTTGGGATGCTTTTTATTTTCCTCATAGTGTTCTACAAATTCCAGGGTTTCCGGATTTTTCTCATACAGCTCCTGTAGCTTTTTCGGTGCATCTTTTACATTGGAAGCTGCCTGAATCGTAAAGGCACCTCTAGAAATTCCGCCCTTTTGATATATTACAAACCCGGTCAGCAAACATAAAACCAGCAACACGGAAAACAAGGTTCTTCTTATTCTTTTTAGTTTTCTGATTCGCTGTCTTCTTATTTTCTCCGCTCTTGTCATACTGATTCTCCTCCATTTCCTCTTAAACTCAGTATGACATAAATTTAGCCCGCCTTCTTTGCGGCGGGCTAACATAATTCTTACGATTTTCTTACGATAATGCTTTAGGGCAATGTTACAGTAAAAATAATTCTCTCCTCCCCACTGTCACAGGTAATGGTTCCTCCGTGAAGGGTTACAATTTCTTTACTTACTGCCAACCCCAGCCCGGTTCCACCGGTTTCTGAAGAACGGGAACTATCAACACGGAAAAACTGCTCAAACAAGTGAGCCACCTTCTCCGGCGGAATGGTCTTTCCACGATTCACCGTAGTAAGCTGCATTCCTTTTTCTCCTGCTTTTTTCAAGCTTAACAGAATTTCAGAATTGGGATAACTGTAATTTGCTATGTTTTTCAACAGGTTGTCAAATACCCGCTCCATCTTATCCACATCGCAGAACACCTCGATTTCTTCAAAGTCCGTTTTACACGTTAATCCCTTCTGTTGAAAAATAGGTGTAAATTCCATTACCATCTGGTTCAGCATCCGGGTCATGTTGACCGATTGCTTTTCCAATATCATGTGCGTAAAGTTGAATCTGGTAATCTCAAAGAATTCGTTAATCAAATCTTCCAAGCGCAAGGACTTATTTAACACAATTTCCTGATATTTCTTTCGAATGTCTTCCGGAAGTCCCTTTTCTTCCGATAAAAGAGTAAGGTAGCCTATCATGGAAGTTAAAGGTGTTTTCAAGTCATGCGCCATATACATGATTAAATCATTCTTCCGCTGGTTTGCTTCGCTTTCAGCCTGACGGCTCTTTTCCACTTGCAACTGATATTGCTGTATTTTCAAGTTTAATTCCGCCAATTCCTCCGGAATCTTACCGGAATCCACCGCTTCCTTTTGTATCGTTTTTTCAATCTCCCATAGCCCGTTTCCTATTCGACGAAACTGGAAAAAACCTACAATAGCACCACTGACTACTGCATACAGTCCGAAAAAGGGAATTGCCATTTCCTCCAATAAATGAAGGGGGCCATACAATAATTCATCTCCCTGCCAAACCGGATGCATTTTGGTACAATACCAAAATCCCAACCAAAAGACAGCGATTATTGCCAAAATACTCAGTATCCACTGAACCAAAAAGCGAATCATCCACCGTCTGGCCAGCCCTTTCCTCTTATTCATCTAGTTATCCTCCAACTTATAACCCACACCCCAAACAGTCTTAATGAACTTAGGTTTCCGACTGTTTTCTTTCATCTTTTCCCGGAGTCTTGCAATATGTACAAAAACCGTATTGTTACTTTCAAAATATTGTTCCTTCCAAACGGCTTCAAACAATTCCTCCGACGTTACCGCCTGATTCATGTGACGGCACAAATACAGCATAATATCGAACTCCGTCGGCGTTAAATTAAGATCTTCTCCATACAAACGGCAAGTATGCTGCATAGCATCCAATTCCAGACCCCGAATCTCATAGGATTCTGCCGCCGGCTCATTTTTCAGTTCTCGATTGTATTGTCCCGCTCTGCGCAACTGCCCCTTTACTCTGGCCACCAGTTCCAATGGCAAAAAGGGCTTGGTCAGGTAATCATCCGCACCCATAACAATTCCGTTGATGCGATCCATTTCCTCTACTTTGGCGGTCAACATTATAATGGGGAAAAAGAAATCCTTCCGAATCTCTCGGCAAAGCGTAAAACCATCCATATCCGGAAGCATGACGTCCAGGACTGCCAAATCAATATCCCCCTCCTGAATCCGCTTTAATGCATCCGAGGCATTGTAATATGTAAAAACCCGGTATCCTTCATTTTGTAAATATACTTCCACCAGGTCCGCTATTTCTTTTTCATCGTCTACCACAACAATCTGCTGTTCTTTCATGTTTTCTTCCTCGTGTCTATTTTATCCCGGTCCTTTTCCAATCAGGCCTTCCTCTTACGCTCACGTGCTCGCTCAATCAAGGCTTCCGCTTCGTTAAAAGCCTCCGGCAAATACTCCGCCTGCCATTCTTTCCCCTTCTTCTCCTGTGCTTTAATTGCATCCCAAGCGGCATGCTGTTCTTCCACAGAGGCATAATTTACACCACTGAATACATGGGGATGACGACGAATCATTTTTTCCGAAATGCCTTCCACCACATCATCAAAGGTAAAAAGCCCTTCTTCTTCGGCAATCACTGCATGAAACATCACCTGCAAAAGCAAGTCTCCCAGCTCTTCCTTCAAATTCTCCGAATTTCCGGTTTCCGACAGTATATTAATTCCGCTGATTACTTCTGCCGCCTCTTCAATGCAGGCCGGCTTCAGACTCTCATGGGTCTGTGCCTTATCCCAGGGGCAGCCGTTTTCGCTGCGTAGGGTTTCTACTACGTTCTTTAAGTTTTCGATCTTAGTCATGATTTTCGCTCCATGTTGGTATTTCCTCTATCATTTTACATTCTTCGTCATTAAATGTAAACCGCACAATCCAAGGCATCACATCCTTGATCCTCAAAAAATCCTCATACCCAAATTCCGGACGGTAATAATTAATAATGGTGCTAAGAGCGGTTCCATGGGTTCCGATCACAAGCGTTTTTCCATCATGTTCTTTTAAAGCCTCTTGAAGTGCCTGAATGTTTCTATCCTGCACCTCTTTTAAGCTCTCGCCGCCTTCCAGCTTCCAGTCAAAATCCGACCACTGGCGCATGGCATATTCCCTGAAATTTTCCACCCAGGCACCAACAGCCCGCTCCCGAAAATCCGGTTCTAAATGAATTTCAAGCCCGGCAGCTTCCGTAAAGTCCTGTATTGTATCAATCGCCCTTTTATAGGGACTGGAATAGGCCACCTGAATTCCCTTATCTTTCAGGAATTCGGTGACCTTCTTCGCATCTTCCAGTCCCCTTGTGGTCAGCTCTCTTGTTAAATCATCATGATTATCATAATTTGGCTCCGCATGCCGCACAAAGTAGATTGTTGTCATTTTTACTTGTCTCCTACAAATTTTACTGCTGTCCCGTAAACCATAATCTCACTGGCTCCCTGCATTACTGCGGATGAAGCGTAACGTACATTAATGACCGCATCCGCGCCGAGGGAAACCGCCTGGTCTACCATACGTTTGGTAGCGATGGAACGAGCTTCCTCCATCATTTCGGTGTAACCTTTGATTTCACCGCCCACGATGGTCTTCATGCCGGCCATAAAATCCTTACCAATGTGCTTGGACTGAACAATACCACCCTGTACAATACCTAAATCCTCAATTTCTTTTCCCGGAACATAATCAATACTTAGAAGCTTCATTTTCTTCTCCTCCTTTAATCTCTTTTAATCGAAGAACCAATGCCACTAGAATTCCAACCACAGGAATTCCTGCCGATACCGTTACCAAAAAGATTACCCATACCGGAACGTCCGGATCCTGGTGTGCTCCCCACCAGAAAAATCCCAGAAAAATGCCGATAAATAAAATCACCACACTTCCGGCAACAATGGATGCCAGGCTTTTCTGCCGTTGGTCTTTTTTTCGAACATCAACCATGGCATGCCCCTCCTTTTCCATTTTATTACCCTGAGTCAGATAGATGGAAAAATCATCGTCCCGAAAGTCTATATTATTCTGAAGCATTTGATTACAAAGTTCTTTGTTCTTCCGGAGTGTAGCTTCCTTTTCTGACAAACGGTTCCGCTGAAGAACAAGCACCTCTGAAAAATTCTTCCTATCATCAAACATCTCCCGAATCTCTTCAATGGAAATGTCCATCATCCGCAGCATTTTGATGGTTTTCAAAATATGAACATCTTCCTCGGAATACACCCGATATCCATTGGACTGATTTCGCTCCGGATGCAAAAGCCCCTGCTCTTCGTAAAAGCGGATATTCTTTTTTGTAATTCCGACCTGACTTTCTACTTCGTTAATCTTCATCTAGTGCCTCCTGATGGGATAATCCTACACCTTCCACTTGGTGGAAGGTCAATACTTTTTTGAAAAATTTTTTAAAATACCGTGCAGAAACCTTTCTGCACGGCATTTGATCTACTTTAACTTTCCAAAAATCTCATCCATCTCCGCATCCGCAACTTCTGCATGATTCCAAATCAGTTTCTCCTGATTGTGGTCTCCGTTATAACGTGGAATCAGATGCAAATGAAAATGTTTCACTGTCTGATTTGCTGCCTCACCATTATTCTGAACGATATTCAAGCCGTCACAGGAAAGCGCAGCTTTCATCTTCGTTGCAATCTTCTTTGCCAACGGCATCATCTTTGTTGCTTCTTCCTCACCTAACGTAAATAAATCATCAAAATGATTCTTCGGAATAATCAAGCAATGCCCCTTCTCTGCCGGCTCGATATCCATAATCACACGGAATAATTCATCCTCATACACGGTTCTGGAAGGAATTTCCCCAGCCGCAATCTTACAAAAAATGCAATCGTCTTTTCTCATTTTGCTTCCTCCTATTTATCTTCGCTGAAAATAAACAACCGATCCAAATTTCTAAGTACTTTGAAATCGCCCTTAGCGGACATTGCACCGGTCATAAACGCCTTCTGGAAGGTCATTCTTCCGTCTAAAATATTCTCAAGTACCTCCACAGATACCTTAATGTACTCGTCCACATGTCCTTCCTGACCATAGAAGCAATTCAGTACTCCGTTCTCCACATGCAGAATCAGCGGTTTTCTTTTACCCTCTATCATCAACGAATAGGTTGCGTCACAATCATTCTGGCTGACAAAATGGGATTCAAATTCAATGATGTAAGCATTCTCTTCATCCTGAGCGCTCTCACCAATCTTATTCTTGAACATATCCGCAAGTTCTGCTAAATCTTCCTTTTGTTTTCTTACATACTCATCATCCGATACATATTTGGAAAGCTGTTCGCTTTCCTGCGGTGTCAACTCAAGTTGTCCCTTCTTTGCCACCGTTCGGCTTACCGCCTGGGAAGAGCTTGGCAAACTCTTAATCTTCTGAGAAATGGTGCGGTACATATTCTCTGCCTTCTTTTCAATAATCAGGTTATATTCCTCACTCATCTGGAAGGTCAAAAGATCCTCTACATAACCGTTTAATCCACTACATGGAAGTCCTCCCAAGGTATCCCATGCGCCCACAAGAGTAACATATGCCTCTCGCTCACCATAGGTTGTGGACATAACCACCGGCTGCATATAAATCTGGCTAATCTTTTCCTTATCCGCATAGAGCCAGCACGCATCCAAAAACTGATGCATATATCCGCCGATTCCCAACCATTCTACCGTAGTTGCAAAAATAACGCCGTCCGCATCCTTCAAAGTCTGTGGAAGTGTGGCAATACTGTTCTTGTGCTCATAAATATTGTAGCGTTCCACTTTTACACGAAGCTCTTCTAAAACCTCCGTCATCTTATCCATTACGTAAATGGTTGGATCATCTAACAGTCCGCGTCCACCATAGTAAATATTAATCTTCATAAGACGATTTTCCTTTCCGTTTCCGTCTTCCCACTATCATTGCCAACAGGAATCCGGAAAATAGTCCTGTAACATGTGCGTAATTATCTACTCCGGTAGAAGTAAATCCGGAGTACAGCGTAAGAGCAATACAAATACCCATACGTTTTACTGTCAGTTCCTCCAAATGCCCTTTGTGATAGATTACCAGGAAAAACAACGCTCCCAGCACACCGAAAATGGCTCCGGAAGCACCTGCTCCCACCCCATAATCTCCATTCCTATATGAAATATAAGAAGATGCATAGGCGCCGGCAAGTCCGGATCCTAAGTAGATTATCAGATAGCGAAGCTTTCCGACCGCCCTTTCCAGATTATCTCCCAAAAAGAACAGCACCAGCATATTATTTGCCAAATGCTGAATTCCAAAGTGCATGAACATAGAAAAAAACAATCTATAATACTCTTTTCCTTCCATAATCGCCGGCGGATAGTTTGCACCGCAGCGAAACATGAAGGCCGGATTCTCCGTACTTCCAAGCACCTCCAGGAGAATAAATACTACGATATTTACTGCGATAATCACCATGTTGGTCATGGAACGCAATTCCCCATCCGGGCGGTAAATTATTTCTCTAAAATCAAGCATTTGCACATGTCCCTACTTTTTTCATTATCTTAACTATAAAAGCCTCGTTTCCAAAAGTCAAGACCTTGTTGGATTACCTATACCTCACGAAATACCAAATGACTTGTGCCAACTACAATTTCATCCTGCGGCTTCAACAAAACCCGCTCTTTCAAATTTAACTGGATCCCATTCAAAAATGTTCCATTTAAAGAATTCAAATCCTCTAAATAATACCCATCCTCCTCCCTCTTAATTAACGCATGCACTCTGCTTACCGATGCATCTTCAACAATCAAATCCGCAAATTCCTTTCTTTTCCCAAGAACATATTGTGGATTGGTCAGGGCTACATCCGGTTCCCGGTTATCTTCAAAATGAATATACGCCGTCCCGTTTTTAATAAGATTTTCACCTATCATCTGTGTTCTGGAATCTTCCACAGGTTCCTCCGGACGTACCACGAACTCATCTTCCCAAACCTCCGGCTTCAAATCCTTATATTGCCGGATTTTCTTTTTAACCTCCCATTTTCGATCCAAAAACCAGTTCCTTGCAACACGTCCCAAAAAGGTTTCCTTCCCCGAACTGTCCTTTTCTTCGTTTAAATCCAACCTCTCCAACGGCGGGTCTTCACAAATCAATGGATAAGTCTGTGGCTCTTCCACCTCCGTTGTTTCCCGCTCCTTCACTACCAAAGCATCCTGAATGCAACCGTTTTCCCGCCGCAATACATCATAGGCATGGAATAGATATTGTACATAGCTTCCTTCTCCATTGGCCGATTCCTTAATCAAATTATCCAAAACCTCAAGGAGTCTTTCCTTTAAAGATACTTCCTCCTCCTGACGAATGGGTTCATATGGAAAATACACCCGATTTCCGTCCGGAGAAAAATAAATCTGTGAAAGACTAACACCTTCCTCCCGTAAAAGATACCCTTCTACATCCTCCAGCATACGTTTCATGCCGGCCATCAGATTTCGCAGTTCACGCTCTCCGAATCGCCCGGTTTTCTGCATATCCTCCATAGATTGCAGCCCGGTAATCTTATACCAAAACTGCCCCTTCCCATCTGCCACCATAAATTCAACCGGTAGCAACCCATATAGCTGATTCCGCCGAATCATTTCCAGCTCGTGGATTAACAACTTCCCTTCCGAAAAGGTAAACACTTGATAACTCTCATTCAGTTTTCTCCGAAACTCTATGCTCTGACTTAAACTGCTCATAAATACTTCCCCCTGCTCTTTTTAAACGTAGGGCTTTTGCCGGTGAAATCTTTCCCATGTTTATCTCCTGTTGGCTTTTTTTGCTGCAATCCATATACATGTTTATCGATAGTTGCATAAAGCCCCCAAATGTAAGCATCATCACACAAGCAATCACCGCCGCCTCCACCGTTAAAATTGCCCTACATCGTTTTTTTCTCATAATACAAACCTTCCTGCTTCTAACAAAATACTTCCATAAGACACCAGTAAAAACGGAATGAAAGGCATTTCCGCCTTGCTCGGCCTCTTTTCTTTGACGTACTGTTTACCAATTTGAACAATGCCCCACAATGCCGCCAAAAAGATGGCTCTGGCAAAAAGCATCACCACCTGCGCAAATCCCAGATAAGCTCCACATACACACAACACCAGCCCGTCTCCGGCTCCAATCATTTCTCGATAAAGCAAGCTTAAAAGAAGAACAGCCAATCCGAAAGCAATTCCTCCGCAAAACATCTGCCAGCTCAAATCCCGACAAATACATTGCCTGGTAATGGCACCGGTCAAAAATGCCATGGGCCACAAAACCTGAATACTGTGGTTTCTTACATCGTCAATACTTTCATATATAAGTAGCATCAATAATAATACTTCCATGCATACTTCACTCTTCGTAAGCTTCACCTCCGGCACAATCCTTACAAGGCCGATATTGCCCCTTCACCTCAGAAAAATGTACCCGTTTAATAAAGCGCAACAGATTCCTGCAAGTCTTGCGGCTATGATACCGGTTTCCGTCGGTAGTTATATACACTGTCTCCCCGGCGCTCTTCCCGCAAGTTTCACAAGGATAATATTTGGCTCCGGACTGATTTCTATAGGATTCAATCCGGCTCAAAGATGCGGTTTTAATATGAATCAATAAATGGTAGCAAGAACTGCTTCTGTGATATACCTTTCCGGTTTTCGTTATGTAAACATAATCCGACCCATCTTCTTCCCGTCGAAATCCCTGCCAATGTCTTACGTAGAATACATTTTTTCCAAGCATCAAGCGCATATGTTCCGGAAACGGCAATCGAGTTCTCTGTATAACCTGCAGCAAACTCCCTTCTTCTCTTTTTGTGGCAACGCAAAGAGGCGCATTTTTCCGATAGCGCTTCTGTAATGCCAGATTTCCTGCTGCAGTCAGAAAACCACCGGTTCCCTCCGGTTTCACAACCGAAAAACACCCCCCTTCCCGGCAGACCGGATACAGTGCCTGGGCATTCGCCATTTCTTTCTGTAAAATTGGGAAAAACAATACCATACAGGCCAGTAGCATCGTAACCAAAAACATAACGATAGATGCTTCCACCGTAAGGCTTCCCCTCACCCTTTTCTTCATAATAAAAAACCTCCATCAATAAAGCCATGTCTCCCTTCCTGATGATTATTGAGAATAGTAAGGCTTATCTTCGCCGCTTTATGGATAACATGGCTTTTCTGACAGGCCTTTTAATTGTAATTTTCTTCCCAGATCACCTGCGTGCTCAACCCGGTTTTCTGATACTTAGACAGGGATAAAACATTGGCAAATACCCACGGTATTTCCGCTTGAACCTTCCCCTTAATTCCGGTAATGGTGCGGTCCACATGAAAGCTTCCCACCTTTAAAGACGTATTCACTTCATGTTCCAAAATGTCCAGCGCCCTCCTGCCCCACACATCATGTCCTGTCATAAACAACAGGAACTGCAAGTATTCTTCGTATCCCCACAGTCCGTTCTCTTCTTTGGAAAAAATCGAAAGCTTTTCTCCTGCCAAAAGTTTTCTAACATCATTTAATGCCTCTTCAAAAGACCAGGCCGCAATAATCCCCAGTTGAACTGCTTTTATCAAAACCGGATTACAGGTAAACCCCACTGCCGCAAGGGCGATTCCCTCTGCTTTCTCCATCTTAACCGGATCTTTCAGCATCCTGGCGAACTGCACCGCTTCCCGAATCAGTAAAATTCGCCTTGCAACAACCTCCAGATTCTCCGCATCTGATTTCCTTCCGGCAATAAGATATTCCGTCTGATACTGAAATACCTCTCCTTTGTCGTCTGCACTTTGGTAATTTCTGAAATTTTTAACACAATATAGATTTGCCAATACCAGTTCCGGAATAGTTACTCCTTCTCCTGCCGTACTTCCCCGCAGCAGTCTACGTTCGGAAGGACAATACTGCGGTAAAAGGGTTTTCGATGATGGCTCCTTTGGCAAATGTAAAAGAGAAAGAATAGGCTGACTTTTTCGTCGGGAATACTCTTCTATCTCTCCCACACAAATCTGCGACGGCTCTTCATCCTCCTCTACCTCCTGCATGGAGGTTGCAGTATCCAAGGCTTCCTGTGCATCTCCAACATGAGCTTCCGTATCATTCTCCCGTTGAAAATCTTCGAAATCGGACAATGTCCTTTCTACTTCCTTTTCTTTTCCCTCCGGCAAAACCGGCAGCATACATTTTGCCACCTGTTTTAAAAATACCTGCCCATCATAATCCGACAACAATTGTATCTGTTCATCCGTCAATTCCATTTGGCTATAATTTAAAAAGGATATCCCCGGTTCTTTAGACGCCAATTCTTTTTCCAAGGAGAACTCCTCGGATACCAGACGATTGCCCACTGACTCTCCCTGTCCCATTTGGCTGTATTCCTCATCCAAACCCAGCAAACCATATTTTTCATAAAGTTCCGCCTGATAATTGGAAAAAATATTCTGCCCCAACAATTTCACCCTATAGGGAGCCAACTGTTTCATCTCTGTAACCCGGGCACCTTCTAGTAACGCACAAACCAGTCCGGCTATCAGAACAAAAATCACCGCCGCCGCAGGCGAAAAGACTGCCGAAACCCGTCGCTCCATTACACCTCTCCCGCAGACTTGGTAATGGTGTCGAAAATACTGTTTACCAAATCGGTAATCTGCTCCTTAAATATTAATACCACCGCAATCAGTACAACCAATACCAAAATCAGTTCCACCGTAGTAATTCCATCATTGTTCTTCCATAATGCCATTTTTCTCATGTGCAATTCCTCCTATCCTTTATCTCATTTACAAATTTTTAATCTGCAAAAATGCCGGGGCAATAATAATTACAATGACAAGCCCAAGAAGCAGGGTTAAGGGTAACAAAATTTTTGTCTGCGCCTGCTCTCCCCTTCGCTTTGCCAGTGTCAATCGCATTGCTTCGGTTTCCTGCACCTCCATGTCCAGCATCTGCAATAAACCACTGTTTCCTTTCTCCAGATTCTGTAAAAGCAAGGACGAAAATTTTCGATACTGCCTTATACCGCACCCTCCTGAAAAAGCTTGTAATGCTGCAGGCAAGCTTTCTCCCCGCTTGATTCTTGTACTCAGCTTATTCACTTCACTTTTCAGGGGCTCCTCTCCCGCCAGTTGTTCTTCCGCAATCCTGGTAATTGCGTATCTAAGACTCATTCCACTTTCAAGAAATGTAGTTAAGATTCCCACCAACTGGGGATATTGAGATACAAGTTTCTCCTGACGCTTTTTTCTTTCCTTTTCCAGCTCCCAGTCCGGCTCTTTGTAAATCAGCGCCGCTAAAACTCCTCCCAAGACCACCAGGAAGTAGGGGGTATAATCCTTTTTTGCTTCCCAGGTTATTTCCTTCCCTTTATAGGAAAGGGGCAGGGAAAAGGAGTCCTCCTTCCGCGACTTCTTCTCTATTTCATTAACATAGGCTAAAAGCTCTTCTTCCGGGGTTGGCTCCCGTTCTTTACCAAGAAAATCCTTTTTTTCACTTCCTTGCTTCCGGTAAGAGATTGTCGCATCAAATTCCTCCTTTCCCCAGGTAACATGGTAACTCTGACTGCCTCCTTTCTCTCGCTTAATCTGTGTTCCGTTATGAGGCGCATGCAATATTCCGTAGGATACGGCCAGCATCGCCAGAATGAAAAATACAGCCACTGCTTTTTTTAACTGCTCTCGTTTGACTTTCATTCCTCCACCTCAATCCGTAATATCTTAAGTCCCAAAAGGACGCAGCCACCATATAACCCCAAACAAACTGACATGAATGCAATTCCTCCCGGATTCTTGTAAAGAACCATTAGGTAATCCGGATTTGTCAGCCCTACATAGAGTAACAACAGCATTGGCATGGCTGACATAATTCCCTGTTCATAACGCTGGGATGCCATCATTGTATCGATTTCCTGCTTGGTTTCAATTCTTCTGGAAATGGAATCCGTAGTCTTTTTGATTACCTGGCACAGATCACTGCCTGCCTGTTTCCCATAAAGAAAAACCTGCAGAAACACCTGTAATTCCTTATCCTGTCTCAGTTCTCCCCAGCGACTCAAAATCCGCACCGTCTGGTGACTCAATCGAATCTGTCGCACCATACTTTCCACATCCCGGTAAATGAAAGATTTTGTACCCCATTGCTCTGCCAGCTCCGACAAAGTGTGCTCCATTCCATTTTCCATGGAGTCCCCCGCCTGGAGATTTCCCGACAGAAGCTGCAAAAAGTCCCGAAGCTGCAAACGAAACTGTTCTCTTTTTTTCCGCATCAAGGATTTCTTCAAGATTCGTACATAGGGAATTAATCCCAAGGACAAAGGCAGAACGAACCACCAACTATGGTAAAAAACATAACTTAAAAGTCCCATCACTACTCCCCCTATTGCCAGTCGTTTTGCGAAAAACCTTGCATCTTTTCCCGGCTCCTTCCAGATATCCGAATTTTCCTTTCTACCTCTTGCTTCTCGCTTCTTTAACATCCACTTTTTCACCTGCCTTTCTTAACTCTCCATCTATTCTTTGAAATACGGGACGCCAGGTTATCTCCTCATCCTTCATTCCGGTTATCTCCACAATCTGATCTACTCCCCGCTTGCCATCTCCGTATTTCTTCACATGAACAATATACTGTATACCGGACGCAATCTGGGCTCGAACTGCCTTCATAGGCAAATCCATGGCCATCAATACCAGCGTTTCCATGCGTAAAAGCGCATCCTTGCAGGAATTTGCATGCAAACTGCTCATTGATCCCTGATGTCCTGTATTTAACGCTTGCAAAAGATCCAATGCCTCCGGCCCTCGGACCTCTCCAATCACCAACTTGTCCGGTCGCATGCGCAACGCCGCCTTTATTAAATCCCGGATGGTAATGGCTCCCGCACCGTTCTCCACTGCATCTCGGCATTCCAGTCTAACCAGATTCTCCACCTCATGGAATTGCAGTTCTGCAGAATCTTCAATGGTAATCACTCTTTCCTGTTTGGGAATGCCTTCTGCCAGCGCATTTAAAAGCGTTGTTTTTCCACTTCCCGTTCCGCCGGTCACCAAGATGGTCTGACGATTTCGAATCTGCTTTCTCAAGAAATCCGCCGCTTCCTCCGTCATGCTTTTATGCTCCACTAAAAAGCTTAATCCCATGACTTCCGGGGGAAATTTCCGTATCGTCACCACCGGGCCTTCTATAGCCACCGGCTCCAGCACGATATGCACTCTGGAACCATCCGGGAGTCTGGAATCCACTATAGGGCTTTTGGTATTCACCCGCCGATTATGTTCCCCCACAATCTGTTCAATAATCTCCTGCAAACGCTCTCTACTGTCAAAGGTTTTATGAAAAACGTGAAGCTGCCCTTTTTTCTCATAAAAAATCCGAAAGGGGCCGTTAATCATCACCTCTGTCACCTCCGGGTCCTCCATGAGTTCCTCAATAACGTCATATTTTTTCAGGGAGTTAAACAAATTTATCTCATATTCCTGCCAGTCATCATAGGAAAAACCGTAATGTTCTTCCTCCGTTGCTACAACCTGCGATATTACTCTGCGAATTGTCTCCTCCGAACTGTCGTCATAGCTTTCCATTTCCTGCAAAACCTGCTGCCTTAGACTCCTATATTGTTCCTGATTCATGATACTCCCTCTCTTTCATCATGATATCCACCGGAGTGCATGACAATTTCCCCAGAAACTCCTGCCAGGCTGTACGCCGAATTTCGTAGGCTTTTTGCGCCTCCCCATCCCCGGGTGTAATGCTGTACAACTCCGAAGTACAAGCGAATAACTCTTGAAATCCTACCGGTAACTGTTGAAGATCAATGACTATACTGTCGAATAGACCATGTGATAAAATCTTGTGGACAAGAAGTGTGAATTCTTCTCGCATCTGAACTACATGAACCGGATTATGAAAATATCCGATAAACGAAAATCCCTCTCCCCTTCTTCTTGCTGCTATCAGCTTCTCCCTCGTAATACTATCTTCCCCCTCGGTATGAATCTGGTAGCATAGTGTGGACAAATCTGCCACTTCCCTTGTAAGATCTCCCTCTTCTGTTTGACCATACTCCCCAAAACACAAATAAATCGTGTTTTCCACCGTACTCAGCCGTTTCGTATATTCCTTGGCTGCCAGGCTCTGCACGGCACTTCCTCCCGGCGTGTAGAAAATAATGCACCGGGTTCGCTTTTTCCCCACTTCCGGCAAAATCGCTTCTTTTGTTTTAAAAAGCACCTCCTGCAAAATACCCTCCGCACTTTGATACCGGTAAACCTCTGCCGGATTATCGCTTTGAACCGTACTCAGGTAAAAACAACTTTTCTCCCTACTTTCTTCCGGAATATCCGTGATCACAATATCTGCCAACCCTTGTCCTTCCACCACCAAAAAGGCGTCCTGCCATTTTTTCCGGATATACCGTAACAAAAGTTCTGTATATGTTGTATCCTCACATACAACTGCTATGCGCTTTTTCATCCCATCCCCCCTTAATAACGAAAAATACTACTGTCTTTCTCTTTAAGTGTTCTACTTCTACACTTTGAAAATGATGCGATACGCACCATGGATGCACGGAATCGTGCACTAACTTTGATGTGATTTGCATTATAGTCCCTTTTTTAACATTTGGCAATTGGTAATTTTATACAAAATATTTCCATTATTTTCTGCATAAAAATCTTTCCTTTTGGGAAATACTAGCAGAAAAGGGAGGTTTTACACATGATTTTTGCTCATAAAATCAAAAAGAAGCAGGCATTACCCTGCTTCCAGGAAGACTTAAGTACGGAGCTTTTGGCTTTGCAAAGCAATATGAATGAGGCCTATTGCCGTTTAAATTACACAACGGATCCGGTGCTTATTGACAGTTGCATTTATGAAATCAATGCCGCTTCCCTACGATATGAATATCTTTTGTCAAAAGTAAAGGCGTCCCGTTAAGGACGCCGAAATTCTCGGTACCAGAGTGCTATCCATATCCTAAAAGTTACATTATCCACGATAAATTGGAGTCTTCTCGGTATATGGAAACAGTACCCCCTCAGAAAGTTACACATTTGGCCGAAAAACATCCAAAAATGTAACTTTTCAATAATGTACTGAGTCCATATGCCGAGAGAGGATTTCCAAATAAGAAAATCCTCTCTTTTTAAACTTTTTTAGCATTTACGCATAATATCCCCGATTGGAATCTCCCAACTGCACTTCACTTAAGCTGCTTTTGCCGTATGTAAGTCCCGCTACCACCTTCTGGGAATTCTGCATCATAGGGCTGGTTGTATCTTCTTTAGCCATACCCTTCATACCAACATACAAATTGTCCAGCACTGCCTTGGCGTTCTCCATGCCTTCCAGGTTCTTCTTCACCTTTGCCAATGCCAGCTGACGCAGGCAGAACTGGTATAGGGCATACAACTCGTTTGCTACCTTGTAGGAATGATTCAAATCAAGAACCAGCCGACGGATTACTGTTTCCATATGGTCAAAATCCACTTTTACGGCTTCCCAGTCATCCTTTTCGTAGTCTGCCCGGGCATCCTCCATATAAGCAAAAATAAGATCATACATAATGACAATCAATTCGCTCCGGTTGGCATTCACAACTCTTGCAGTAAATTCCTGCTTTTTTTCCTTATTCATGGGCTACCTCCACTACTGAATAAGCTGTAAGGTCTGCTCCGGCAAGTCATTGGCCTGTGCCAAAACAGAGGTTGCTGCCTGTACCAATACGTTCATCTGGGTATAGGTGGACATTTCTTTTGCCATATCCACATCCTCGATTCTGGACAATGCTGTATTCATATTCTCATCTGTTGCTTCCAAGCTTCTTACAGTTGCCTCCAGACGGTTCTCTGCTGCACCAAGATTGCTTCGAATGGAAGAAACCTTAGACAATGCTTCATCCAACGCCATTAATGCCTTATCTGTTCCAAAAACAGTAGTAACATCCACCCTGTCAATTCGAAGGGATTTGCAATCGGTACATGGAATATCCACTTCAATGGTCTGATACTGGTTTGCACCAACCTGTAAGTAGAGATTTCCGATATTGGTTACCTGAAGATTTGCCTGGAAGTCTTCACCTAATGGCTCATAAGTGCCATCCGGTTTCTCTTTATACAAAATCTTTTCAGATACATCGAAGCTCATCTGGAAACCATTCAAATCACTAATCTCAACCTTATTTCCTTTTGTCAAAATGGTTGCCTGTGTGCTAAAGGCTCCGTTTGGTGACCGATCAAGCTCAACCTGCACATCTTTTCCCTGCTTTTTCAATGTATGATTCGCATCTGTCAAACCACCAAACATGGCATCCGCACTACCTGCCCAGCGAATGTCCACTACTTCCGCACTTCCGGAGTCTCTGGATACACCCACCAGCTTCTTTCCAAAATCGAAATCTTTTGCAATTCCCGCATATCCTTGGGAATCCGGATATTTTACAAGATGCTTCGGATCCAATGGATTCGTTGTATCTACTGATGCGTCTACAGCGTATAAATGAACCTCCGCCTTTTCTGCAGCATCACGAAGCACATTATACATCTCAGATGCGGTATAGTACAACGGAACCAGTTCCTTCTTACCGGTATCCGGATTAATTTCTTCAACAATCTTGCTTCTTTCTTCAAAACGAACCGGAACACCATTAATGCTAATCTGAAGGTCATTTAACTCTTTTCCGGACCAAGCCGGTTTGCCATCTTTCACATGCTCTGCATCTACAGGCGGCAGTTGTGCAACACCTAAATCTGCTACTGCATGCTCTGCGGCGCCTCCGTCCTTCACCTTAAAAGTATAATTGGTATTATCTACCGCCGCGCTGACATCTACCAAGGTAACATCTCTGGTATTAGCATATACACGACTGTTAAGGGAACCATCCAACAATGTCTTTTTATTAAATTCTGTATCGGTAGAGATACGATCGATTTCCTCTTTCAACGCAGCAATTTCATCCTGCATTGCTTCTTTATCTTCATCTACATAGGTATCGTTTCCGGACTGAACTGCCAGCTCACGCATACGCTGCAGGATAGATGTTACTTCCTGCAATGCACCTTCTGCAGTCTCGATTACGGAAATACCGTCGGAAGAGTTCTGGGATGCCTGGTTCAATCCCTTAATCTGAGCTCTCATCTTGGATGACATAGCCATTCCTGCAGGATCATCTGCCGCATGGTTAATCTTAAAACCGGAGGATAACTTCTCCAGGGATGCTGTCAATGCGTTTTCGTTCTGTAATAATTTGCCGTTTGCCACATAAGCCGGCATGTTGTAATTAATTTTCATGCAATCATCTCCTTACAAATTTAGGTTTCTGCCAAAGACTTCAGGAATACTCTCGCCATGGAGTATAAGGTCTTTGTCTGTATTTCGGTAGCTTCTCCCTCACTGACTCCCGATCCTTGGTAGAACTGTGTAAGAGATAATTGACTACTGGTTACGTAAGCAAGCTCCACGGAAGTTTCTTCTACTTCCTGTTTCAAGCTTTCGGTTAAAACATCGGATTTCTCCTTCAACTTCTGGGTTGTTGCCTCGGAATCCGAAACAATGTAGCCCCGAATTCCACGGGTAGTAACGGAAATTTCCGCTGCGATTTTTCCTAAAGTCTCTGACATGGTGGTAATGGCAACCTTGCCCTTTTCCTCCTTGCCACGAACAATCTTTAAGTTGACGCAACCCATTTCATCCGCCACCAGAACCGGTACGGCATACTCTTCTTTTTTGCCCATTTGGCTTAAAAGCGATACCTGGCGGTGCATCAGCTGAAGCTGTCGGATATCCAACGTATCCACATCCTCGGCTGCCATCATGTTGTCCATAACATGCTCTGCCAAATCTGCCAGCGCTTCCTGGGCTTTTGCCATTTCTTCCGGTGTTTTCACCTGCTCACTAAACTTTTCCCAGATATCTTCCTTGATATCCTTCAGGGTGTCAAAAATATTTTCGCTTTCCTTTTGTTTTTTATAAAGTGTTCTGTATAAGCGATTCCGATCCTGTAAATAATCGGCAATCGCCATAATATTTTCCGGACTCTTTGGAACTTCGAAGCTTTCAAAGAACTGACTTAACTCTTCCTGAGAGTTTACCATTCGGAATGCTTCCCGAATCTCCTGACTTCTTGTTTCCTCCTGCTCCTGCACCTCTTCTGTCTCCTGACGAAGTGCGTTTAAAAGCTGCTCCGGAGTCATATCCATAATATCGGCATTTTTTGCTATATGCTGTAGCTTTTCTCCGGAAATCTCTGAAAGAGCATTTCCCACACAGCTGGTTTGATAAGCTGCCTCAATCTGCTGGGTGATGGAAAGATCCGCCACGTAACCGTCGCTTCTTTCCCCCACCTTGTCGTCCGCTACTGCTTCAATATGTCCTGCACGATGGCTTCTTACCTGGGTCATAAGATTTCGCATAGTTACTTCGCTTCCGGAAAGTAAGCTGGCGCCTACTGCTGCACCATCGCTTTTTTCCACCTGACGAAGCAATCGATAAATACCTACGAAACCATCTCTCTCTTCCTGTGTAGCTTCACCGCGGCTCTCCATTTCCACCAAGAAGCGGCTAAAATGATCTGCCCTATACGGATCCAGTTTTTCCTGCATTTCTTTTGCCTTATCAGCCAGCTCGGAAAGGGGCACATCCAAGGGATTGTAACCTTCCCGAATCATAGATAATACCACCTTCGGTGTCATATTGGTAAAAAGCGACTGCATCTGCTCGTCCTTTGCTTTTACCGCAGTAATATTCTCTACTGTAATTTCCTGACTGTTATATCCCAAAATCCGGACCGCACGCTGATTACTCTCATTTACTTCCAGATCCATATCCTGCAAAATATCATCTACATTACGGAAGGCTTTCTGAATGGAGTCTCCCAAATCCGGTCGAACCTCCGTCATCATGGTCTCGTAAGCGCCGTTTGCCTTTGTATAGCTTACCTTCGTTTCTTCCGTTACGGAAAGGGTAATCTCCTGCACCTCGGTTAAGGTGTAACTCATGGTGAAGGACTGCATCATATAAGCCGGTGCCTGCTTCACCTGATCCAAAACATCGGTTACATTCTGGGCCTGCTTCATCGGCCCAAGTAACAGCTTCTGAAGACTTTCTTCTCTTGCTTTTAACTCATTTAACATCAGCTCGATGCTGTCTGTCTCTAAGTGAAGTCCCTTCTTTAAAAGAGACAGGTTTGCCTCAAAGGTCATGGAAGCTCTTGCTTCTTCTATGGTTCGTCTTGCTCTTGTAATCTGAAGGGTTACGGTGATTTCTCTGCGTTCTGTCACCGTAAGATTATAGGCTTTGGCTTCCTGAAGATTCTCTATAGTCAGCTCTTTGCCCCCTTCGACCACTTCTGCAATATCTTCATCTGTCACGTTCTGCAAAACTGCTACCGCATCCTCGGCTCTCTGCTGCCAGCTGTACTCCGGTAAAACCATAGCTGCTGCCGGATCCCGTCCAAGAATAACCGCATCATTCATTGCCTGAGTAACCTGTGCCTCCGGCATCGGAAGCTGTACCTCAGAAGCAGATTTAAAGTAATTAAAATTGGCTCTGGTCAAAGTAACGCCCTCTGATACCATTTTTTTACCAATCTCAATATTCTCGACGGTTGGCTCGATACCGATAATCGGTAAATGCTTTTCAATCTGCGCCACCATCTGCGGATCTTCCGCTTTTTCCATATTTGCCTGCTTCGCTTCACCGGCTTTGGAGCCGTTCTGAAGCGCCGTCGTCACATTCTGCGCCTGATAAAAGTTTCCTACAGTGGGCTCTAACTCATTGTTCACCAGATAGGAAACTGCTTCTGTTTTCGGTGTAGTAAGCTCCGCTGCCATATCATAGGCCGCCTGCGCGCCGGGAGTCATGCTTACCAGCTCCGCCTTCGACAGACTTGCCGTTGCCATAACTTCCTCTACTCCACCTTCTATCAATTCCATTTGAATTTTATCCACAACCGTCACGATGGTCTTCTCATCTTCCTTGGATAAATCGATTCCCTTCTCATCCGCTTTTTCGCACAAATCCTCATTCATCACTCCGGCAATGTACTCCGCATTGTTCTTCGTGTGATTCTCCGTCATGGATCTGGCTTTTTCTGCTACACCTGCAATGCCGGTATCTACTTCACCTTTCGTGGTGATTGGCACCATAAAACCGCCTACCTGCTCCGGCTTTGCTTCCTTCATAACACCCTCGGTTGCAAGCTTTGCTGTAACCTTAGGCTCCTGTCCAACTAAAATCTGATTGATATGCATAAAAACACCATCCTTTTGTCCTTATCTCTTATTTCGGTCAAAAGGATGGTTTTCTTTAATGCTCTTCTTTTACCACATAGGCAAGGAAAATGTTTCCCGCCTTTTTAAAGGTATCTCTTGCGTCCGATAAAGAAAGCACTTTTGTTTTATTTTCCTTTGGATCGTAGATTACGATTTTGTCTCGGGTGTATCCGCAAATTAGCACCGGTTTGGTGGCACTTTCCATGGCATATACCGGATATCCCTGACTCACATAATAGCACATGGAATCTAATTCACAGCCCGTCAGATCCAGAACAGATGCATTTTTCAATGTATTTTCCAAAATCTCCTTGGCTGTACTGCCGCTGTCCAAAAGCTCGCCTACGGAAAGAGTTACACCTTCATGTTTCAGGATGACACTGAGTGCCCGCTCTGCCGGATTGGTTCCCACTTTTGCAGTGTCCACATGCATTCCCGGCAGGGTGTCCTTATAAACGCTCTTTGCCTGCTGCCAAATATATTGGGCCTTTTCGTTAATTACAGCTCCCGTTTCTTCCGCTGCCATTTTTACCGCTTCCGATGCCCGGGGGCTAATCATCATTACCCTTCCTTTGGCATAGGTGTAAAAATATTGTTCATCCGTTTCGCTCTCAATCTCCACGGTTTTATTATCCTTGTTGGTTACCAATTTCGCCGCCAGGAAGTTTGGATCCTTATCCACCGCACCGGATGAGAATTGTAAAATCACTTCCGTCTGCTTCTTCTCTGTTCGCAAGTTGCCCAAAGTTACCATTTCCTGATCATCTAAAGACATATTCATGATGGTGTCCTCGGAGGCATGAACGAAACTGCCGTTTCGATAACGTACACGATTCAGGTAAATGGTATAGTTATCTACCCGGGCACTTACCACATAACGGGCATTTTTGTGATACTCTTTCTTAACGGAACCGTCTTCTCCCACAATTTTTACCATATACATGGGGAAAACCGTAACTCCGGAAACTCCCGTTACAACCTGTTTCTTTTTCGCAGCACCGTAAATCAAATCGGATTTCAAAAATCCCAAAGGACGGATATATTCTCCTGCATCTGCCTTAATCTTTTTGGTTTTGCCGGTTGCCATATTGCAAAGGCAAATAACCGTTCCCTTATTGGGATCGCCACCCTCAATCCAAGCAAGACGACTCTTATCCGGGGATACGCTAAACCAGTCTTCTCCCGTTCCCTGAGCCAAAACCGTCTTTTCCTGATTCTTCAAATGAATCTGGTAAATGACGCCTTCTGCCATAATGTAAAAATCACCTTTGTCATTTACATACAGCACCTGTCCCACAATCTGTTCCATCATCTGGTAGGACTTGGTGTACGGAATCCATACCAGCTCTTCCATGGCATTTTCAATGCTGTCATAGTGGTATACACATATTCCCACATCTCCTTCGTGATTACCACGATTCATATATCCGTACACGATAAAATCCATACTTCCGGTCTCGTCTACCCGGATAATGCGGATGCTGTGCTGACTGTTGTTTTCTCGTGGATCAATCTCCTCATACCCTCGGAAACTGAATACTCTTACCAGACTCTTATTAACATTATTATATTCCCACAAATCTCCTTGTTGAACAAACCCTGCAATTGTTCCGGTTTCATTGGTCATATAGTTGACCTGATTATTCCGGATACCCAGATTGATGGCACTATCTGTATAATTATCTCCGTCTTCCTTGAAAATCTTATCCATCTTTCGTTCAAAATCCAGAAGATACATACGATCCGAGCCATACCGAATTCGATAGTATTCCTGCACATTATAGTGTTCCGGCTCACCTTTTTCTCCTTTGGCGGCTAACACATAATTTAACATCACTACCGTGAATTCCTTTTTCGCTTCCTTAACGGATACCTGTACATTGCCTGCCACCTTGGATTTGAATTTTCCCCAAAACAACTCGTCTACGGAAGAGTGAATGTTGGTCTGGCTCAAATTATCATTGGTTCGGCTACCGTCCGGCTCCATGTACTTTGCCAATTCCGACTGCTTGTCCCGGTCAAAGGTTTTGTCGTGAAAATTCTTAGCAAACTCCACACAATCCATGACCATCATTTCTTTTTCCTGAATAATACGTGTGTAATAGTAAACGCTCCGCTTACCCATCTGTAACCGTATACTCAGCTGATACTCCGCATTGGCATCCAGAAGATTCTGAATGGGCAGCTCTGCATAGAAGCTATCTCCTTTTTCCACAAAATCCGTTACCTTGGTATCTTCAATTAGTCGACTGGAATCCAGGGTTCGTACTTCGTAACGAATGGCAGAAATATCGCTGCCATAGGTATCAACACGAATAGGGAGTGTCAGATTCCCATACAACGGTGTTATAGTATCTCTGGTATACACCGGATTCATCTTCTTTCGATATCCGTACAAGGGATTAATCTCCTGCCCGTTCTCCTCAAAATATACAACGGGAAGTGTTGCATCTCCCATAGTTGCTGTCAAATCTTCTCCACTCTGATTCAAAATGATCTCTAATATGACCACAGCCACAACAAAGGTGACCACAAGGCTTGCCGCCTTTATCCATCCTTTTGTCATGATGGTTCCTCCTGATTTACTCTATATTGTCCTCTTTAAACAGTCTTGCTAAAAGCGGGTCCACCCCAAGGTATTCCATGGCTTCCCCATAACTTGCCCGCTTTCCTTCTCCCACGGCAATTTTCGGTTTGCCCTTTACTGCACGAATCAGAATATTCTTGGGCGTATGCTCCATATCAATAAATTCCAAAAGCTGTACCTGATATCCCTGCTCCTTTAAAATCTCCGCCCGCATGGCATCTGTAAAAAGGGCTGCACTACGCTCCTGAATCAAGCCGTAAGAAAACAGTCCTGTCAAAGCATGCTTCTGCTTTCCCGCTTTCATCTGCTTATTCATTTCGTGCTGACAGCAGGGAACAGACAGGATAATGCCGGCTCCCCATTTTACCGCCTTATATAAAGCATAATCGGTAGCTGTATCGCAGGCATGCAGGGTAACCACCATGTCTACCGCCTGCACATCTTTATAGTCCGCAATGTCACCTACCAGAAAATCCAGTTTCTCATAGCCGTAACTGTCTCGTAATTTATTACAATGGGCAATGACATCCTCTTTGAGATCAAGACCGATCATCCGGATATCGTAGCCCTTTTTTTCATGTAAATAGTAATACATGGCAAAAGTCAGATAGGACTTGCCACATCCAAAATCAATAATCACTGCCTCACGATTCTTGGGCAGTGCATCTTCCACATCCCGCACAAACTCCAAAAAACGGTTAATCTGCTTAAATTTATCGTACTTGGGGCGCACAATCTCTCCGCCGGCAGTAATAACTCCCAAATCCACCAAAAATGGTGCTTTCTCCCCCGGTTCAATTACATACTGCTTCTTTCTGTTATGGGAAAGAGATGAGGTGTTCTGCGTCGCCTGTTTTTTCTGTTTCTGTTTGATGGTAACGGTTCCTTTTTTGCTGACGAGAACCGTTGCACTTACGCTTCCTGCCTCCATCTGGAGTTGCTTATACTCCTCCATCAAAGACAGAATCTTTGCGATTGCATCTTTTTTTACCAAATTCTCATGAAATACCTGCTTCTCAGTGTAGCTGGCAAACTGATACCACACCTGATTTTGTAGCAGAATCGGGCGGATGTGAATTTTCTTCACTCCGCCCTTATTTCTTTGGTTACTAATGACAATCTGTTGTAATTCTTCGTTAATCTGTAATTCTAACAGCTTCCTTAGTTCTTCCATACTGCTCCTGATTATTCGTAAATCTTTGCTTCTTCCTCGCCGTTTAATACGCGAAGTGCACCCTGTGCCAATGCAAGAAGCTCGTCCTCTCCCGGATATACACTAACCGGACAGATAAAGGAAACCCGGTTCTTGATTTCTTCCATCATTCCCTTATCGTTGGCAACTCCTCCGGTAAGGAGAATCTGGTCTACCTTGCCGCAAAGAACTGCTGCCATGGCTCCAATATCCTTACAAATCTGATAGGAAAAAGCGTCTCTTACAAGTTTTGCTTCCTTATCGCCGCTATTGGCACGTTTTTCTACTTCAATCATGTTGTTGGTTCCAAGATAAGCAACCACGCCGCCTGCTCCTGTGATCATACGGCTTGCTGCCTTCGCATCAACTTCTCCGCTGGTTACAACCTTTACCAGTCCACCTGCCGGAAGTCCGCCGGAGCGCTCCGGTGCAAAAGCGCCATCTCCATCAAGGGCATTGAAAACATCTACCACGCGCCCGTGATTATGTGCACCAACGGAAACACCACCACCTAAATGTGCTACGATAAGGTTCAAATCCTCGTATTTTTTACCTGCATCCTTTGCATAACGCTTTGCAATTGCTTTTGCGTTTAATGCGTGGAAAATACTTACTCTCGGTACCTTCGGATGTCCGGAAATTCTTGCTACATCCTCCATCTCATCAACAACTACAGGGTCAACGATATAGGAAGGAATATTGCCGCATTTTGCTGCGATATCATGTGCCAAAATTCCACCCAGGTTACTTGCGTGCTGTCCGGAAACACCGGCTCTTAAATCACGAAGTAATGCATCATTGGTAGCGTAGGTTCCGGAAACGATTGGTTTTACTAATCCGCCACGTCCAACGATGGCATCAAAGCCTTCCAATGCAATGCCGGCTTCCTCTAAGGTCTTTAAAATAACCTCCTGACGGAAATCCTTCTGGTCAATGATGGTTGGGAATTTGGAAACTTCCTCGGTCTCATGATGAATATTTTTTACAAATACTTCCTTCTCATCCTCAAAAACACCAATTTTGGTGGAGGTTGAACCCGGGTTAATAGTTAAAATCTTTTTCATTTCTATGCCTCCTGTTTTAAACGTTCTGCAACCATTGCTGCAAGAACGATGGAATTCAACTTGGTCTCATAAGAATCGGAACGGGATGTTAAAACAACCGGTGCTGCGGTTCCTACTAACAATGCTCCCATTTCGGAATCTGCAATATGTCCCAATGCCTTGTATAATGCATTACCGGTTTCAATGTTCGGAACCAGAATAACATCCGCATCACCAACAATCTTACGGTCGGTAGTACCCTTATGCTCTGCTGCCTCTCTATCAATGGCAAGGTCAAATGCTAACGGTCCGTCAACAATACATCCGGTAATCTTACCTTCTTCATTCATCTTGGTAAGCTCTGTTGCATCTACGGTAGCCGGCATCTTCGGGTTAAATACTTCCACTGCCGCTATCGGCGCAACCTTCGGATTCGGAACGCCACAAGCATGTGCTACAACTACTGCGTTCTCAAGAATCTGTTTCTTATCTTCCAGTTCCGGATACATATTAAAAGCGGCATCCGTAATGAATAACAAACGATTTAATCCTTCTACTTCAAACACACCTACGTGAGACAAAAGCTTTCCGCTACGAAGTCCAATCTCCTTGTCCAATACGCACTTTAAGACAGTCTTGGTATCAATGATACCCTTCATGTACATATCCGCTTTCTTGTTATGTACCAGTTCTACTGCCTGACGAGCTGCCTCTACCTTATCCTTTACATCTACAATCGTAAATTCATCCAGGTTAATGTCTACTCCTTTTGCAGCTTCCCTAATTTCATCTGCATCACCGAATAAAACCGCATCGGCAACACCTGCCTTCTTGGCACCTGCAACAGCTTCCAATACCGCAGAATCCTGCGCTACCGCAACACTGATCACCTTGGTATCCAGCTTCTTTGCTTCATCCCAAATTCTGGTAAACTCTTTCTTCATCCCTAACATTACACTCCTTTTTTATATATTAAAATCTAAAGATAACTGCTTCAAATCCCTTTAAGGGATAGGCAAGGGAATACTTTCTTCCATCGCATTCGCCTTCCACTGCCTCAAATACCAGTTCTTCCGACTGTATCTCTCCGCCGAACTCCATACCCGCGCTTGTAAGGATTCTGGTATATTTCTTGCCCTTCGGTACTCCAACCCGGTAATCCGGTCTTTCCACCGGCGTAAAGTTTAATACAACCAGGATATTATTCCGCTTGGTAGGGCTCTTTCTGATAAAACTGAAAATGCTTCGGTCACTGTCGGTGCAGTTAATCCACTCAAAGCCTTCCCAGTCATGGTCATTACTGTAAAGCGCCGGATACTTGTTATACAGTCCCAAAAGCCTTCTCATAAACTCCTGAATCTGCCGGTTTTCCTGATTCTCCAGTACAAACCAGTCTAATTCCCGATATTCGCTCCATTCTCTTTCCTGAGCAAAATCCTGTCCCATGAACAATAGCTTTTTGCCCGGATGGGTCATAAAAAAGGTATAACCCAACATTAAGTTCTTAAACTTATCAAATCCCTGTCCCGGCATCTTATTAATCATGGAACATTTTAAGTGTACAACCTCGTCATGAGATAGTACAAGAATAAACTTCTCGCTTTCATTATAACTCATTCCGAAGGTCATAAGATGATGGTTGAACTTCCTAAAGTATGGATCTAACTTCATATACTCAAGGAAATCATGCATCCATCCCATGTTCCATTTATACGTAAAGCCCAATCCGTCTTCTTCCGCAGGTGCCGTAACCTTCGGCCATGCGGTAGACTCCTCGGCAATCATCATAACTGCCGGATGGCGCTTTTTCATAATACTGTTCAAATGCTTGAAAAATTCAATGGCTTCCAGATTCTTGTTGTCCCCATACTTATTGGGTACCCACTGTCCATCCTTCTTGCCGTAATCCAAATACAGCATAGAGGCTACCGCATCCACGCGAAGACCGTCTACATGATATTCATTAACCCAGAAAAGTGCACTTCCTATTAGGAAGTTTACCACTTCATTCTTACTGTAGTCAAAAATCTTGGTTCCCCAATCCGGATGCTCTCCCTTACGGGTATCCGCATATTCAAATAACGGCTCTCCGTCAAACTCTGCCAGACCATGGGCATCCTTTGGGAAATGAGCCGGAACCCAGTCCAAAATGACGCCGATGCCGGCCTTGTGCAACTCATCCACCAGGAATGCAAAATCCTCCGGCGTTCCATAGCGGGATGTGGGTGCATAATATCCGGTTACCTGATAGCCCCAGGAACCATCGTAAGGATACTCGCAAATTCCCATAAACTCCACATGAGTATAGCCCATCTTCGTTACATAGTCAATGAGTACCTTCGCAAACTCCTGATAGGTATAGAGACTATCATCCTCCATACGTCCCGGATGCTTCATAAAAGAACCCGGATGTACTTCATATATTGCCAGAGGATAGTCAAAATCCGTCTTTTCCGCCTGCGCTTTTCTCCACTTGTCGTCCTGCCAGCGGTGTTTTAGCTTCGGACACACAATAGAAGCGGTTTCCGGCCGCCGCTGGTTATACCGGGCAAAAGGATCTGCTTTGTACAACTTCTCCCCCTTCTTTGTGGTAATACAGAATTTATACATATCACCTGCTTTTACCCCGGGAATAAATACTTCGTAAACTCCACCCTCTGTAGGCTCACCCATGTCATTTGCGCTTCCGTCCCAGTTATTAAAAGAACCCACCACGCTTACGCTTTTGGCATGAGGTGCCCAAACGGCAAAAAAGCAGCCTTGTTTATTGCTGCTTTTTCCCAAGTGCGCACCTAGCTTGTCATATATCTCATAATGCGTTCCGTTTCCAAACAGATAGCAATCCATCTCTGTGATACGTTCCATAGCTCATGCACCTTCCTATCATTGAATTCTATTGAAAATCTTTCTCGTGGATGATAATTCTGCCGTCATCCGTCTTCTTCTTCATGAATGCCTTCTTCAGTCCGCCTCTTGATGCCTTCTCCATTGCCTGATCCAGTAATTCTTTCACTTCAGCCACATAAGTAGCCCGGTCAATCTTCTGAATTTTACTGATTCGGTTATATAAAGCCAAAATAGCGATTTCTTCTATTTCGTATCCCTTTTCCACCGCATAGCTCTTTGCAAACTGCACCAGCTCGTCAATAGTAAATACAGGAATAGTTATTTTAAATCCGAACTTCGATGCCAAAGAAGAAGACTGCATCAGTGCATTCTGAAGTCCTTCGGCGGTATCCTCCATAATCACTGTCAAACCGTCGGTATTACCCTCCAGTCCCAATGCCAATCCTTCGGCAGTTTCCTTATTCAAATCTCCTGCTTTCTCAATAATCAAAAAGCCACCGGATACCTTTCCCAAAAGTTCCAGTACATTCTTCTTATTCAAAGCCTCAGCCTTAATCTTTCCCACAGTCTGCTTTGCATCCGTACCCTCTGCACGCAATGCTTTAATAATTTTAACAGCCAACTCGGTTTTTCCGGATCCGCGGCCACCTTCAATCAACAGGTTGCCATCCTTGGAATTTACGGTACTTTCTTTATGGAGAATCATATCCATCGCCTTGCAAAGCTGCTTCTCCATACCATCCACCTTCAAGAAGTAAGCAAACTGCTCCTTCTGCTCCGCTGTTAAGGACGTAATTCTGCGCTTTTCCGGTTCCTCCGGCGCTTCTTCTGCCGCCTCTGCAACTGGCTCCTCGTCTGCCTTCTGCTCGGCTTCTTTAATGCGATCAGCAATTCCCTGTACCGAAATTTCCTTCGGTTCTTCCGGCATCTCTGCCATGGTTGCTGCCACATCTGCAGAAAGCTGCGCTTCTGCGGCGGTTACCGCATCCTCCGCTTCCTGCGGTGTCTCCGGCATCTGATCCGGCTGTGCTTCCTCAACCGCGCTCTGCTCCGGCTGGGTTTCTTCAACCGGTATCTGCATTTCATCCTGCATTTCATCCTGCGGTTCCTCTTCAAGTTCCACCTCTATGCCATTCACCGCATCCGCTTCCATCTTCCGGGTATATTCTTCTTCCATCAGTTCCCGGGGGGTCTTACCGGCTTCCAGCTGTGGAATCACATCGTTCAAGCGATCCATAATGCCTTCCGCTTCCTTCAAAGCTCGCGCTTTTGCAGATTCCAACTTCTTCTGCTCTGCCATTTCCATGGCCGCCTGCGCTGCCTGTTTGGTCTTTTCCCACTCCATAAGCACTTCTTCAATGCTCATCTGACCGGTAATCTGCTTCTCAAAGGTTGGCTGTTCCGGAACATTCAAGCTCATCTGACCGCCCTGCTCCTCACCCAGTAATCCCTGGAAATCTATTTTCAAATGTCCGTCAATTTCTTCGTCCGTAGCAATATGACCGTACTTATCATCCTCGGTCTCTTCCGGGTTCTCCTCCGGCATTTTCAGATACGGAATGGTATTTACCAATTCCTTAATCTGCTCCATATGAGTAGACACGGTTTCCTTCTTGGTCGCCTCCATGATGCTCTTCATGTTATTTGCCAATTCCTGCTGGAGGTTCACGGTATTAAATGTGGGAGATGGTGTTTTCACCTCCGGAATCACCTTTGGCCCACTTAAAATCTCGCCACTTAACAAATCCTCATCCGGTGTTACTTCCACTACACCGCTCTTTTTCTGTTTAATCTTGCGGAAGGTCTTCTCCTGCTCCGGACTTAATGGCTGATACAGCATCTTCAGTTCCAGCGCTTTTTCCACAAACTTGCCATCACCATACCATAATATGATTTCATCGCAAAGTTCAACACACAAATCCGCCTTACCTGCTCTGTGATAAAGAGCTGCCAGTTCGTAAGACCAGCGCTCGGATCCTTCCCGCTCCTTGTATTCCTGCAAAATATGAATCAGTTCTTCCACCGGCGCACCTTTTGCGCGCTGAATCTGGTATTTCAAAATATACCGGATATTATCCGTGGGGGAGAACTCCACAAATTCGTTATAATAGTCCTCTGCCTCTTCCATATTACCGGACTTCACTGCCACCAACGCAAGACGATAAATAATGGTCTTGCCGATAGGCGAACGCTCGTAAGCCTCCAGATAAAGATCCTTACTTTCCTCGTAGCGACCGGCCTTTTCATATACTTCACCGGCAAGGCAAAGAGCGGATACCATGCGGACCTTCTTCCAATTGATTCCGTCCACGATTGCAACCGCTTCGTTAATTTTCCCCTCTGAAAGATTTTTTCTGATTTCGTCTAATTTCAGCTTATATTCGTATCTATCCATGACTCCACCTTCTTTGATCTACAAATAGGTCTACTATTCTCACTATAATATACATCAGTATACCACATTTTATAGTGGATTGTCAAAAGAATAGGCACCATATTTAGCGAAATCTCCGGTTTTTCCCCTAACAGTCTTTGGTATTATAGATTAACTTACGGCTCTCTTCATCCAGCCGGTCAACCTCCAAAAAGTCTGCAGAATCCTGCGGAAGTTTCTTTTTACGCAGGCGCACTTTCACAATCTCGTTAAATACATAGTAGATCACTGCAAAAATCGGTACTCCGAAAAGCATTCCTATAAATCCGAAAAGTCCGCTTCCGAGCAAAATTGCGAAAATTACCCAGAAGGAAGAAAGTCCGGTGGACTGTCCCAGAATCTTCGGTCCCAAAATATTTCCGTCAAACTGCTGCAATGCCAAAATAATCAGCAGAAAATAAATGGCTTTGGTAGGGCTCACCAACAAAATCAGTAAAAAGCTTGGCACCGCACCAACATACGGTCCAAAGAACGGTACCACATTGGTCACGCCTACAATAAAGCTAACCAACAATGCATAGGGCATTCTTACAATTGCCAAAATGATATAACACAGGATTCCGATAATAATGGAATCAATAATTTTTCCGATAATGAATCCACAGAAAATACCATGGCAACGTCTTGCTGTACGAAGCACAATATTTCCCGTGTGCGCCGGGAAGAAGCTGTACGTCATTTTTTTGAATGCGCCCACAAAATGATCTTTTTCCAACAGCACATAAATACAAATAATCAATCCAATAAAGAAATTTACAATTACCTTGGCAAATACTAAGATTCCGCTGGTAACCTGAGAAATAATCTCCTTGGACTGGGGCAAAAGTTCTGAACGAAGCCATCCTTCCACAAAGTTTGTTCCTTCTTTGATGATAGTATCCGCATATTTTGCCAACATTTCATTCTTATGCAAAAACTGCTGTGCCCAGGTTGATGTCTGTCTCGCCTGTCCCGGCAATGTGACCGCCAGCCCTTCAATGGTTTCATACAATTGCGGCACCAGAATCTGAATAAACATCAAAATGAACAAAACCAGAATCAGCATGGACGTTGCAATGCCAATAACCCTTGATGATTTCTTAAGCCATGCCGCTCCTTTTAACTTGGAATCCGCAAAATGATTCATTCCCGCTTCAATTCTATTCACAAGTGGATTCAACAAATAGGCAAAAACCACACCAATGGAAATCGGCTGCAAGATACTGAAAAACTTCTCCAGATTCTCGGATGCCCCGTGATAGCGTTCTATGAAAAAATACAGCACAATGGCGGCTGCCAGCACAATAAACGCCGTCAGTCCCATAGCCAGATACGGCCGGATATTCCACGCAGTTCTGCTCTTTTCTTCCCGCTTTTTCAACTTCTTGGCAACCCGCTTCTCTTCAACCGTTGGCTGGGGCGGTGTTAACTGGCTCTTTTCCTTTCCATCTGCCATTCTACTCTACCTCACTTGCTTCCTTCTCAATCCTGCTTTCCAGAACCTCCAAAATGGATTCTGTTTTCTCAAGCTCCGCCGTTTCCTGAGCCCGTTTCCACTTGAAATAATTGGAATTTAAATCTACCTTGATTTCCGGCGCCTCTGCAGTCTTTTCTTCCACCGGCTTCGGTGTTCCATCCTCATTCAGGCCCATTTTTTCAAAGTATTCTTTGTTAATCTTAATTTCCGGTGCCGGATAAACGGAAGTCCTGGTTCCCGAAAAGGCAATCTCCTTCTCTTTTTCCATTCTTTCCTTTTCCTTCTGGATTTCCCGGCGGCGCTCATTAATCAAGCCCATATACAGGTTATTATCTTTCATATCAAAGAGCACATTCTGCAATTCCTTCTGGTTAGCTCTGAGATTTTCTTTTTCCTGTTGCATCCGCTGCTGTAATTCCTGAGCCACCCGATCCATATCCCGTTTGCTGGCGTCAATCACTTTTACCAAACGGGTAATAGCCTCTGCCGTATACAGCATAGACGCTGAATATACGTCCTCTGCTGCCGTTTCGGCGCTTTTCACGGTAGTATCGTACTCCTTACGCATCTGGTATTTAGCTTCTTTCTTCTGCTGGGCAGTCAGCTTAAATTCATCCAGCATATCGTAGAAGCACTGACTCATTTCGTTCAGGTAATTAAACAAAACGGTCTTGTCCATAACCACCTTGTCCTGCTCTCCCTTAACTTTCGGGCACTCTGACACCATAATATGAATCTGCTTTAATACTTCTTCCCAATTCTTCTGTGAACTCATCTTATTCTTCCTGATTTCTATTGTTTCTATACACGCATTGTATGCTGTTTTTATGGATTTTACCACGAATTGCTTCTCATACAATTCCATTCTTTATTATAAGAAAAAAAGAAGAATCTGACAATGCGATTCTTCCTTTTTTCATTAAGAATTATTAAAATTCAACAACTTCATCCGCGTATTTCAAGAACTCCCTTTTATGACTGATAGAAATAACGGTATATCCCTTTTTCACCAGTTCTTTAAAATTCCTTGCCAATTCCTCTTCCGTAGTCGGATCAAGCGCTGACGAAACCTCATCCAGCAGCAAAATTTTCGTCTTTTTCAACAATCCCAGGGCAATACTTAGTCGTTGGCGTTCTCCACCGCTAATAAGTTTGCCGGCTTCGCCAACATCCGTTTTTATCCCCTTCGGCAGTTGCTGCATAAAATCCTTAAGACATGCCATGCTCAATGCCCACTCCATATCTTCTTGCGTAGCCTTTGGATTGACCAGCTTCATATTATCCTCAATGGTTCCCGGAAAAAGGAAAACATTCTGACTGATTTTGGTAACTCTCTGCCGGATAGAAAAGCTGTCTATCTCGTTAATATCCGTTTTGTCCACGAAAACCTGACCGTCGCAGCCTTTATACAGTTTTGTGATTAGGTCGAGCACCGTCGTTTTCCCACACCCGGATGCTCCAACAATGCCGGTCCAGTGGCCTTTCTTAAAAGAAAATGTTCGCCCGCCAAGGATTTCTTCTTTTCCCGGATAGGAAAAATGACAATTTCTGAAGAAAATACCTTTCTCCATGGTAAACTCCTTCTTGCCATAATTATGCTCACGTTCCCCATCCATATCCAGATAAGACAAAACCTGTGCATACTCACTTTCCTGTTTTTTACGATCGATGCTGGTAGTCATGATCGCATTCATGCTGCCGTAGTATACTGCACAATAAGTAATAACAGATACCAACTGCCCCACCTGTAACTGATTACCGTTTATAACAAGCAGCGCTCCGACGCCAAAGGTGAGACCGGTAAAAAGCACAGACACAAATCCCACCGTCCAGATTCCGCATAAGCTGTCAAGTGCAGCCACCTTGCCCCAGATTCCATTGATGGCATTATTTCCGGCTTCCACTTCTTTCAGCTTTACTCCCTCAATGCAGTTGAGTTTTACGAACTCGATGGCTTGAAAAATATCTCCGCGGATCTGGTTATTTTCTGCGTTCTTTGTTACCACCAGGCTGATTTCATCCTGCACCTTTTTTCCAAGATATTTTACCGGATAATAAGCAAGAGGAATATAAAAAAGCTGCATTACTCCCATCACCGGATGAATAGAAATCAACACTGCCAGCGTAGCCACTGCCATAACCACATTCACATAATACCGGCTCAGATCTGTCACAAGAAAATTTACATATCCCACCATCTCCTTGGTCGCATAGCTTAATAATTCCAGTGAATTTTCCTTATCATAAAAGCTCATCTCCTGAAACACCAGATTTTCCATGACCTTCATGGCATATTCGTTTCCTTTTTTCCGAACAAACTTAATTGTAAGATAGTTATAAAGCGTACTCAGTAATACACTAAGAAAAGGAAGCGATACAAATAATCCGATTCCAAGATAGATTAATCTGAGCTTTTGGTTTGGAATGTAATCATCAATGATCTGCCCCATTATATAGGGGGAAATCAGCGCCATACACTGAATTACCGCATTTACGCAGGTCGCAGTCATGCAGCGGCGGGTTATGCTTTTGTCCTGTAATTTATTCATACTCCTGTTTGCCTGATAGCATTTCTATTTTAGGCCCATGTCACGCAAAATACCCAGCGTTCTCTCCCCTGCTCCCTTTGCAGTTATATTTTTCCGTACATCATCCAGATCAATGTAATCCCCCTGCTTTACACAGGCTATGATCGCTTCGCAGATGTAGGCATCCAATGCCAGCGGATTGGAAAAAGTCTCTTCCACTTTACTGTTCATCCTCTCATCCAGAGCGTCCACCATCGTCCGGTACATAAAATGATCCGTCCCAAGCAAAACGCCGATCCGGTTCAGACAAATCAAAGCTTCACGCATCCTTTCCACCGTAATACGTCTTCGATAATTCCACTTACAGCTTCCGCCTCCCAGCAACTCATCCACCGACGTATTTAATATCAGTGCAATGTCCGGCAATGATGCAGTATCCGGAAGGCTCTCGCCCCGCTCCCAGTTGGATACCGACTGCGCCGTTACCCCCAGGCGCTCGCTTAGTTCACTTTGCGTCATTCCTGCTTTTTTTCGCAGTGAGCAGATATACTCACCGGTCTTTTTCATATCTATCAAGCTATTTCCTCCTTCTTACCCTAGTGTAATCCTTATGCAATCCCAGAAGAAGCGAGTGCTTCTTGTTTTCTCCGGAGCAAAACTCAAGCGGCGCTTTATTCGTTATTCCAATACATCGGAAGCAAGAATACCGTAAATATAATAGTCGCACCAGGTATTGGCCATTTTTCTACACGGTGCAGGTGTAGCACACATAATCATCCAGATGCTCAAATCCCACCTCGGTACACTCTTTTACCTCGGCATCATTTTCCGGCCAGAGCCAGTTATAGTTGGCACCGCGCTTGTATGCCGCACTAAGAGCCGCTTTTAACAGTTCCTTTCTGCCTTCGGCTGCTGGTTTTATGCTGTCCATTCCAATAATCTGGGCGCAATCACCGTCAAAAACATCGTTATAAACAACGGCTGCCGGTTCGCCCTCTTCTTTCCACAAAAACAGTTCCCAATATCCATCCTGTTTCCATGCCTTGTAAATGCGGTCGGAGGTCCAATACATTTCGCCTTCAATTACCTTATGCACTGTCCGGAAATCCGCAAAATTCTCCTCCGTCACCGGAATGACTTTGTCTGACACGTCAAATTTCATGCCCGGCTTGAAGCGGAAAATATATACCTTGGAGCGTTCAATCGCTTCCCAGCCCTTCGCTTCACAAAAATCTACCGCTGAGGTATTCATTGTAGAAAGCCCCAGCATGATTTTTTTACCCGGGAAATACGCTTCCATATAGGAAACCACTTCTTCCAATGCTTTTGCAAAATCGCCTGCCACGTAAAAAAAATCGAAGTTGATGGAATTATCCTCCAGCAATCGATACAGAATGTAACCGGAAATCTTATCAACTTCAAGGTACGCCAATGCGCCAAAATCCGCATCCTTCTTTTCGATTTTATCTGCATACATTTCTACCCGCTCAACGAGGTCGCTTTTTGGCTTCAATCCGTCTCGCCAGTTCGGGTAAACTCCCTTGTCAATTCTTGCCGCAAGTGCATACATCTCTTCGGTATGCTGTAATAATTCTTCTTTTCCCAATTCTCCTAACATCCTACTTCCCCCTTAAAATGTCCGCTCAAAACATACATAATCATCTAAAAACGTAAAGCCCGCTTCTTCTACCAACTGCTGTTCTTCTCCGCCTTCCGTAAAAAACCAATTATATTTGGCTCCACTCTCCCTCGCCGCCTGTAATGCGGCTTTTAAAAGTTCTTTTCTCCCCTTTGGACACGGTTTAATCTCAGAACTACAAAATATCTCCGCATCCTGGTTCTTTCCTGTCCAGTTACAGATTTCTGCCACCGGCTCTCCATCTTCCTCCCATAGGAAAATCTTCCAACCGGTGTCCTTTTTCAATTCTTCCAACAAGCGGGCAGAGTTCCAGTACATCTCTCCTTCTATTTTTCCGTGAATCTTCCGGAAATCCTCAAAGTTTTCTATTGTAACAGGAATCACTTCCTCTGACACGTCAAACACGGTATCCTCTCTGAAATAAAACACATTTACTTTCAATTTGTCCAGGATTTCCCAGTTGTTTTTTGTAAAATATTCTACAGCCTTAGTGTTCTTCTCGGAAATTCCAAGATGTACATTCGCCCCGGAGTGATGCTCCTTAACATAATCCATCACCTCGCAAAGTGCCTGTCCATAATCTCCTTTCACCGCAAAGCAGTCGAAATTGATGTAATTATCCTCAAGCATTCGCTCATACAAAATATATCCTTCCGGCTTCCCTTCCTCAAGATAAAGCAGTCTCACCCATTCACAGTTGGGTTTTTCTTTCTCGAATTTCTGAATCATCTCCAAAAACTCATCCTTGGTCTTCAGCCCATCACCCCAAAAAGGATACGCCGCCTGCTCTGCCTTGATGGCGATGGCATACATATCCTCCACATATTGGTGTAAATCCCTTTTTTCTATTATTTGTAACATTGGTCTTCTCCTATTCCTTCTAATTTCTATCCGGCTTCGCTACGCTTGGCTCTACAGGCAGTCGTCCCGTTCTACATCCCAGCCATACCAGCGCTTCCACACCGCATAGCCCTGTGTCTTTGTTTCACCGTCCTGACTGTATTCTACCTGATAATACAACATTCCTTCGCTACTGCTCTTTTTATCAAGCGTCACGCTTAAAAGCTTTGCATCGTGAAAAGTGCTGTCCCCCAGATACGCTTTTTCCACCATTCGCTCAGGCTCCGCATGATATGCCCCAAAGCATAATGTTGCAGTGAATATACAAAGTAATACTGCTACCGTAATTTTCTTTTTCATCCAAACTCTCCCTCCTTCTTGCACAACACTTTTAAAATATAACACACCCGAAATAGTTTGACAATACACACAAAAACCACAATTCACTTTCCTTGAATACTACCTGAATTTATGATAAAGTATGAAACAAACTATTCATAAGATTAACGCTGCCTGCCAAGGGCGGAAAAAGGGAGATTTCTATGCTTATTGAAACCAAACGGCTGGTTATCCGGGATTTCCGGGAATCGGATTTTGAAGACTATTTTCACTATATGATGGATGCCAAATTACAAGAGCTGTTGGGTATGACGAGTATAACCGACCGCGCCTCCGCGTTGGATGCTTTCCGGTGGTTGCTTGCAAACCGCCTTTTTCTTGCGTTAGAGCTTCGCACTTCCGAGCAAGTGATTGGACATATCTGCCTGCATCCGCCTTTTACACCGGTGGCAGAATCGGAGGAGTTTTTCGGTAAAAACGGAGCATCTATTTCCTGCGCCCTTTCTTCTGCCATGCAAAAGCAGGGGTATATGGCAGAAGCTCTGGCCGCGCTTTTCGACTATAATCGTCAGACTGGAAAATGGGATTATTTTGATTATGAATATGAACCTGCCAACCTAGGCAGTAAACGCCTGCAAGAAAAGCTAGGCTTCCGGGAGTGGGGTACGGAAGCAATAGATGATATTGTTTTACATGTGTGCGTATATGAAAAGACCTCCGATTGTCAATAATGACCAACGGAGGTCTTTTAGTCTTCCTCTAATCCTATGTTTAAATACCGCATGTAGTCACTCTTTCCGAGCAACACTCTATCTACGATCATATTCTTATCTTCAATACGATAAAACGCAATATATGCCTTAAAGACAATAAAATAGTACCCCGTAAAACTATCCTCATAATAAAGCGGAGCACCTGATTCCGCATACTCTGCCTTTTCCTCTATCTTATCCAAGATGTCTTCCATATATTGCTGCGTCACTTCAAAATTTCTGGATGCATCATATACTTCTGTCCATACCCTATCTAAATCGCGAATCGCGATTTTGGAATACTTTACACAGCGTTTCAAACTCTTTTCCCCCTAAAATAAGCTCGCACATCTTCAGACGAGACATAACCCTCTTCCTCTCCCGACTGCCGTCCCTCATTTAACTCACACATAATCCGAAGCATGGCTTTCGTTTTCTCAAATTCCTCATCCTCTGCTATATCGCGTATTGTATATTTTCCTCTACCATTAACCGTGAGATAAACCGGGGATCCAACCGAAACCTTCTCCAATACGGTATTGTAGTTTCTCAAATCCGAAACAGGACTAATATTTGCCATCTAATCACCATCCTTTCTTGCTTAAACTTTAGCACATTTCCCTTCCCTCCGCAATATCTTTCGTAAAATATTACGTAAAATTTCAACCTTCTCTACTTATAGAAAGAACCATGTCCTTGTCTAATTTCCACCGATATGTTATATTTTTCATACAATATATTTTATTCTGAAAGGAGATTCTATGAAAAAGGGAAAGCAAATCGCACTTGCTTTGGTTTGTTGCTTACTTTTCAGCGCCCTTACCCCCTGTGTAGGCCGAGCCGCATCTTTTGTAAGATTGAGCAAAACCGAAGTAACTGTAAAGACCGGTAAAACGGTGAAATTAAGTGTAAAGGGTACTAACAAGAAAGTCACCTGGACATCCAAAAACAAAAAGGTTGCTACCGTAAATAGCAAAGGTGTTGTGAAGGGTATCACCCCAGGAATAACAAAAGTTATTGCCAAGGTTGCCGGAAAAAGCTACACCTGCAACGTAACAGTAGATGTGGATGAGAAAGCTGCACTGAAGCACCTTAAAGTAACCTACAAAGAATCAAAGGGTTATACCTACGCTATTATCACAAATGAAAATCCATATCCTTTATACATCAGCGGAAAAATGAAATTTTACAATGAGCAGAAGCAGTATCTTAACAAAGCTTCTAATTACAACAATTTTGTTTCTGCCAAATCAACGGTTGTTTTACGTTTTTTACATCCAATGAAGGACGGCTCTTTCTATGCACCTGCCAGCCACACGGATGTAGAACTCAGCGTAAAAAAGACTGTAAACCACGATGGTCGTAAATTCTTAAAAGCTACTACCGAGCTTTCTGCAGATGGCAAAGTGCTTGTTACAGTAACCAACACCGGCAAGAAAAAGCTGAATTTTGTTCGCTACACTCTGCTTATGTGTGACAAAGACGGAAATGTTCTTGGGGACGAGCAGCATCATTTTACCAAAATGACCGGCACAGGAGTTTACTTACTCCCCGGTCAGAGTCTTGATTACGAATTTGTTTTACGCGTTGACGGTAAAAAAGTTTCTATCGAAACCTACGAATTATATTTAGACTACGCTATTTACAACTAACTCATAATAATTAAGGGGGTGCCAAACCGGCACCCCCATCATATTTATCTAAAAACCGGTAGCCACTACTTCTTTCGTACGATTACTTTCGCTTTTGGCGCACCAGCAAAGCACGATCCCGATCCATATTTCAGAAGTTTCTTTGCCTTCTTTTGATCTTTCTTGGTTGCCACGGTAATAATCAGATTTTTTCCATCCTTACCGCCATTGCCGGTAAGGCTACCGTATTTACTTGAAGCAATAGCATTTACAGCGCCTTTAGCCAAATCCAGTCTTCTTAGTTTATTTTTACTACAGCAAAGATAACGCAGTTTCTTATTTGTTCTTAAGTCTAAATGCTTTATCTTATTACCCCCGCAATCCAAGCTCTTTAGCTTCATACATCCTCTCACATTCAAAATCTTTGTACCACAATTCCAGAGGTACAGATCTGTCATGTTCGTGCACCCACTCACATCCAGCTCCGTTATCCTATTATAAAAGACCAAGTTAACGCCACCCAGCTTCGTACATCCGCTCGCATTCAATTTCTTTATCGTACATTCTTGTACAAAATCCAAATCTTCTAGCTTCGTACATCCCGCCACATCCAGGGTCTGTAGCTTACTATCATTGCAGTCCAGTTTCTCCAGCTTCGTACATCCGCTCGCATTCAATTTCTTTATCGTACAGCCTTCTACATACAAACCTTCTAGCTTCGTACATCCCGCCACATCCAGGGTCTGTAGCTTACAATCATAGCATACCAGGCCCGTCAGCTTCGTAAATTTACTCACATCCAATTTTGTTACATTGCTGCAGTACAGCCCCTCCAACTCCGTAAGTCCACTCATATTCAGGTTTGGTAGCTTACTACCATCGAAAGACAGGTCCTTCAATCCTGAACATCCGCTTACATCCAGGGTTGTTAGCTTACAATCTCTGCAGTCCAGGATCGTCAACCCTGTACAGCCACTCACATTCAGGCTTGTTAGCTTATTCCCGTCGAATACCACGCTCTCCAGCGCCGTTAATCCGCTTACATCCAAAGTTGTTAGTTTATTATTGGAACAGTACAGCTCCTTCAACTTCGTTAATCTGCTCACATCCAGGGTTGTTAGCTTACAATCTCTGCAGTCCAGCGTCTCCAACTTCGTATTTTTGCTTACGTCCAGCTTCGCAATTTTATTGCTAGAGCAGCCCAGAAGCTCCAACTCCGTTAATCCACTTACATCCAGAGTTGTTAGCTTATTATTCCAGCAGTTCAGCTCCCATAACTTCGTATTCTTGCTTACGTCCAGCTTCGCAATTTTATTGCTAGAGCAGCCCAGAAGCTCCAACTCCGTTAATCCACTTACATCCAGAGTTGTTAGTTTATTATTGGAACAGTACAGCTCCTTCAACTTCGTATTTTTGCTTACGTCCAGCTTCGCAATAGTATTGTCGCCGCAGTCCAGAGACTCCAACTCCGTTAATCCACTTACATCCAGAGTTGTTAGTTTATTATCGTAACAGTCCAGCTTCTTCAACTTCGTAAAGTATTCTATTCCGGCAAGATTACGAATATCCTTACCTTTACATCTAACCACTGTTGTTTGCCCAATTTCTTCTCCGGATAGCATACCGTCCTCATTTTGATCAAATTCTTCTGAACTTACATATTCTCTAAAATGCGCATCCGGAAAATGTGATTTATCAATGGCGATGCCTCCTTCTGCTCGTACACCCTGTATTGGTGTCAAAGCAAGCAATACTGCCATTGCACCGGCAATGAATTGTTTTCGTTTCATAAAACGTCTCCTCCTTGTAGATAAATTATTCACCCAAGGCGTTATAGCATTTGTAAAAAAAAAACAATCCACATCCTGAACAATTTTCTCCAGCCTTCGTTATATCTTTTTTCAACAATGCCGGCTGGAAATATTATGGAATTTGTTAGAGTTACCGCTTAAATTGCTGTTTTTTCTTGTAGGGGTGTATATCTACTCAAGCAAAATCCCCGCTAAAGCCTACGCTCTAGCGGGGATTAAACTCACTCTATTTTATTGTTGAAAGATACTGCCTTACCGCATTGACAAATTCTTCTGCCTGTCTAACCTGTTCTTCCGCTTCTTTTCTCGAAACAATATAGAAATATATGAGCGATTTAGCGATGTCTTTAATTCATTTTCGCAGATTTAAGCATTTCTTCTGCACGTTCCAGTCTTACGCCAGATAATTCTTTTATGCTGCTTTCCACAAAACCACTCCTTCGTCATATATATTCTGATAAAATGGTACGACATTTTTCCACTGTTCCAGTATTTCCTTATTAATATCTATAATGGAAAATACCTTTTCATATTTCAGATCCATATCCGCGTTCCACTGGAAGAATCTACCCCTTTCGGCATCCTCCATAACTGATGAAACAATGAGTGCAATATCCACATCGCTTTCGCTATCATTATCTCCCCGTGCAACAGAACCATATAAGATAATTGCATCTAGCTTTCCTTGAAAAATATCACATAACCCACTGACAATATCCGTCTTTAATACCCGATAACATTCCCTTAATGCTTTTGCCTGATCTCCCACGCAATTCAGGATACCACTATGATCCGTGATGATGTCAATGGTACAATCCTTAAAGGGAATATTTCAAAAATCAAATATCTTATCTTAACATAGTTCGCTATCGAGCAAAAGCAATTCTATATTTACTTTCCGATATTCGGATACAACTGGTAGTTGTTATTTTCCTTTGCTCGGTACGAACTTGTACTTTTCCTTATTGTGGTTCCTATTGCTCGGTAAAAACCTAGGAAACTTCAGTTCCCAGTTCCTATTATTTTTCCGAAAGCCCTTGATGAAATCAGATTCTCGGTATATGAACCCTTTTTCCACACTTTCTGTTCCTATTTTTCTCGAGAAAATGAAAAACTTCTGTGTTATTCAGTATTTTCTCGGTATAAAATCCCCCATGTTGAAAAAGAAATCCCATCGCTCGGTATTATTTACACTTTCGAACGATTCAAGACCGAGGCATGACACTATTACGCCACCCTTGCCGTTTTAAAGTGGTGTTTTACATCGATTCCCGAGTTCCGACATGGCTCACACTAAGTTCGTCTGCGCCCTTCGGGCTTGATTCACTGTGCTCTGCACTGTCGTCTCACGTAATCTCGTTCTTTGAACTCGCTAAGTGTTCCGACATGGCTCACACTAAGTTCATCTGCGCCCTTCGAGCTTGATTCACTGTGCTCTGCACTGTCGTCTCACGTAATCTCGTTCTTTGAACTCGCTAAGTGTTCCGACATGGCTCACACTAAGTTCGTCTGCGCCCTTCGAGCTTGACTCACTAAGTGCTCTGCACAAAAAAATTCCCGCCGGAACTTTGTCTCGGCGGGAATTCATTCTTGCTTTATTTCTTAATATCCAGTCGTACCAATGCTTTCTTCAAAGCCACTTCTGCACGAAGCACGTCGAGATCTTCGGCATGCTCGCTTAAGCGCTTCTCCGCACGCTGCTTGGCAGCTTCGGCACGCTGTACGTCGATTTCATCCGGCCACTCGGCAATCTCTGCCAAGAGGGTAACCTTATCCTGAAGAACGGAAGCAAAACCGCTATGTACGGCTGCCACGGTCTTCTGATCATTTCCATCGGTAATGGTTACAACTCCCGGTGAAAGGACGGTGGTAATGGGAACATGGTTCTTGTAAACACCAATCTCTCCCTCGGTAGTATTAAATTCTACCATGTATGCCCTTCCTGTATGAAACACGCGATCCGGGCATATGATTTCAATGTCAAAAAGGTTTTTTTCATCTGCCATATGCCTTCACCCCTTACTTCATGCGGGCTACAACATCGTCGATGCTTCCTGCATTTAAGAAATATCCCTCTGGGATGTCATCATGCTTTCCTTCCAGGATTTCCTTAAATCCACGAATGGTTTCGGAAATCGGCACGTATTTTCCTTCCAAACCGGTAAACTGTCCAGCTACGAAGAATGGCTGAGATAAGAATCTCTGAACCTTACGTGCACGGTTTACAACCAGCTTGTCTTCCTCGGATAACTCGTCCATACCAAGGATGGCGATGATATCCTGTAACTCTTTGTATCTCTGTAAAATCTCCTGTACACCACGGGCAGTCTCAAAATGTTCCTGTCCAACGATACGCGGATCCAAAATACGAGAGGTAGAACCAAGCGGGTCTACTGCCGGGTAAATACCTAATGCTGCAATGGAACGCTCCAATACGGTGGTAGCATCCAAGTGAGCGAAGGTTGTTGCCGGAGCAGGGTCGGTTAAGTCGTCCGCAGGCACATATACTGCCTGTACGGATGTGATGGAACCGTTCTTGGTAGATGTAATACGCTCCTGTAACGCACCCATTTCAGTCTGCAGTGTTGGCTGATAACCTACCGCAGATGGCATACGTCCTAACAGAGCGGATACCTCGGAACCTGCCTGGGTAAAACGGAAAATGTTATCAATGAATAACAACACGTCCTTTCCACCCTTATCACGGAAGTACTCTGCCATAGTCAATCCTGCAAGACCAACTCGCATACGTGCTCCAGGCGGCTCGTTCATCTGTCCGAATACCATGGTGGTTTTATCGATAACGCCGGATTCTTTCATTTCGTAATAAAGGTCGTTTCCTTCACGGGTACGCTCACCTACACCGGTAAATACGGAATATCCACCGTGCTCGGTAGCGATGTTGTGAATTAACTCCTGGATTAATACGGTTTTACCTACACCGGCACCACCGAATAATCCGATTTTTCCACCCTTCTGATAAGGGCAAAGGAGGTCAACGACCTTGATTCCGGTCTCTAACATCTCCTGAGATGTTGCCTGCTCTTCAAAAGTAGGCGCTTTTCTATGAATTGGCATATATTCAACGCCTTTTGGTGCTTCTCCATTATCAATGGTTTCACCTAAAACATTGAAGATACGACCCAAGGTGTTCTCTCCTACTGGAACGCTGATTGGTCCGCCGGTTGCAATTGCATCCATGCCTCTTACCAATCCATCCGTTGGTCCCATGGCAATACACCTTACGATGTCGTCACCCAGATGCTGTGCTACTTCGACTGTCAGTTTCTTACCGTCCTTCATTGGAATCTCAATAGCTTCATTGATCTCCGGAAGGTGTCCTTCGGTAAACTTGATATCTAATACGGCACTGATAATCTGGGTAATCTTTCCAATATTCTTGTCTGCCATATATTACACTCCTTAATTAGATTCTGCCCTAGGAGATTGCCTGTGCTCCGGCAATAATCTCCGTTAATTCCTGGGTGATGGCACCCTGACGGGCTCTATTGTACTTCAGTGATAAGTCACTGATCATCTCTTCTGCATTACTTGTCGCAGAATCCATGGCCTGCATTCTGGCACCGTTCTCACTGGCAACGGCATCAATTAATGCACCGTAAAACAGTGATGTTACATATTTCGGGATAACCATATCAAGAACTTCTTCTTCATTTGGTTCAAATCCCATAGGTGCCTCTACTTTGCTCTCCTGCACATCCTCTTCGTCAACCTCCACCGGAAGCAAACGCATCAGGGTTGGAACATTGACTACTGTGTTTTTAAAATGAGCATAGGCAAGATAAATCTCGCCGATTTCTCCTTTTGCAAAAGAGTCCAGAACTTTATCGCAGATTTCTTTGGCATCTGTATAGGTTGGTGCCTCCATAACCGGCGAATCGTCGGATACTACGGTGTATCCCTTGTGAGTCAGGGAATCCCGGCCTTTTCCACCAATGGCATAAATATCGATCTTGTCCTTTGGCAATCCGCTCTCTGTAATCAGTTTTACAATGTTGGAATTGTAACCGCCTGCCAAACCACGGTTGGAAGTAATTACTACCACCGCGATACGATCAGACTCGCCGGATTTCAGATAAGGATGGGTGATGTTCTCACTTTTTGCCAAAATTGTGGATACGGTTTTATACACATGTTGGAAAAAAGGGTTTGCATTCTCTGCTCTGGTTCTGGCTTTCTGTAGTTTTACGGTAGATACAAGCTTCATGGCTTTGGTTATCTGCTGCGTACTTTGTATGCTGCTTTTTCTTTGTTTAATGTCCTTCATTGAGGCCATAGCATCTCACCGCCTTACTAAAGCTTGTTCTAACGGAACTGAGCCTTGAATTCTTTAATTGCTTTTACAAGTTTCTCTTCGGTTTCTTCATCCATTACCTTCGTGGTCTTAATGGTTGTTAAAATCTCAGGATACTTGGTTTCAATCTCCTCAAGGAGTTCTTTTTCAAAGCGAAGTACATCTTCTACTGCCACATCCAATAAGTATTTCTTGGTTGCCGCATAGATGATAACTGCCTGCTTCTCAACTGCCATTGGCTGATACTGTGGCTGTTTCAATACTTCACGGATTCGTTCACCTTGTGCTAACGTCTCTTTGGTTGCGTCGTCCAACTCGGAACCAAACTGTGCAAAAGCGGCAAGTTCTGCGTACTGTGCAAGCTCGGTACGGATTGGTGCTGCAATCTTCTTGATCGCCTTGATCTGTGCAGCTCCTCCAACTCGGGATACAGACAAACCTGCGTTAATAGCAGGACGGAAACCTGCGTTGAACATTTCCGTCTCCAGGTAAATCTGACCATCTGTAATGGAAATTACGTTGGTAGGAATGTAGGCAGATACGTCTCCAGCCTGAGTCTCAATGATAGGAAGTGCAGTTAAAGAACCGCCGCCCAATTCATCGGATAAACGTGCTGCACGCTCTAATAATCTGGAGTGTAAGTAGAATACGTCTCCTGGGTAAGCCTCACGTCCTGGTGGTCTCTTCAAAAGTAAGGAAAGGGTACGGTATGCAACCGCATGCTTACTTAAGTCATCGTAGATTACCAGTACGTCCTGGCCATTTTCCATCCACTCCTCACCGATTGCGCATCCGGAATATGGAGCGATGTACTGTAACGGTGCAAGCTCACTTGCTGTAGCTGCTACAACGGTGGTGTAGCTCATGGCACCGTATTCTTCCAATGTATTAACGATGGTTGCTACGGTAGAAGCCTTCTGACCGATGGCAACGTAAATACATTTTACATTCTCACCCTTCTGGTTGATGATGGTATCTACTGCAATAGCGGTTTTACCGGTCTGACGGTCACCGATAATCAACTCACGCTGTCCTCTTCCGATAGGAATCATGGAGTCGATAGCCTTGATACCTGTCTGCAACGGTGTATCTACGGATTTACGGGAGATAACACCGCTTGCCACTCTTTCAATCTGACGGAACTTATCGGTTTCGATAGGTCCTTTTCCATCAATTGGCTGTCCCAATGCGTTAACAACACGTCCCAGCATTGCGTCTCCAACCGGCACCTCAACAACTCGTCCGGTGGTTTTAACGGTATCGCCTTCGTTAATGCTCTTGCCATCTCCTAATAAAACGGCACCAACATTGTCTTCCTCAAGGTTCAACACCATGCCGTAGATTTCTCCCGGAAACTCCAAAAGTTCTCCCTGCATAGCGTTCTCCAGTCCGTGAATACGGGCAATACCATCGGCTACCTGGATAACGGTTCCTACATCGGATACCTCCAATTGCGCTGCATATCTTTTAATCTGCTCTTTGATAACCGAGCTAATTTCTTCTGGTCTTAAATTCATGGAGCGCTTTCACCTGCTTTCAACTGTATATTTGATAATTCCCGCTGTAACCGCGCAATTTTCGATTTCACCGAACTATCCATGACACGGTCCTTAATGCGGATTACCATTCCACCGATGAGACTCTCATCAACTTCATAGTTAATCTCGAATTCTACATAATCAGTGGTTTCTAATAATCTCTGTTTTATTTTCTCTTTCTGGGCATCAGTTAATGGCATTGCTACCGTAACTGTTGCCAGTCCGATGTTCTTGTAGTCTTTTACCCTGGTAATAAAGTAATCTAAAACCTCGTCAAAATCCTGGGTTCGATCTTTTACCACCATCAGACGTAAGGTTCCCAGAAGTTCTTTGGAGATTCCTTTGGAAAAACAGTTTTCCAAAAGTTCTACCTTTTCTTCCTTCGGAACTTTAGGATGATTCATCAGCTTGACCAAATCCTCATTCTCATGAAGGAGTTCCTTGACTGCTTTTGCTTCCTCAAGGAAGTCGTCCAAACGTCCGGATTCCATGGCCACGTCAAACAAAGCATCCCCGTATGTTTTGGATATTAGCTTTGCCATGTCGATTCACCCATCTCCTTCAGTGTTTCGTCTACTAATGATTCCTGAACCTCTGTGTTCATGTTGGCAGAAACAACCTTACCGGCCATTAATGCTGCTACAGAGATCATTTCCTGTTTCATATCATCAAGTGCGCGCTTCTTTTCAAGCTCCGCCTGTTCTTCAGCACGTTTGATAATCCGCGCTGCTTCTTCTTTGGCCTGGTCTTCGATTCGGGCTTCGTTCTTCAAAGCCTTCTGACGTGCCTGACTTAAAATTTCATCTGTTTCTTTATCAGCCTGTTTTAACTTATCATCGTACTCGCTCTTAAGTACTGCTGCATCCTCTCTGTCCTTCTTCGCAGAAGCGATCTCCTCTGCGATCATCTTCTTTCTTGCATCCAGAAGGTTCCGGATTGGGTTAAAAAAGAGATAGCTGAGCAAAAAATACAGACCAAGTACTGCTATGAGTGTTAACACTGAATCTCCTAACAGTTGAGGGTCTAAGTCAAATAGTCTCTCCATGCCTCAGCCTCCTTTCTGTTATTTGTCTCCTACTTTATTATCTTGCAAGCGGCTGAACGAATAACAGTAAGATTGCTACTAACAATCCGTAAAGACCTGTTGTCTCGGCTACGGCCTGTCCTAATAACATGGTAGAACGGATAGCACCCTGTGCTCCCGGGTTACGTCCTACAGCACTTGCTGCATAACCTGCTGCGATACCCTGACCAACTCCAGGTCCGATACCAGCGATAACTGCTAATCCTGCACCGATTGCGGAACATGCTTTGATTAATTCTACTCCTGTAACTTGATTCATACGATTATCCTCCTAAGATTAGTTTTCCTCACCAATCGCGTTGGTGATGTAGGTCATTGTCAGCATACAGAATACATATGTCTGAATTGCACCTGAGAACAGGTCAAAATAGAAATGTAATGCTGCCGGCCAAAGAATGGCAAATTTTGATAGTAAGGCGTAAATCAACGCCATAATCGCTGTTCCCGATAAAACGTTTGCGAACAAACGCAAGGATAATGATACAGGAACCGCGAAATCGCTGATAATGTTAATCGGTGCCCAAATCGGCCACGGATCGCAAAGGTCAGCGATAACTCCTTTGACTTTTTGATACTTAAAATGGTTAAAATGAATCAGGCAAAACGTAATGATTGCCATTGGGAATGTGACTCCATAATCTGCCGTCGGCGGTCGCAATCCTAAAAGTCCGGATATGTTGCTTAGCAAGATAAAACCGAAAATTGTTCCGATATAGTTGGCAAACTTCCGATATTGCTTTTCGCCCATGGAAGAAAGTACCATATCATCCAATTTCTCTACGATAATCTCGCATGCACTGATAAGTCCGGTAGGATTATCGCCCGGCTTCACCTTACTGACTTTTACTTTGACAACAATGCCAAAAACCAGCAGGATCAGCATTACGATTAACAAACTCACATGTGTTGTGGTAATCCACAGCTTCTGCCCAAACACTTCATATTGAAACAGACCATGTACCATAAAGTCTACGTTTGTGGCAGCCAGCGCATAACTTCCCATTCATTCACCTCCCTTTCCTTTGGAACCTCTCAGACGTTGTTCTCTTCCGTATTCTGCGATTTTCCAAAAATGACTTTATGAATCAACGGTTGCAGGAAAGCCGCAACCTTTAATCCCATTACTCCGGCAAACCATGTAAAAATGTTTCCCAGTCGAAAGTATCCCATGGTCATGGACACCGCCACAACAACGAAATACCGAAATACCGCTTTGACAGCGATCATCGCCTGCCCTTTCTTATTCTGCACATCCATCATTCCCCAAATCGTCATGGAGATGTGAATGCTTAAAAAAAGCGCAAGACCAATTCCAATCAGCAAACCGCTGGTATAACGCAGCTTATCCTCCACCCACCAAACGCCAACCAACTCCACAAACAATCCATACACAAGGATGGTTGCTGTCAGCATAGGTAATGCAGGATTTAATCGTCGCAAATAGTTAATCATGATCTGCCCTGTCCTCTTTCTTCTCATCCACTACCGGATACGTCCAGGATGTCTCATCCCGTTTTATCATTTTCTTACTGATCTTATAGATACTGGTTCCCCCGGACAATGCTCCGAGGAAAAAACCTACAATTACGAGAAAGGATGTCCCCAGCTTTCCGTCCAGCCAATACCCGAAAAAAGTGCAGGCCAGAATCGGCACAATCATGTTAATGGAAAACTGCAAGATATAGGTGTATGCCTGTACCTGCTCCTTTTTTTCCTTTCTGCGCTTATCCATAAGAACCTCATTTCCTAGTATATCGTATATCCCAAATTTTTGTGATTTTTGTGTATTTTAGTTATTATATCACCGGATTTCTGATAAAATGCGAAATTTTTGTGAATTCTTAGCTAGAATTGCATGTTTAACAGAATTCCGGCCACTGCTCCCGCTCCAATATAGACAATCGGGTGCTTTTTCCACTTTACAACTGCTCCAAAAAGAATGGCAAAAAGCACTACTGCCTTCCAGTCAATGGCCACCAGGAGCTTCTCAATTTCTTTCACTTCTTCTTTCAGAAAGCTAACCTTCACTATGGCAAAAGATGCCACCGTTAGTAGTCCCACTACCGTAGGGCGCAATCCATCGAAAGCGTTTTTTACATATTTGTTCTTCTGAAATGCATCCAGCATTCTGGCAATAATAATGATAATTATATAGGAAGGAAGCACTAAAGACAAAGTTGCCAATATACTTCCCGGCACCCCTCCTGCCAAATAGCCGGCAAAGGTTGCCATATTCACTCCCACCGGTCCCGGTGTGGACTCGGAAATGGCAATCATATCCACTAATTCCGATGTGGTGTACCAATCATAGTTTTTTGCAATCTCATACAAAAAGGGGATGGTGGCCATACCGCCTCCGATTGCAAAAAGACCGGATTTAAAAAATTCCAAAAACAGATAAAGAAAGGTCATTGTGTATCCCCCTTCCTATCCTTGAAATACCGGTACACATTTCCGGCTATAATGGCAAAAATCACCATAAACACACTACTGATGCCGAATACTCCGGTAACCAGAATTGCCAGCAAAAACATAACCATGCCAAATACATTTTTTACGCCGGATTGATAGAGTTTTATGATGGAACTTAAGATTAGCGCACAGGCTGCAACCCGAATTCCCCACAAAGCATGCTGCACCACCGGATACTGGCTGATGTTTCCCAAAAAAGCGGCTACCAGCATAATAATGATGATGGACGGACTAACCACTCCCAGGGTCGTAACCGCCCCTCCAAGAGCTTTTTTCCGCTTATATCCAATAAAAGTGGCAGTGTTCACCGCAATAATCCCCGGTGTGCACTGCCCTACAGCAAAATAATTCAGTAACTCATCTTCCGTCGCCCAGCCCTTCTTATCCACAATCTCAGCCTGAAGCATGGGCAACATCGCCATGCCTCCGCCGAAAGTCATAATTCCAACCCGGAAAAAACTGGTAAACAGTTCAAGATACTCTTTCATAACTACTCCATTTTCTATTTTAAATTTAATTTTGCCCCGGTTATAGTGTCAATTTTACTTCACGATTTGTATGCTTATATTGATAATACTCCACACCTGCCGCATCCAGCATTCGCTTGGAAGCAATGGTGGAAGGCGTCATGGCATACTTATCACTTTCATATACAATTGTTTTAATTCCTGCCTGAATAATAGCTTTGGCACATTCATTGCAAGGGAATAAAGAAACATAAAGCTTGGCTCCCTCTAAGCTTCCGCCTCGATAATTCAATATGGCATTCAGCTCGCTATGGGTAGTGTAAAAGTACTTATTCTCCAGCGGGTCACCCTCTCTGGTCCATGGGAATTCGTCATCCGAACAGCCCATGGGGAATCCATTATATCCCATGGATAAAATCTTGTTATCCTCGCTGACAATGCAGGCACCTACCTGCGTATTTGGATCCTTACTACGCATCCCGGATAAAATGGATACTCCCATAAAATACTCATCCCAGGATATATAGTCCTGTCTCTTATCGCTCATGCTTCTTAGTCCCCCTATTCTTTTGTATTATTTGGTTCCAAAGATTCTATCTCCGGCATCGCCAAGACCCGGAACGATATATCCCTGCTCATTTAAGCGCTCATCCAATGCACCGATGTAAATATCTACATCCGGATGTGCTTCTTTCATTCTCTCCACACCTTCCGGAGCGGCAATAACGCACAAGAAATGGATTTTCTGCACTCCTTTTTCTTTTAACATCTGAATGGCCGCTACAGAAGATCCTCCTGTTGCAAGCATCGGATCTACTACAAACACCTCACGTTCTCCGCAATCTTCAGGAAGTTTACAATAGTATTCAACCGGCTCTAAGGTTTCCGGATCACGATACAATCCGATGTGTCCAACTTTTGCTGCCGGAATCATGGCTAACATTCCGTCCACCATTCCTAAACCTGCTCTTAAAATCGGTACAACAGCCAGTTTCTTTCCCTTTAATTCTTTCACTGTGGTCTCACAGATTGGTGTCTGAACTGTCACATCGCAAAGTTCCAGATCTCTGGTTGCTTCGTAGCACTCTAACATCGCAATTTCACTAATCAGTTTACGAAATTCCTTTGAACCCAGTTCCTCTCTACGCACCCATCCAATCTTATGCTGGATCAATGGGTGATCCATTACTTTCACTTTCGACATTTGTTTTTTCTCCTTTGCTAACTAACTTCACTAGTTTCTTTATGATGATACTAAGAGACTCGTAGCATAATCCGTAAGACTGCAAAGTACCTCCGTACGGATCCATAATTTCCAACTCGTCTCCTGTAAGATCGGTCAATAATTGTACATTCCGGGCATTGGCAAACTGGGATAAAATCCGCTGTTTCTGCTGTTCCTCCATGGTCAGCACCAGTACTTCCTCGCCAAAATCCTCCTCTGTAAGCTGTACGCTTACCTCACCGGTGGCGGCAATTCCGTTACTAATTAGCACTGCCTCTGCCTTCTGGTTCATGGGTTGAGGAAACAATACCACAATTCCTCTGGCATCTGCTGTTACGGTTTCTTCCGTATTGTTCATATCGAAAATTGCCTTTGCCATCATGGCTCGTTCATTCCCATGGTCTTCCACAAATATGATTCTTTGAATATTCGCCATATTCCTATCCTTTTTCTTCATTATAGGAGGCTTCTCGAATAATCTTGTGACCGGCAGCCCGAATCAAACGATTCATAACAGCCTGTCCCACACCGCTTTCTCCAAAGCCTTCCGAATAGATGATATCCACCTGTTCTTCATCAAACTCCCGCAAAACACGATACAGCGCTTTTGCAACACTTGACTCGTCTCCTTCATGTCCGAGGCTCTTTAAAATCAAACCTTCTTCCGCCTTCAGACCGGAAAATGCGGTAAAATTCTCTTCTGTAATCATAATACCACAACGCTTACCGGTGGCCAAAGCCTGTTTTGCCAGCTCTGCCATTTTCTCCGCCACCTGCGTCGGAGTTCTTCCTTCCACTATATAAAGTTCCGCCTTGGGAGCATAGTGACGATACTTCATTCCCGGGGCCTTCGGTTTCGCATCCTTCGACACTCCGTTAACCGCCGGATCGACTACAACCTCTTCTCCAAGAACTTCTTCCAACATTTCTTTCGTTATATAGCCAGGACGCAAAATACTGATTTGCTCTCCTGTGAAATCCACAATTGTGGACTCTATTCCAATTCCAACCGCTCCACCGTCCAAGATAAGCGGAATTCTGCCATTCATATCCTCATACACATGCTCTGCCAAAGTTGGACTTGGTCGTCCGGAGGTATTGGCACTGGGTGCAGCAATGTAACCGCCTGCTGCCTTTATAAATCCAAGGGCCACCGGATGGTTTGGCATTCGCACTCCAACAGTAGGAAGCCCGCCGGTGGTCTCATCCGGAACCACATCGCTCTTATAAAAGCACATGGTAAGAGGACCCGGCCAAAACGCTTCTGCCAATTGCTTCGCCTTCTTTGGAACAGATTTCACAATCCGCTCCAGGGCAGAAAACTCTGCAATATGAACTATCAAAGGATTATCACTTGGTCGTCCCTTAGCTGCATAAATCTTCCCGGATGCATCCTTATTTAAAGCATCACCACCGAGCCCGTACACTGTTTCTGTCGGAAAGGCCACTAACTCGCCGTTTCGGATCAGTTCGCCGGCTCTTTGCATATCCTCTTCCGAAAAAGAGGCATCTCTCATTTCCAATATTTCTGTTTTCATGGTTATAGTATACCACAAAGAATTCCGTATTTCCATACCCCATCCGCGATAGCTTTTGCCACCTTTTTCTGATACTCCCTGTTGCAGAGTTTCTCCGCCTCCTCCGTATTGCTCAAAAAACCGCACTCCACAATCACTGCAGGGCACGGCGACTTCTTCAAAATATAGTAGGAAGTATTTGGTTTTTTCTCCCGTGCACAATCCGGACAAAGTCTCTTTCTCAGCATTTCCTGCAATTCCCCGGCTAAAACTGCGCTTTTCTCACTGTGTTCATAGAAAAAAAGCTGTGGCCCGTATATTTTGCCGCTCTCAAAACTGTTACAATGTATACTAATACATATATCTGCGTCAAAAACACTCATAAGCTCCACCCGCTTCGCCATGTCCACCCCTTTATCTGCAGCCGGATCTCCTACGGCTGTGGTATCCTCTTCCCGAGTCATAAGCACCTGAAAGCCCTTTTTCTCAAGCTCTTTTCGTAACAAAAGAGAGATCTTTAAGTTTATCTCTTTTTCCGGAACCTCATTTACCGCGATTTTGCCCGGATCTTTGCCTCCATGACCCGGATCAATCACGATTTTGAACGCCTTTGCCGCTTCTACGCCTTTCTCGGTGCGTAAATCATGCTCTTTTACGCCGCAAAGCAGCCCTATACTTATAAAAAAACAGAAGCCGGATAACCACCATCCTTTGTGTATCCGACTTCCTTTTTCTTTAATCGGCATATCTTACTTCCACAAGCTTTCTATCAGTATATGCCATCTTTATTCTTTTAATGTATGTATTTGATAATGGTATTCCAAGCAGTTCCATCCTCAAATCCCAGTTTCCAGAATGACACTCCGGCCAAACCATTTTCCTGTTCTACCTTCAGCTTCTCTTCCAAGGATGCTGCATTTTCCAACCAAATCTGATATTTCTTTCCGCCATTTTCATACTCTGCAAAATCCTGAGCCACACCGGCATCCCACTTTGGTGTTGCACCATTGACTTTAACCATATTGGCTGCCTGTGCCATACCCACCGCCTGGCTAGAGGTTTCATAGGTGGTTTTGCCGTCTTTTTCCTTCGGAGTCAGTTCCCACACTCTGGTGTAAAATGGCAATCCCAAGATAATCTGATCCTTTGGTACGGATTTCAATGTATTCTTTACACCGTCCTTTACAAATCCGATGGAGGAAACGCTTCCTGCCTCGGAACCGGCATAATGCTCATCATAGGCCATAATCACAACATAATCCGCAAAATCTGCCTGCTCCTTGCGATTATAAAATGCTGTATAGTTGGTGGGCACGTAATTATCCACCGACAAAATCAAATCATTTGCATGGCACTTTAAGGATAATTCTCGGATAAACTGAATATATCCATCACCAACGCTTGGCTTCAATGCTTCAATATCCACATTGATTCCGTCTAATTTATATTCGATTGCTTTTGCAATCAATGCGCTTACAAGATTTTCACGATAGGTTGTGGTGGAAAGCACCTTCTCGGCATCTGCTCCCTTTACCTCCAGGTTACTTACCAGTCCCCAAACCTCTATATTATGTGCGTGACAGTAGGAAACATAGTCCGCACTTGCCAAACTTCCGATACTTCCTTTGCTGTCCGTCAGATAGAACCAGGTAGGAGATACTACCGTAACACCTTTTGTTTTTGCAAGTACGTTTGCAACCTGGGTATTTGCATAACTGCTGGTTACCTGATGCCACGCCATCAAGACCGTTCCGTCCTTCATGCAATGGCGATATTCCGGCGCTTTTTTACTGAGTTTCAGTTTTGTGTCTTTCTTATCGGAAATTTTGGAATTCTGAATGAAGCCTCTGAAGCCATCGGCTGTTGCAACCTTTGTCCAGTTCTCCAATGTATCCATTACAACAAGCTGCTGCCCCTGCTTCACTTCCGTTAAAATCGGACTCTTAATGCCTCCCCTGAGTCGCACCTGTGTATCTTTCTCAACTTTTACTGTGGAAACCTTGCGGTCTCTCTTTTGAACCACAATTCGATCCGGATCCTTATCCAATTCATATTCTGCTCGAGAATGCAGCATTACGTAATCCATATTTACCCAAACCGCATCTCCTTCCAGGCGGAGAATTTCTCCCACATCTGCAGTTATTTTCTTCCGTCCGGCATAATAACTCTCGCTTCCCGGTTCAGCAACATAGGTATCCTCCGGGGTTGTGTATAACAACTTACTTTCGTTACTATCCCAATAAAAACGCTCATCAATAGAATCATGCAACGTCTGGTAATCCACATAAACATGGCCGCCTTCGTATCGTGCCTTGCTTTCCAGCTGTTCTTCTTCCAATATAATAGGTAACTCCGATTCCGCTGTTATTTGAAAGTAAGCCTTTAAATCCGCCTTTTCCTTACTTGGAGAATACTTCTTTATTAAAAATCCTGCTACCAGAAGCAGCACGACTAATAGGGTCGCAATCAACGCAATCCATATTTTCTTTTGTTTCTTCATGTCTTTACCTTCATCCCTTCTATGAAAATCGTTGAAACAATTCCAACAATACTAGTATATCACAAGCAGGCAAGGCAGGCAAATCCAAAGGAACTAATCCGTAAATTAGGAAAAGCCGGCATTAAACCGGCTTCTCCTTTGGCGTTCAAACTATAATATGTAACATCATTTCTTCCCGATTGTATCGTCTGTTTGCCTGTCATCATGAACATGTTGTAAACAGGTCCGCACGATTCTGCCCTCATTGTTGATTATATAATCCCGCATATAGCATCCATCCTCGCGAACTCTGTATTCCTTTTTCTTCATAGGAATTTCCTCTTTCTTTGAATAGTTCATCTTCCAGCACACTTATCCGTACTCCGTTTCTACCTGCATTTCGCTTTCGTGATACATTATGAGACCGCAATGTGATACAATTCCTCCAGTCTTTTTTGCGTTATGCAAAAGGGATCCTCCACCTCATCAAATAACAGCATTTTCTCTTTGTCTTTTTTTCGAAATAATTTTCTGTAGTCTTTTCCCGCTGTAATTAAAATGCCGGTAAATGATAAGTCCCTGTTTTGCTCAAGAAAAGCGTAAAACCGCTCTATTCTCCAAGGGGCCAGGCGACTGAGTAAAAATGTTCGGTCGCAGATATGAGAGACCAACCGGTACTTTTCCAAACTGTCTCCGCAATCCAAAATCAAAAACGTGCCTTCTACCGCTGCCCACGCTTTCACTTTTTCCATACCTGCCTCCGGTATAAAATTTATTCTGTCCAGTTTAAATGTCCCATCTGTCTCAGACAATTCCGCTTGGAAAAACTGCCTGATTTTCGAATACACAGTTCCTCCTCCCACTTCCAGAACCGCAACCCGGTTCCATTTCCCGTTGCTCGCCATGATTGCCAGTTCAATAGCCAAAAGAGTTGCGCTCTCCGGCGCTTCAAACCCGATTATTCCGATTGTCCATTTCTTTTCCGGATTCCTTTTTTGTAAAAACGTTTTCGTTCTCCTTCCCTTACGATTTCTCCGAATGTAATAATCCGTTAATTTGTAATATTAGTTTCTGAATTCTTTTCTCCGACTGATAGGGTGACTCCATCGCCGGAATCAGGTAAACCTCCTTTCCCAAAATTCTTGACAAGTCTTTCACCTCATCTCTCGTCTGAAGACTGCACACCAGAATGCAGTTCTTCCGCCCTTTCAAAGCTAGGTATTGCTCCCCACTCATTCGTTGCTCCCAGGCTCTTGCACCGAGAACCAGGATGATTAGTGAATAATTCTCCAGTCCTTTCTCCGGACGGTAAACTCCCAAATCGCAAATATCCACTGTATTTACAGAATGCCGCTTCCTCTCTCCGGACTTTACAAATGGCCCATAGTCCGGTGTTGCCCGAAAGCATCCTCTCCAATATTCACTCTCTGTAAATCTACCTTCCTTTAAAAGAGAACTTCCTACAATCCATCTTTTTTCAGGGTCTTCTTTGTAACATGCGGGTACGCCCAACCGATTCAGACAGCCGGTTAGAAGTGCGGATACAAACGTTGTTCCCACTCGCGGCTGGCTCCCCAACACTGCCACTTTTTTATTAAGAAGGGATTTTTGATTTTCTTTTGCTTGATATCTCAGCTCTTTTAAGACTTCTTCTGCCTCTGACAAATTTGGGCTCCGCTCTGCTAAGTCCTCTTTCGTCATTCGATTCAATATCGATTGTATTCTGCTTTTTACCTCGAGATCGTCAAAGCGGGTTTTTTCAAACATTTTTTTAAGTAAAATGCCTAGACTGTATACATCTGATGCAACAGTGGCAATCCTCCTTTGTCGGGTTTCCGGTGCCGAAAATTCTTCCGTTCCGTACTCTATATTCTCCAATTGTCCGGAAGGTGCAAATTCTGCCAGCCCGAAATCAAGAAGATAAACTATTTCATCCCGAACCAAAAAATGTTCACTTTTAAAGTCCAGATACAAAATCGGGCCTCTCAAGTGCTGATGTAATTTCTGAACAATAATAATCATCTGATGACTATATTTTATAAATTGTTCTTGTGAAATAAATTGCATTAGAATAGAATGCAATGATTTACCGGAAACATACTCCTGAACGATATAACATATATTCTCATTCTCCCCATATTCATATAATTCTGGAATTCCCGGAAAAGATAAGCTCTTTAGAATAAGAACTTCCTGTTGATGTTGATGTTTTGCTGATTGTACGTCCGTGACCGCTTCCTTAAGAACTAAAAGCTTAGACAATTCCCTGTGACGTACAAGATAAACTCTTCTGCTACTCCCCACACCAATCTGATGTAAAACCTCGTACTTGGTTCTAATCGTATTATCTACTTAAGCCATACCTCCTATCCTTTTATCCCTTCTCAATAAAAGGTATATCATATCTTTGACAATTTTGCAAGACATAAATTGAACACGTGTGTTTTTTTTTAATGAAATCAAGCCGTAATTCCTTGACCGTTCCTGAGGGTGGGCATATAATTATTATAATAAACGTACCATATTTGGTATTCTGCATAAAATAACTTAAATAAATCTTTACACACAGGCAGAAGATGTTTATAATGGTAGTGCTGTTTACCTCAATTTTTAAAAGTAAGGAAGTGATATTATGAGAATTGAAAAAGTAAACGATACCCAGATTCGCTGCACTCTTACGAAAGAAGATTTAGCAGAAAGACAGATTAAATTAAGCGAACTTGCTTATGGCTCAGAGAAAGCCAAGACGCTTTTTAGAGACATGATTCAGCAGGCAGCTTTTGAATTCGGCTTTGAGGCTGAGAATATACCGCTTATGATCGAGGCAATCCCTCTTTCAACCGATGCTATTATTTTAATCATTACGAAGGTAGAATACCCGGAAGAACTTGACACACGCTTTTCCCAATTCTCACCGGCATCGGAGGAGGATGATTTTGAACCCGATTCCCCATTCCCGGAAGCTCCGCTTTTGGAAGGTGCCGAAGATATCATGCGATTATTGAACAAGTTAAAAGAAAATGCCACCGCAAAGAACAAGGATTCCGAGCCTGTGGCAGCAGAGAAACAGCACGAAACCGCAAAGCCCAAGAAGAAGGACGAATCCCCTTCCATGCCGAAGTTGTTCGTTATGAACACCATTCAGGAAGTTGAGCAGGCAGCTCACGTTTTGGCAGGAATTTATACAGGAGAGAATATTCTTTATCACAACACCAAGGATCAGAAATACTACTTGTTCCTGTATCGTTGTGAGCAAAGCACCGAAGATTTTAATCGAGTATGCAACATTCTTTCCGAATATGCAAGACAGCAGCGAGTATCTACAGCAACTGAAGCATTTTACAGAGAGCACTTTACTCCAATGCTCGAAAAGAATGCACTTCAGCAGATTGACCAATTATAATCTATAGAAATAAGCACCGCCGGATTTTCCGACGGTGCTTTTCTTAGCTATTTTTATCTCTCAAGCGAAGCATCCAACGCAACTGCCACACGTTCCCGCAAATATACGGGTCGAGCCGGTTTTACAATGTAGTCTTTTGCATTCACAGCAAGGCATTTCATTACTGTTTCTTTATATACATTGGCGGTCAAAAAGATGACCGGCAAATCGGTAAATCCCATTTCCCGAATAGCTGCCACCGCTGCCACACCGTCCAAAGTCGGCATCTCTATATCCATGATTACCAGATCCGGAGCGCCTTTCTCACGAATATAGTTCATGGCTGCCAATCCGCTTTGCAGTGTGATTAAATGATACTGTTCTTTTGTCAATATGGAGCTCGTAGACTGAAGACTGATAATGGAATCGTCCACTATCATAATCTCTTTTTTTCTCTCTGCACCGGCAAGACGACTTTCGTTTAATTTGTCCACTGTGCCGGTATAATCTGCACTTGCCAGACTTTTCGGTATAATTGTAATATGCGCCCACTCCGGCAAGGATAAGTCCAAAGTAATCTCTTTTCCCAATACCTTTGTTGCATCAAGGGTTTTTACAATTGGGCGGAGCGGATCAGCAGAATGGTCAATAACAATTGCCTGTACACCGGTTGAAAGGCTTACTTCCATAGCAATCGGATATGCAGGAATTACCATCCGCATAGCGTCTACAACCTTCTCGTCAAAAAGGATATTTTTACCACCCATCAAATACTCAAAAGCATCCACCGGGGCATAGGGTTCCTTATATGGTCTTCGGCTGATGAGGGCATCATATACGTCCACGGCATGAAGAATCTTTGCCATAGGAGAAAGCTCTTCTCCGGTTAGCCCGGAAGGATATCCGCTTCCGTTTTCATTTTCATGGTGGCACAAAACCGCCTGCCGTACAACTGCTGATATTTCATGATTGTCGTACAGCATGTCATAAGCATCTTTCGGATGATTTTTAACCAATTCAAACTCTTCATCCGAAAGCTGTCCCGGCTTGTTTAAAATCTCCGGTGGGATTTTCTGTTTTCCAAGGTCATGGCATATTCCGGCCTGGGCAAGCTGCACCAGCTCTTCTTCGTTCATACCCATGTATTTTCCCACGGCAGCCGCATACACGGCAACATTTACGGAATGATGATAGGTATAATCATCATAGGAACGCATATCAAACAGGTCGATACTTAATTTTTCCAGATTGGAAATATCTGTCACAATCTGTTTTGCGGAAGCCATAAGCTTCCCGATATCATTTTCCGCAACTGCTTTTACACCTTCCGCCAAGGTCATTTCCGAAATGACTTCCTGCATTTCCACGGTTTCAGAACCGGAATCAAAAATGTATGCTCCCAGATATCCCTTTTCTGCCAAATAGGAAATATATTCGTCTGTCAACGTTACGCCTTCTTTTATCATGAAGGAGCGACTCGGACTGACAATATCCCGTCCTACCACCATACCGGGTACCAGTTTTTCTGTTAAAACAAATCTCATACGTATTCTCCTTTATATTTCACCTTACCCCACCATTTGTCGGATACTCTGAATCGCTTTTTCAAAAGCGGCCCTGTCAAAATCTCGCACAGCCGCTTCCAGCTTTGACACTGCCTCTTCCACATTTGCGTTGGAAAAAGTGTGATTTCCCAACTCCAGCATCATTTCATTCAAAGACATTGTATCATAGTTATTCATGGCGTTTTCTAGCTGTTCCAATGTTCGCTGCAATTCTTCTTCGCTCAACTCTTCTTCTGTTTCGCCATCAAACAATGCCTCTCCCAACTTCTCCGCTATTGTTTCGTAGGCTTTTACATATTCAGCTTGATTCTCGCTAATATAGGATATTTCCTGCCTCTTTGCCGCTACTTCCAAAGCTTTGGCCTCTGCAAAAAGATCTCGAACTCCAATCTGCGCTGCCGCATTCTTCATAGCATGCACTTTTATCCTATAGGAGGAAAGGTTCTCCTCTTCTCCCTGCAACGCTCCGGTATAATACTTCTCCAACTCCGCAATATCTCTTTTTGCGGTTTCACAAAAGATCTTTACAATCTCTAAAAGCTTCTCCTGATTCGGCATATTCTCTAAGGCCTGTTTCCAATCCACTCCCGGTACCGCTGGTAAGCTATATGTTTCGCAGTTAAAAACCATTGCTGCCGGCTCCACCCCGTGACCTTCGTATGCCTTCTCCGGCAAATATTTCTTTAAAAGTTCCACTAAATCCTTAATTTTAACCGGTTTTGACAAATACTCCGCAAAACCTTCTTTCAAATATGCTTCTCTTGCGCCGGATATGGCGTTGGCAGTAAGTGCTATCACTTTTACCCCTTCATCAATAAGCTTTTGCTCTTTCATGGCGTGAAGCGTCTGCACTCCATCCATGCCCGGCATCATGTGATCCAATAAGATAACATCATATCGGTTCTTTTGAACAAGGGGCAACGCCTCTTCCCCGGAATCTGCCGTATCCGGTACAATGTCGCACAATCCCAGAAGATTCTTCATAACCCGGATGTTCATATCGTTATCATCTACCACAAGAACCTTCGCCAACGGTGCATGAATTACTTCCACCTGCTTTCGCGGTTCATGGGTTTCCTCAATTCTTCTGTCAAAATCCCCTATGGCTGTTGCATCCGCCACTTCCTGTTCCAAAACAAAAGAAAAGGTCGAGCCCACTCCGTACTCGCTTTTCACGTCCAGCTTACTTCCCATCATTCCAAGCAAACTGGTAACAATGGATATACCTAAACCGGTACCTTCAATATTTCGATTACGAACCTCCTCCAATCGCTCGAAAGAAACGTTCAATTTTGCAATGTCTTCTTCTTTGATACCGATTCCCGTATCCTCCACAGACACGGTGATAATAGCCTTGTTTTCCCGCATCCCCTCATATCCGATGGAAAGTGTCACACTTCCCTCATTGGTATACTTTACTGCATTGGAAAGAAGATTACTGATAATCTGTGCAATTCGCACATCGTCACCCACCAATGCACAAGGAATATTCCTGTCTATATGATGTAAAAAGTTCAGTCCTTTACTTTCCGCCCCCTGTGCCACAGAATTTAATATATCATTAATAAGAGAAGAGGTATCATGACGAACCGGATGAACCTCCATCTTTCCGTTTTCAATTTTTGAAAAATCGAGAATACTGTTAATCAAGGACAGCAAGGTGTTTCCTGCCGAATCAATATTCTCCGCAAATTCTAAAATCTCTCCATCCTTCGCCTTGCGCAGAATCATTTCATTCATTCCCAACACCGTATTAATCGGCGTTCGAATTTCATGAGACATCTGCGCCAAAAAAGAGCTTTTGGCCTGAGATGCAACTTTCAGCTTATCAATCAATTCCATTTCTTCCGAAATGTCCACATATACGCAAAGATAACAGAAAGGCTCGCCATAATCATCCTTCAGCGCATTAAACCGCATAGAATAGGTTCGACCACACTGCCTATCCTTCACCCTCATGTATACCGTTTCTAAAGCGCGCAAAAACAATTCTTCCTGGGTAATCCCCTCCAGGTGAAAGATATCAAAAATACCGTAACCGCCATCACAATTTCGGTTGGTAATCCGCTCCGAATACCGGTTTTGTATTACCATTTTCTTTTCTGTGTTAAAAACGATAATACCCGCATCTATAAAGTCTAAAAAACGATCCGCAATATTTCCCATCCGAATATCGAAGGAATTTAACTTTGTCGCCCCGTAATATATAACTGCCGTACAAGCAAAGCTTCCAATTCCCGACATGGGTACACTGGGATATCCCATAACCGGCAAAAAGGTATCCGGCAAGGTAAAAAATATCAAAAGAAAGTTGGCAAGAAAGCACATCCTAATAAAGCGCTTTTCTCTTTGCAGAGCGTTGGTTTTAATCCATACCAATCCAATGGTAAAAAGGATAAGAAAGGACAAGGCAACGAAAAAAGAATGATATCCTCTGTTAAGTACAAACCCTTTTGACGCATACCAGGTGGTCCAGTTTCCAATTCTCACAAACTCGTCCACTCCGGTTTTAGAAAAAAGGCAATAGTCAACAACCGCAGAAAAAGCCACCATTCCTCTGACTATTTTAATCGTATTTTTATTTTTTAAAACGATTTTTGAGAACAAACATGCTTCTGCTATAAGAAATCCGTCCACTCCGGAGACACCGACTTTACGCCACAATTCACAAACTCCGAAATCTGCCGTGATACCGATAAAGCCATAGCAGATACACCAGATTCCCGAAAAAATACCCATCGCCAGAATATAAAGGCTGATATCCCTAGAATACTTTCTGTTACGCAGATAAAAGCTGATTCCAAAAACATCTGCCACCATTCCCAGCATCAATAATAAGTAATTTACGAAAATTCCCATATCATACTCCACTCAAAAAGGACGGTCACATCTGTGAACCGCCCTTACCATTCTTCGTCTTAGGCCTGTGTTGCTAAAAATTCGTTAATGGTATCAACCAATGCATCAGCGTCTACGTCGTGTACTGCAGCGGCATCTTCGATGGATTCCATCTGAGAAGATGGGCATCCAAGGCAATGCATACCGATTCCTAACAAAATCGGAGCAACATTTTCATTAATATTCAGCAATTCACCGATCATGGTCTGCTTTGTAACCTGTGCCATTTGAACTTCCTCCTTAAAACTCATACTATGGTCACAATTATAACGCTAGATTGGAAAAAAAGCAATTCTTTCCCTTAATATACTTGAAAAACTCTGATGAATGTATTACAATGTGCGTAAGGTTATGAACTAATCTTATATTATGTAAAATAAAAAGGAGGATATTTACTATGGCATACGTAATTTCTGATGCATGTGTAATGTGTGGAACATGCGAAGGACAGTGTCCGGTTGGTGCTATCAGCCAGGGAGACAGCCAGTATCAGATTGATGAGGCTGCTTGTGTTGAGTGCGGAACTTGTGCAGGTGCTTGCCCAGTTGGTGCTATCAGCAACTAATACCTACGAAAGATAAGTAAGCTGTTATGTTTCAGAGATATAATTATCCTGTTTCGTAACAGCTTCTTTTTTATTACCTCGAAGTTCTTCTTTCAGCTTTGCGGCCACCTCACGCTGACCCCATTTCCAAAAATGACTCTTTCTGTCTGATTTTAGTTGTTGCCGGATTGCAAGATCCAGCTTTCGATATTGTTCTTCCTGTTTCGTCATGGTCTCCCGGGCGATGTCATTCATTTCACCGATAATTCTATTTGACAGTTCCCGTCCCAGTTCCTCCCGGTTTTCTTCCATGGCCTGACGTACCGCTTCGCTGATTATTTCTTGAAATTTCCGCATTTTATCCATCTTTGCAGCGGCAATATCCTGTTCTTGTGGTGTTGTACCTGTGTAATTCCCCATCTCTGCGCCAACCTGTGACCGGATTGCCTGGAGCTGGTAACCCTCCTCCTTTAATTCCTTAATATTACGGAACATATCTATCTGTTCCTGGTAATAAACCCTGTGTCCCAGCTCATTTCGTGGGATTGTGAGTTGTAGCTCCTCTTCCCAGTAGCGTAATGTATGGGCGTGCACGTGCAGTATATTTGCCGCGTCTGTTATTGTGTAGCGGTTATTCATATCAAAATCCCTCCTCACCGTTCATAAGACAAGTTTAGAGCAATTATTCCTACCCCTCAAGAAAGATTCACCGCATGTTTTGACAAAAATCGAACGCCGCGATTAATATCGCGGCGTCTCCAAATTTGCAAATCTTGTATGTTCGCCAATCCATGCCAGATAAACGGTTCCTGTTGGGCCGTTTCTTTGCTTGGCAATAATCAGCTCTGCAATTCCCTTGTCTGGCGAATCTTTGTTATAGTATTCATCACGGTATAAAAACATTACTACGTCAGCATCCTGCTCGATGGCTCCGGACTCACGAAGATCCGAAAGCATAGGACGATGATCCGGTCTTTGCTCTACCGCTCGACTAAGCTGCGATAAAGCCACTACCGGCACCTGAAGCTCACGAGCAAGGGATTTCAAGGATCTGGAAATATCCGAAATCTTCTGCTGCTGGCTCTCAATCTTATCAGAACCGGTCATCAACTGTAAGTAGTCAATAATAACAATGGAAAGGTCATATTCCAATTTATATTTTCTACATTTGGAACGAAGCTCCGGCACGGTAATTCCCGGCGTATCATCGATAATCAATCTGGATTCACCGATAACTCCGGCACCTTCTACCAATCGTTCCCACTCTTCTGCCTGCAAATTACCGTTTCTAAGAGTCTGGGCATCTACACGGGATTCTGCGGAAAGGAAACGGTTAACCAACTGTTCCTTTGACATCTCCAAACTGAATATTGCAGTGGTTTTCTTTTCTTTTACCGCAATATTCTGAGCTATATTCAATACAATAGCGGTTTTACCCATAGAAGGACGAGCCGCCAAAATTACCAAATCGGATGGCTGTAATCCACTGGTACGATAATCCAAATCAATAAAACCGGTTGGAATTCCCGTAACTGACCCTGTATTCTGGGATGCCTTTTCAATCTTCTTCAAGGCATTCATAACCACCTGTTTAATGGGAACAAATTCGCCCGTTGCCCGGGTCTGCAACAAGTTAAAAATATCTTTTTCCGTTGTTGCAAGAATGGAATCCAAGGATTCTTCCCCGGTATAACACTGGTTTGCTATATTCTCTGTAATGCGAATCAAACGCCGCTCCACCGCTTTTTCCGCAACAATGGTGGCATAATAGCGCACATTGGCAGAAGTTGGAACCGCGTTAATAATCTGCATGATGTATTCCGTACTTGTAATATGCTCCGGTGCTCCTTTTTCCTTTAACCGCTCTACTGTGGTCACCGGATCCACCGGATGTCCTTCGTTATACAGCTCCAGCATAGCCTCATACATGAGACCAAGCTGCTGGCTGTAAAAATTCTCTGCTGTGACGATTTCTGATGCCACCACTATGGCCTGTTTGTCCATCAACATGGAACCGATAACCGATTCCTCTGCCTCTTGGCTGTGTGGCATAATTCGTTTGATTGAAACTTCTTCCATCTGTTTCACCTAGTTCTCTACTACTTTTACACGAAGGGTTGCTGTTACCTGGGGGTGAAGCTTAATTGGTACTTCTGTCACTCCGAGGCTGCGAATCGGCTCATCCAGCTGCATTTTCTTCTTGTCTAAATCCAATCCCAACTGTTCTTTGGCTGCCTGAGCGATTTCCTTGGTGGAAACGGAACCAAAAGTTCTTCCGCCCTCGCCCGCTTTAATTTTTACGGTAACTGATTTGTCTTTCAAGCTCTCACCCAAGGCCTTCGCCTGGTCCAAATGCTCTTTTGCCACCTTTTCTTCGTTCTTATTCTGCAGCTTAAGATCATTCAGATTCTTTGCATTTGCTTCAATTGCCTGCTTTTTTACAATGAGGTTACGGGCATAACCCTGGCTTACCTCAATAATGTCTCCTTTTTTACCATGGGATTTCACATCCTGGGTTAAAATCAGCTTCATAGTTAAATATCTCCCTCTTCAATCATAGTATCCAATGTCTCTTTTAACTTATCCTTTGCTTCTTCAATACTCATATCTGTAAGCTGTGCTCCGGCGACATTCAGATGTCCGCCTCCACCAAGACGCTCCATGATAATCTGTACATTTACTTCATCAATAGAACGGGAACTAATAAAAATCTTACCCTGATAATCCGTCAAAACAAAGGACGCTTTTATTCCAACAATATCCAACAACTCATTGGCTGCCTGAGCTCCGGCAATAGTCGGGCTCTCCAGATGATCGCTTCCGCACACCGTAATGGCATATTCGCCGCGATAAACTTCCGCCAAACGAACTGCCTCGGCCCTCGCTTTGTAAGATGTCATATCGTTACGAAGCATTTTTCGAACACGTACTACATCCGCACCGCTTCGGCGCAAGTATGCTGCTGCCTCAAAGGTTCTTACACCTGTCTTGGCCATGAAGTTATTTGTGTCAATCAAAATTCCGGCATATAAGGCATCTGCCTCCACATCCCCCAGCTTAATATCCTCTGAGAAATACTGTAATACCTCTGAAATCATTTCACAGGTCGAGGAAGCGTATGGCTCGATATAAGACAATACCGCATTCTCAATAACTTCCGCTCCCTGTCTGTGGTGGTCGAATACAACGATTGTCTTGACCACATTCAACAGTTCCGGACACTCTGTATAAGACGGCTTATTGGTATCTACTACCACCACCGCTGTATTAAACTTATCAGCTAATTCCATCGCCTCATCCCGATCAATAAACATCTTCTCGGTATAACCGTTCTCTTCATTAAAACGGTCTTTCACCGGGCGAAGGGATGAACTTACATGATTCAATACGATATAGGCACGCTTTCCAAGAACATTGGCTGCTCGGTAAATACCCACTGCCGCTCCTAAGGCATCCACATCACTAATGGAATGTCCCATAACAATAACCTGTTCTTTGGTTTCTAAGATTTCTCTTAACGCCTGTGCTTTTACTCTTGCTTTTACTCGGGTGCTCTTCTCCACCTGCTGGGTCTTTCCACCGTAGTAGGAAATCTTCTCGGTGGATTTTACTACCGCCTGATCACCGCCTCGACCCAATGCCAGGTCAATGGCCGCTCTGGTATACTCGTAATTCTGGGTATACGTCTTGCTTCCGTCACCAATTCCGATACTCAGAGTAATGGCCATTTCATTACCGATCTTGATGCTTTTTACATCTTCAATCAGGCTGAAGCGGTCTTCTTCCAACCCTTCCAGATATTTCCGTTTGAATACAATGAAATACTTATCTTTCTCAATCTTCTTAACGATTCCGTCCGTATTTCCAAAGTACTTGTTAACTTTTCGATCTACCAATGCGATTAAAAGAGAACGCTTTACTTCTTCAATACTCTCTAAGGCTTCCTCATAGTTATCAATGTAAACCAGGGCGGAAACAAGTTTCTGCTCCTCGTTCTCTTTCAAACTTTCCTGAAGCTGGGTCTCGTCAAACATGTACATAACAAAAAGGCTTTCAAAGTCATTGACTGCCTCTTTCTTATCCTCTGCATCCCGGGCGCTGTCGTCAATAAACACCCGCCGGATTACCAGATGGTAAAACACATCCTCATTTGTAATGTACAGGTGATGCTCATCCACTACCTTGTGGAGTAATTCTTTGGTAACCGTCGGAAGCAGTGTAGTAATGGACTTATGGTAACCCTTCGTTGTTTCAAAATGTGCCAGAAATCGTTGATTCTGCCACAATACCTTACCATCAACATCCATCAGCACATAAGGTATTTCAAACTCGTCTAACAAATACCTTTGCATGACGCCATAGGCTGTAGCATAATCCGTCAATTCCGACTTGAAATAGGGCTTCATCGCCATACCGATAAAAACGGCGATTACAACATAAATTCCGGACAGTCCCACTAAAAGCAGTCCCGCATTGGGATATATGTAAAATACAATTCCATCCATAACGATCAGCAATACAATCAGTGCTGCCGGTATGGTCAGTAACCCTCGAAATCTGTTCTTCATTCGAGCCTCCTGTTTTCATACGATTATTCGCGCCGGCAAAAAAGCCGACAGCTATCGGCTATATTATACCACAATTAGCGACTTAGGTAAACTACATACTGCACGATAACAGACGAACGTCTGTTATACCACAATTAGCGACTTAGGTAAACTACATACTGCACGATAACAGACGAACGTCTGTTATACCACAGCAGTACGAACCGAGCAAGTCCGCGGCTATATACCGCCTTTTTACGAAAAAAGAGGACCCGCTTGTTCTGCGGATCCTCCCCTATTTTATTAAGCATATAACGGATATTTATCGGTTAAACCTTTTACTAATTCTTTTGCTTTTTCAACACCGTCTCCCTCACGCTCGTCGATTGCAAGACGAATTGCTTCAGCAACTACAACCATATCCTCTTCTTTGAATCCACGGCTGGTAACAGCTGCTGTTCCAAGACGGATACCGCTTGTTACAAATGGAGATGCCGGATCATTCGGAATGGTGTTCTTGTTACAGGTAATGTTAGCGGAATCAAGTAATTTCTCGCACTCTTTACCGGTAATGTTTTTGTTCAGAAGGCTTACTAACATTAAGTGGTTATCTGTACCACCGGATACAATCTCGAAACCTCTCTTAATAAGCTCGTTAGCCAAGGTAGAGCAGTTCTTTAAAATCTGCTGCTGATATTCCTTAAATTCCGGAGATAATGCCTCCTTGAAGCAAACTGCCTTTGCTGCGATAGTGTGCATCAAAGGACCACCCTGGATTCCCGGGAAAATAGCCTTGTTGAAGTTGAACTTCTTGTTAGCTTCCTCAGTTGCCATAATCATACCACCACGAGGTCCGCGAAGGGTCTTGTGAGTTGTGGTTGTAGCAACATCTACATATGGGAATGGGCTTGGATGAAGTCCGGTTGCAACCAAACCAGCGATATGTGCGATATCTGCCATAAGTACTGCACCAACTTCGTCTGCAATCTCTCTGAACTTCTTAAAGTCGATGGTTCTTGCATAAGCGGAAGCTCCGCAGATAATCATCTTTGGCTTGCACTCTAATGCGATTCTTCTAACTTCATCATAATCGATAAATCCTTCATCATTAACTCCGTAAGGAACTACGTTGAAGTATTTTCCGGACATATTAACCGGGCTTCCGTGTGAAAGATGTCCGCCGTGGTCAAGAGACATACCCATGTAGGTGTCTCCCGGCTCCAATACTGCAAAGAAAACGCCCATGTTTGCCTGTGCGCCGGAGTGTGGCTGCACATTCACGTAATCGCAATGGAAAATCTCTTTTGCTCTTTCTCTGGCAAGATTCTCAACTACGTCTACACACTCACATCCGCCGTAATATCTCTTTCCAGGATATCCTTCAGCGTACTTATTTGTAAGCTGGCTTCCCATTGCAGCCATAACTGCTTTACTAACTACATTCTCAGAAGCAATAAGCTCAATGTGGCTCTGCTGTCTGTCATTCTCGGCTGTAATCGCAGCCGCAATTTCAGGGTCTACTTTCTGGATCTCTTCAAAGGTAAACATTCCCTTTCCTCCTCGAATACATTTCTTTAATATTTTGTTTTATCACTGGTTTATGAAAAACCACTCCATTTCCTATTATAGCAAGCCACTCCTATAAACTCAATGGAAAGGTTGAAAAAGTTTTCATTTTTTTGTCAAATTTTCTGTTGATTCCTAGTAGCATACTAGTATAATGAAATAGTCAGTGGATTCTTCCGTTTCCATCTGACTATCTATTGTATCGAAAGGAGAAAGCCATGCGCTACCCTGAATTTTTAACTTCAACAGGAACCATCGGTTTTGTAGCCCCTTCATTGGGCTGCGCAACTGAGCCATATATTAGCCGATTCGCTTCGGCACAGAAAAAATTAACTGCCCTGGGACACCGTTTTCAATTCGGACCCAACTGCTCAATCTGTGAAGGTATCGGCATTAGCAATACTCCCGCTAAATGCGGCGATGAATTAAATACCATGTACAAAAGTGCTGACAACGACGCCATTATCTCCTGCGGAGGCGGCGAAATGATGTGTGAAGTCGTACCTTTTATGGATTTTGAAAAAATCCGCAACTCCAAGCCCAAATGGTATATGGGCTATTCCGATAACACGAACTTTACTTTTACTTCCGCAACCCTTGCAGATACTGCTGCCATTTACGGCCCCTGCATCGGTGATTTTGGCATGGAGCCCTGGCATGAAGCCGTTGCCGATGCCTACGGACTTTTAACCGGAAGTAAACTTCACTTTAAGAACTATTCTCAATGGGAATTAGACTCAGAAGACGACGCCCCGGCAAATGCGCCCTATCATACAACAGAGCCTACGGTTATGAAGGTGTTTGTTCCCGGTTATGACGACATGGCTCTTGGTAGCAGCCCTACCGATGCTTCCGGTGCTCCGGACTTGGTTCGCTTTGAAGGACGCCTGATTGGCGGCTGCATGGATTGTCTGGAAAACTTAATCGGCACACCTTATGATAAGGTCTCTGATTTTGCTGAACGCTACAAGGAAGATGGCATTATCTGGTTCTTAGAAGCCTGCGAATTAAATGTTTTCAGCATTCGCCGCACCATCTGGCACATGAAGGCCGCCGGTTGGTTTAAACACGTAAAAGGCTTCCTTTTCGGCCGCCCGGGAATTTACGGTGAAGAACTTTTCGGCCTTGACCAGTACCGCGCTGTTACAGATCTTTTATCTGAATTTGGGGTCCCCATCCTGATGGATTTGGATATCGGTCACCACCCTCCTATGATTCCTATGCTGTGCGGTGGCTACGGCAAAGTGGAATTCTCGGAAAAAGAGAACCAATTTGAAATTGAGTATGAATTGAAGTAGCGGGGCTTTCCTGCTCCCAAACATACGGCGGCCCCGATTTTTCCGACCCCGGAGCACTGACTCGGTATATAGCATAATGTATATGCCAAAAGTGCCGAGCCTCCGCATATTATCGGCGCTGGCTCGGTATATAGCGCTTCGTCCCTGTCGATTTGCTACATTTTTCCTGCAAATATGGCCAACACTCGGTATATAGGTTTTTCAACATTACAAAAGGTTACAATTTTCCCCTGTTTTAGGGTAAAATTGTAACCTTTTTGGTTGTTGGATTTGCTATATACCGAGAAATGCAGTTTCTTACACTATAGACCAGTATCCACTTATTCTTCAGTGCAATACAGCCTTCGCTATATTTTCTTAAATAACCTTGCGCTCCAGAAATCCATATCCAGCTCTTCCAAATAAAAATGAAGAATCGCCTTCCAATTCTTGGTTGCTGTGCCTACCATCATGTACGATGCCTCCGGTTTTACAAGATTCTCCACATGCCGGAATAGAGCAGAACCCACACCTTTGGAACGGGCATACGGCGCAACATACAGTTCTTCCACTTCAAAATAGGGTGTATCCGTCGGCATAATGGGTTTCATGTTTTTAGAATGATGTATATTTCCAAATAAATAACCGCAAACTTTTCCATCTTCCTCAGCGAAAAAGATTCGGTTTCCCTCGATATCTGATTTTTCATTTGCCCGATAGCCATAGCAGCTTTCTTCCTTTTCCCAATCTATAGAGAAACGGATTAATTGTTCTAGCACTACATCAGTCAACTCTACTTCATATATTTTCATGGTTTTCCCTCCCGAATTCATTATATCACTATATAAACAAATCTATCATCAAAATTTTTTATAGTTAAAAATCGCTTCAATTTTTCCATTTTTTGCCAAAATAATTACCAAATAATACCATTGGTCTAGATGCACAATTAATTTGTGCTCACAGTATATTGTCTTCTTTCTCAAATATCTATAGTCTGTTATTAGCACGAAAGATAAGGAGATAGTTCAGGATATGAGTGTAGCCGCAGAAGTTGGGCAGCGCATTCGCTACTATCGCAAACAGAAAGGCTTGAGCCAAGAAGCGTTAGCGGAGCACTGTGGTTTCCATCCAACCTATATCGGTCAGCTGGAAAGGGGAGAAAAGAATCCATCCATAGAGAGTATTCATCGTATCACCCAGGGTTTGCAGATTTCCATGAGCAAATTCCTGGAAAATATTGATGATATGGATTCCGAAGAAAACAACGTTCCTTTAGAGCTTTATCGTCGATGTATGGAACTATCGCCGCAAAAGCAACAGGCACTTTTGGATGCTTTAAAATGCATTCTTCAAATATGGTAAAAATGTACCCCCCCGGCGGATTAACGTCAGGGGGTTTTGAATATATTTCTTTAATTTGTAATATTACCGGTAGAAGTAGCTGTTGGTGTCTAGTCAGTTACGGTAATTGTATACTTTGTAGAATAGGTCTTCATTGTATCATACTTTGTTCCGTCTTTAAATCGGATTGATACCTTTGTAGTATTCTCTCTTGCTACAGTATTGTTTGAATATAGGATATCACAGGCCTCTTTGATGTTCTCCCAGCCTTCTATTGTTTCAGTTGCATTACCGCCTTCTTTAAAAGTGATAACAAGTTTGGTAATCTTAATGCCAACACCTTCACTTCCCGGTAATGCCTCTTCAGCAAGCTGCCTTCCTTCTTCGCTGTTAATGTACACTTTTCCGTCATTGGCAAGTGACATTTCGACTTTTTTGATATCACGGTTATACAGCTTGTACTTCATGGTATAAAAACCGGTATATTTCGGCGAGTTCACCGATTTTGCTTCTACTAAAGCGCTTCCTTCCGTTGCTTCCTCTGTCTCTGGCTGGATACTGACTGTATAAACAACTCCGGATTTTAATACTATCTGCTTATAACCACATTGTCCATTTTTGTCAATGAATTTTGCAAACTGCATCAACTCGGAAGCCACTTTTTTTGCTCCGCGCTTTTTAGAATATTCCATATAGTATATCTTATCTCCTACCGGTTCTGTCACTCCCTCAATATAGGTTTCCGTTTCAGAAAAGTTTGCTTGTGTTACATCGTATGAAACAGCATAACTATTTGATATTTTACTTCCTGTACCCGTGACTTTAACCTTTCCGCCGTTCCCGCCGATTTCTGAATCCTTCCAGGTCAGTGTATAATCTATGCCCGGCTCCAAGGTTACATAGTCACCCTTCGGACTTTTCAGCGATACACTCACGGTATCATAATCATGACCTGCCGGATTATATGCATAGGATTGCTTAGTCTCAATCTTTACTATACCATCCTGTACGAGCCCTTTATTAAGCTTCACTGCACTCACTGTATAGGTATATGAAGCTGCGTCGTATAATTCTCCATCAATAGAATCCGCGTCAAGTATCAGTTGGTATTTTCCGGGAGCCGAAAAGTCAATGCCGATGTCATCTACCGTGCGAAGATCCAATTCATTATTTTTCAAATCACTGAATAGAATCTCTTTTCCACCTATGGTAAGAGGAATGCTTTCCGCTTTACTTGTGCTGCCGGTATAATAGATGTAATCTCCTACCGTTACACTATCACTAACTATTTTTTGAACGCAAAACCGAATCTGCTTTTTATGTCTATCCGTAAATTTCATACTTTTTATCTTAAATTTCAGCACCGGAGCCTCGGATGTCCATTCACACTTTTCGGTTAATAACTTCAGCATATTCTTATTAAATCTCATTTTCTTAATTTGAACTTTCACTACGGTCGGTTCAAACACACCATATTGTATAAGGGAGCTCTCCGAATGATTATTTCCTTTCTCATCCTTCCAGTTCATTACCGGCCCTACCTTGATTTGATACTCTCCCGAATCCTTTAAAATAGTAGCATTCCAATCCTTCTTTCCACAAATCCATTGATTATCCTTATAGAGATTAACATCAATTTGTGGATTATTTAAAAAGAACGTAGTTTTACCTATTTTTGCCGTAGAAGTAATTAAATCTACGAAGTCAGATGGTTTCAAATTCTCTGCATAACCTAAACTCTTCTTTATGCCCTTCACCGAAAGTTTTTTACTGCTTTTAGGTATGCTAATTACATCTACTCTGTCTAGATTATCAAACAGATTATCGCCTACCTGAAGCTCTTCTCCGAAGGTGCTTCCCGGAATAAAATTTTTATCTTTCGGTTTCGCCACTGCCACCACATCAAGGTATCTAACATCATCATGGGGATCATACCATTCGGCTTCCGCGCGCTTTAGAATTTTACCTGAAGTTTCATCAATGCTATATTCAAAAACCTTTATATCATACGAACCACTTTTTATTTTTTTATTGGTGATTTTATTTACAACTTGCATTTTCACCAGCTTAGACATATCTTTTCCGGTATTGCTTTTTACAAACTGATTACTTATAGTTACCTTAGCTAGCTGATCCAATCTTGCCGGAAGGATGGTAAAGCATGCGTAACTTGTTGTTAAGCCCCTATAGGTTCCTTTGCCCTTTACTTTTACTGCCGGTGCACTCCTATCCGTAGAACAAGCCGCATTCACATTATTTCTATAGGTTAATGTATAATCATCCCCTATGGTAAGCTGTTTATTTCCGTAAAAAACCTTAACATCCAAAACACCATTTTTGTTCTTATGTGATGCCGCTTTTGTATCATCCCGTGCTACCAGATATTCTGATGTATATACCACTGACGGAATGTATACCACATAGAAATTCTCGTCCTTTTTGCACCAGGCAATCTTTTTGTTCTTTGTCTGACCAAAATCTGCATTAACCGGAATAACCTCTCCATAGGCATCTGCATCAAGAGTAAACTTCACTCCATCATAGGTTTCCTCTTTTCCCAGAGGCTCGACTTCATCCTCCTTCAGCACCGTCATATGGCCCTGTTCATCCTGAAGATACCATTTTGCCTTCTTGGTACGATTCTTCTTTTTCTCTTCCAGAGCCTTCTTTTCTGCTTCCGTTGCGTCTTCCTTTAGCGTCTCTTCATCTTCTGCAAAATATAATGGATTAACGGTAAACTCTGCTACCTTCTTAATGCTTCCATCTTTTTGCTTAACTTCCGTAACCTCGCCAATTACTTCCACCGGCACTTTTATATTATTCTCAATGTAATAGAGCTGCTGTCCCTCCATATCCCTCATTTTCAAAGTTCTGGAATCGGAAATCGAATAGCATGAATAATTCCGGTCGGAAGACAGTTCAAAATTCGCCTGTAAGAGCGGTTCAATCTCTTCGCCAAAACCATTAATAACAAGAGTGATTGGTCTTGGACCATACAAAAACTCCGGATTTTCACCAATCTTTGCAAAATCAATCTTGACATTGTTTAAATTTGTCCATGTTGAAAGTGCTGTAAGATCTCCCAGCCCTTTACCAAGCAAAGCGGTGTACTTGTCGGAATAATCTTTTACATCCAGATCATTCGCCGGTTCTTCGTTTAAAACAATCTTTCCGGTTTTATCAAGCAAACCAACCTTTATTTTACCCTTATAATTTCCTTCTTCATTTACGCCACCTACTCCTTTTTGGAGACCGGCTTTCTTTATACCTTTGATTTCTTCTGCATTTACCAAAACAATTGGCTGTTTTTTAATGGTAATCGCTTTTTCAGAAGAAAGCTTTAACCTATCATTATATGCGGTCACATACCAGGTTGCACCTGCAGAAAGATTCTTTGGAGTCTCCGCCAATTCCTTCAGCTGCTCTGTCACAGATTTTCCTTTACCCTGGAAATAAGTTGCTGCTGCTTTCTGTCTGCTTTCTTCGTTGTCATCAGTGCTCACATACCAACGTATGGAACCGATGTTATCATATTTTGAAGTTTTATTTTCACCCTCAACATATTCAACCTTAAAATAGTCCGCAAAATCCAGGTTTTTAAGGGCTTCATCATTTAATGCGTACAGATTCTTGTAATAAGTACCTTCCTCCAGCTTCATCTGCACATTATCACCAAGACAAACTAAATCGATGATATTACTGTCATCTTTCAATTCATAGTTTGCCTTATTAAACTTCTCATTCAGTTTTACATCCCCTGCCTCCCAAACGTCTTTAGAAATATAAAACTGATAGTCTGTCATTTTTGCCAACTCGGAAAAAGTAACTGCCTTATCAGAAGTAACTTTATCACCTGCCTTGGTTACAAGACTGAAGCTTTCAAATGTAATAGGAAGCACATTTTTCTTAGCGTCAAAAACTTTTACCACCAGATCCTTTGCCGGATTAAAGGTAGTTGCTTCATCAAGCAGGAATCCGGTTGACTCATCTTTCGCCATAGAAAGCTGAAGGGTAACCGGTTGTTTCTCCACTTTTAACTTTGCAACGGCTACCGCTCCTGCCTCAACTACATCTCCGTTTTTATCAAACTGATTCTTGTCAAAAGCAAGCGCCACGCTATACAATCCTGCCGATAAAACATCTCCTTCGGAAAGTACTTTCCACTCCGTGCTGTCTCTTAAGGTAGCGCAGGTCTCATTCGCTGCAAGACTCGCTTCTCCTTTTGCATAGAACCACACTGCGCCCTTCCAATCATCGGTATTTACCGCTCTGGTTAATCCTTCGCCCTGTTTTACCACATCCAGCTTCAGGGTTGTATTCGCTTTCAGTTGTCCCTGCATTTCTTTTCCGGTTGCGCCATAAATTGTTTCTATGTCCTTCATTGACGCTACACCAACCTTATAGGTTGAGCCGGTATATTTCCAGGAACCATACAAGGTCATATGTTCATCCGGTGTAATACTGGTTACCTTGCTTTCCTCTTTCATTTCTTCACTGGTGTACCAACCATCAAAAGTATAATGTTCCTTTGTTGGAATATTCAAATTAACCGTAGTTCCCTCTTCTACGGTAGCGGGGTTGGAACCGCAGTCCTCTCCTGTCACCGCTACACCGTCCACCATATAAGTAATTCTGTAGGATGTTGTCTTGGTGTCGACTATCTGAGGTGTGGTGCTCTTCCTCCACTCCGGTTTAAGTAGTAACCTTCCGACATGGCCTGTCGTTGAAATTACGGAAACCTTCCATTCTTCACTATTCATTGTGACATTACTTACCGGCACAAGTGCACTCCAATAATCGACTCCCGCAAATTTATATTTCCATCCTGCAAACGTCTTTCTTTCTGTGCTATCATCCACCAAACTACACACGTAAATTTTACTGTTAACGCCCGGAATATAATACGGTTTATCGATATATGCCATATCACCAATGACAGTTGGCATATCGTTTTCATTTTCGGTAACGATTTCCGTATTAATAGCTGTAAAGGTTATACCGGTTATCTTACCTCCATTGGATGTACAATCCATTTTCCAACATCCGGAATTGGATAAATCTAAATCCACTCCGGAACAAATGGTATATTTATGTACACCATTTTCCGTCTGCCAACAGTCCGATGGATCTGTTCGGATAGTTCCTTCTCCATCCATACTTTTATAAACTACTTCCACACTACTGTTCAAATAGGCATCTGCTATGGACAATTTTCCTCCGTATTCTACACCATACAGGATATTTGTAACATCCTCCCCGTTCACTGTTATGGCGTTATTTGCCACAGCAAGCGTGTAAACCGCTGCCGGATCAGGTTCATCCGCCCGCACAAACTGCAATTCGCTCACCAACATGGCCAGCGTCAGCACTATTGCTAAAAATCTCCTTTTCTTTTTCATGTATTATAACCTCCTGCTTTTCTATTTCCGCATTATCATGCTTCTATTAATTTAATTGCACAAAGGTCCTATTTTACTCACCAAATTACAAAAAAAATTAAAACCATGTGGAGCAGGAGCATTCTCCCATTCCACATGGTTTTATTATTAGTAATTCTGTGCCTGAACCTCAAAGTAACTTTGAGGATGGTTGCACACTGGGCATACTTCCGGTGCATCAGTTCCCACAACAACATGACCGCAGTTGCGGCATTCCCAAACCTTCACTTCACTCTTTTTAAATACTTCCTGAGCCTCTACATTATGCAGCAATGCGCGATAACGCTCTTCATGGTGCTTCTCAATGGCTCCAACTCCACGGAATTTCTCAGCCAGCTCCGGAAAACCTTCGGCCTCTGCTGTCTTGGCAAACTCATCATACATATCCGTCCACTCGTAGTTCTCACCGTCGGCTGCTGCCTCCAGGTTCTCGGCGGTATTTCCGATTCCGTTTAATTCCTTAAACCACATTTTGGCATGTTCTTTTTCATTATCCGCAGTATGTAAAAACAACGCTGCTATTTGCTCATAGCCTTCTTTTTTCGCTTTTGACGCAAAATAAGTATACTTATTTCTTGCCTGAGACTCACCGGCAAAAGCAGCCAGTAAATTCTTCTCTGTTTGTGTTCCCTTGTACTTGTTTTCGCTCATTTTTAAACCTCTCTTACTTTAATCTTACGCCTTCCAAAGGCTATGCAGGTTACAGTATGCGTATACTTCCTCCACTACATCCCCTTCGCAGATGGCAAAACAAGCCTTCGGCGCATCGCCCGGATTCAAGAGTTTTCTCTGGTTTCCGGTCCTAGTGCGGATTGCAATCCACTGAATATAGTGCTCCGGCTGCATCGGATGCTCCACTTCGCCAACTGTTACGGTTACAATGTTATCCTTTACTTCGTAAACCGGTACATGCTTCTCAGCCGCACCGTCAGCGGTTCCCGGAATAATTTCCTTCATAGCTTCTCCACAGCACATGATTGGCACACCTGTCTTATTCACGATTGCCACAATCTGCCCGCAATGTGCACAACGATAAAACTTCATCTCCATTTGAAAACCCTCCTTGTCTTAATTATCAAATTTTAACTATAGCGTAGCAAACACGCTCGTACCCATATCATAGCAGTTTTATAATAGTTGTCAATACTCTTTCAAAAATCTTCTTGATTCATCAGAAAGTTTTTCACGTTCGCTGGATTCATTTTTTATTTTATTAGCCCCAACAGTACCTCTCGCCGCCAGGCTATCTTTTTCGGCACAATTTGTTAGCCCGCGTTTCACTTCCCACCGCTAGGCTAATCTTCTCAGCAAAATCTGATAGCCTGTGTCTCACTTCTTATCACTGGGCTACCTCTCGCACATTTAAAAGAGCGTGTGAAAATCACACGCCCTTTGGAGTTACTTCCCATAACATTTTTTGCACTTTCGAAGTCCCATTTCCTTTGCTTCACTAAGCTTCACTTTAAAATATGTTCCATTACCACATTTCCGTTTGTGATAGCATGAACCGGTTTCGGTAATGTAGACCGTCTTAGCTTTTGCCTGTACCTCAGGTTGAACAACGCTCACGCTGCTTTGTACCGGATTTGCAACCATTACAGGACTACAAAATCCAAGTGTAAGACTCAGCAGCGCAACAACTACCTTTGCTTTAATTTTTTTCATTCACTCAACACCTCCTACTGTGAAACTTGCTTTGTCCTACCCCTTTGACCTTCATTATCACACATATTTGTGACTAATATTAGAAATATGAGCGAGCACTAATTGTTTTCAAAAATCTGCTCCAACGTACTAAATACATCATCACAGTAACCGTCATCACCTAAAACACGATTACCAATAGCAAGAAAATGAGGCGTCGCACTTTCAACCTTACTCTCATCATTGAAATTTAATGTTCCAACATATACATAATTATATTTTTCGTCTTTCCATGAAATTTCTGTCATTCCAATAACCGCATTCTCATCATCAAATTTTGCTAATGTCCATCGCTGTGGTGCGAGCGAGATATCATAATTTGAAATATACCTGTCCAATGCCATTTTTGCTGCAACGACAATTTCTGAATCGCATCGCTCAATAATGTCTTCTTTCGAATCGTCTTCTACTTCTTCCGCACCATCCTCATCTTTATCCGGCTTATCCGTTCGCGCCTTCGTTGATTCTGTATCCTTCTCATTAGAACTCTCTGATACTTGCTCGGTAGCGGAGTCATCATCAACAACGGCGCCTACAGCTCCAAATAAAACAATTACAACAATTACATAGAACCACCATCTTTTATAAATTGGTTTTTTCATATCTACTCCCTCCTCTCCTATTTTTCTTTCATACTAACATTTATTCCATAATTACGCAAGTGCGTATACGCAATTGCGTCTAATTTCATAAAATTTACATAACATACAGAGAGGAGATTTACATGAAAGTTAAAGATGCTGTTGTTGCTCGCTTCACTCAACTGTGCAACGAGCGTAATATTAGAATTAACGAATTAGCTAATATTTCCGGAGTAACACCTTCAACTGCCTATAGTATGTTTAATGATAGCAGACGAGATGTTTCCATAAATACCATAAAAAAATTCTGCGATGGGTTGGAGATTTCTTTAAAAGATTTCTTTGATTCTCCTGAATTTGAAGCTCTTGATCAGGAAATTCAATAGCTCCCGCTTTTGATGACCTATAAAATCCGGGCAAAACCTTGAGAAACAGGGTCTCGCGAGGCGTCGGTACTTAGACACCATGAAATGGGGTCTTATGTACCGCTACGCCGAGGGCGAAGCGAAAGCGTCCCTGTGACAAGGTTTTGCCCGGATTCTACAAGTCACGAAAAAGGGAGCAGCTTTCGCTACTCCCTTCCAAAATCTTATTCAGCTACGTATGGCATAAGTGCAATGTGTCTTGCTCTCTTGATAGCCACAGTAAGAGCTCTCTGATGTTTTGCACAGTTTCCTGTGATTCTTCTTGGTAAAATCTTACCTCTTTCAGAGACATATCTCTTTAATTTGTTGGTGTCCTTGTAGTCGATTACATTGTCGTTACCACAAAATACACAAACTTTTTTTCTTCTATGCATTCCGCCGCGTCTCTTTGGACCGTCAGCTCTGTCACCTTTATTGAAAGCCATGATGTTACCTCCTATTATACTTGGCAGTATTTGCTGCCCTCTTACAAACTATTATAATTTGAAGGATTAGTCGAATGGTAATTCGTCATCTAATCCGTCCGGGATGTTCATAAAGCCATCCCCAACCGCTGAACTTGGTGCCGGGCTTGCTGCCTGCTGTGGTGCCGGTGCCGGAGCGCTCTGCTGATAGCTCATAGCGTTATCGCTGCTTGCCTTGCTCTCTGCAAACTCCTGCTGCTCTACCACAATGTCTGTAGTGTATACTCTCTGTCCATCCTTCTCGTAGGATCCGGTCTGAATACGACCTTCCACAAGAATCTTGGTTCCTTTGCGGAAATATTTCTCTGCAAATTCACCGGACTTACCAAAAGCCACACACTGAATAAAATCTGCGCTCTGCTCACCGTCTCTCTTAAAACGACGATCAACAGCCAAGGTATATCTTGCAACAGCCATTGACTGACTTCCCTGTGAATAACGGACCTCAGGGTCTCTAGTCAATCTTCCCATAAGTATTACTTTGTTCATACGATTCCTCTCCTATTTATGCTTCGTCCGCTCTCACGCATAAGTATCTGATAACATTCTCTTCGATACGAAGACGATCCTCAAGCTGTGCCGGAGCTGTAGCTTCTGCATCAAACTGGATAAAGTAATAGAATCCTTCGTTCATTTTCTGGATTTCGTAAGCAAGTTTCTTCTTGCCCCAATCATCAACATTAGTGATTGTTCCTCCAAAACGAGTAATCATTTCTTTTACTTTTTCGAGTTTTTCGCTTCTAGCTTCATCCTCTAATTTAGCGCTGAGAACGAGTGCTAATTCATATTTGTTCATGCGAATTGTACCTCCTTTTGGTCTCTGGCTCCTGAACTTTAAATCAGGAACAAGGAAAAAAATAATATATCACGAATTGATATTTTACCATACTTACTCATTACTTTCAAGTATTTTTTTAATATTTTTTTCCACTTTTACACGGGGCAGCATAACCATATGGCCGCAGCCGTCGCACTTTAACCGAAAATCGGCACCCACCCGCAAAACTTCCCAGGTATTGCTTCCGCAGGGATGTTTCTTCTTCATAAGCAGATGATTTCCAACCTGAATATCCACGCTATTCCTCCATTGCCTCTACCGCAAGCTTCATCACGGATGCAATATCATCCTGTATCAGAAGATCTGCGGAACTGTCCGCGCTGGTGGCACTCTTATTAATAAGCACCAGATTCTTTCCACGGAAATAATACAAAAGTCCTGCTGCCGGATAAACCACCAGGGACGTACCACCTACAATCAGTGTGTCCGCCGCAGAAATGGCATTGATGGCATTGTTAATCACATTTTGATCCAAACCTTCCTCATATAATACCACATCCGGTCGTACTTTTCCTCCGCAGGCGTCACAAATCGGTTCCCCTTCCGCCTCAAGGACATAGGAAGCATCGAACTTCTTATAACAGTTCTGGCAGTAATTCCGATGTACGGAACCATGCAGCTCATATACAACCTTCGAGCCTGCCATCTGATGAAGTCCGTCAATGTTCTGGGTTACCACAGCCTTTAATTTCCCCATTTCCTCTAACTTCGCCAAAGCATAATGACAATCATTGGGCTTTGCATCCGGGTAAATCAAATTCTTCTTGTAAAAATCATAGAATTCATCCGGGTGCTGAATCAAAAAACTGTGGGACACCGCCTGTTCCGGTGAAATGTTCCGGTTCAGCTTCTTACTGAATATTCCGGTAGAGCTTCGAAAATCCGGGATATTACTGGCGGTACTGACCCCTGCGCCGCCGAAAAATACGATGTTCTCACTTTCATTCAAAATCTCTGTTAATTTCAAAATTCTGTTTTCCATACGATCACCTCATTTTTCCAAATTGCGCTTCCTCGATTGCTTTTTTCCCTATTGTGATGTATAATTGCTTAGATTGTTTCTACTAGTATAACACAAGTTTAGGTAAGAGTATAACTATGAAGAAGATAAAATTTAAAAAATTATCACTACCTTTCTTTAATAAGGTAAAAACTAAATATGAAACCTTCAAATCCGGGTTGAAACATCCACAGCTTTTTATGTATCTGTGTTTGTATTTATTTATTCCGTTTGTTTTAAACTTTTTTATTGAATGCCTGGAGCTGAAGTCGGTGGGAAAAGCCTTTCAGTTCCTTATTTTTTCGCCCTATGCTTTTATGGCGAACACCCTGATTATCATCATGACCCTTTCGGTTACGCTTTTATTGAAAAAGCGCCATTTCTGGGTTATGGTAGGAAGCGTAATCTGGATGATTTTCGGTATTGCAAACTTCGTATTGCTTTGCAACCGTGTAACACCCTTTACGGCAAACGACCTGATTCTTATTGATGCGTTGTTCGAAGTATTGGAAAAATACTTCACCACCTTCCAGGTGGTGCTTTTGATCATCTTGATGGCACTGGGTCTTGTTCTTTTGATAATCCTGTTTTTCCGGGCTACCAAAGAGCCGCGGATTAAGCTTTATTATTCCGTTCCGGTTATTGCCGCAATCGTGGCACTGACCATAGGAAGTGTGAAGCTTGGTATCCACCTGGATTATCTGGAAGAACAGTTTGCGGAACTTTCCGCAGCTTATCGGAATAACGGATTTGTTTACTGTTTTACCAACAGTTTGATTGATAACGGTGTCAGCAAACCCCGGAATTATTCAGCGGAAACTATGAAAGCAATTGTCGAGGAAGATCATATTTCCCTGAATTCCAAGAAGGCAAAGAAGAAACCCAACATCATTTTTATCCAGTTGGAATCCTTATTCGACATCGGAGAATTAGATGATGTAACCTTTTCCGATGAAGTTTTACCGAATATCAACCGATTGCAGGCCCGTAACGGCGGCCTTTTCTCCGCTCCGGTTATTGGTGCCGGAACGGTAAATACAGAATTTGAAGTTTTAACCGGCATGAATATGGATGACTTCGGTGCAGGTGAGTATCCTTTTAAAACGATTTTGAAAGAAACCACCACCGAAAGCCTTGCCTATAATCTAAAGCCTTACGGATACAGTTTACATGCCCTCCATAACAATACCGGTAAGTTCTACAGCCGTGATATTGTTTATGGAAATCTTGGATTTGAAGATTTTACCTCTGTAGAATATATGCAGAATTATGACCGGACCCTCATGGGCTGGGCAAAAGACTACTGCCTGACGGATTACATTCTGAAATGTATGGATAAGACCAAGGGAAGAGATTTGGTCTACACCATTTCCGTACAGGGTCATGGAAGTTACAGTGTATCAGAAGAATACGAACATCATGTACGTATCACGGACATCAGCCCGAAAAAAGAAGCTTACCGGGATCAGATTGAATACTATGCCAATATGATCTGGGAAATGGATGATTTCATCGGACAGCTTATCAAAGCCCTGAAGCAACGGGGCGAAGATGTTGTTCTGGTTGCTTATGGCGATCACCTTCCAAGCCTTGACATTCAGGACAGCGAGCTGGATGGCAGAAACGTATACCAGACAGATTATTTTATCTGGAACAACTGTGGATTACAGTTCGGACATAAAGATTTGTCCGCAAATGAAATCAGTTCCTATGTATTGAAGAAGCTGGGCATGAAGAACGGCGTTATCAATTCCTACCACCAGAACCACGGCAACGATCCGGATTTCGGAAAGCAAATTGCTGCATTGGAATACGATATGCTTTACGGCAAACAGCTGGTTTATGATGGTAAGAATCCTTATAAACCTACGAACATGAAGTTCGGTTTATATCCTATTAAGATTGACAACGTCATCCCGGATGATACCAGCTCCAATGCCTACATTGTTCGAGGCGAGAATTTTACAACCTACAGTCGTGTCTATGTTAACGACAAGCAGATGGAAACCCGGTTCATTGACAGCAACACCTTACAGGTGAAACCCAAAGATGAACTAACCACCGAAGATGTAATCACTGTATGGCAGTCCCATCTGACCTGCACCGATCCTTACACCTACAAGGTGGTTCCTATGAATCTGACGGACGAAGCCCTTGAGCGGCTGGAAGGAACAACAGACGAAGAATCTCAAGAATAAAAAATTGGACAGTCACATAAGTGGCTGTCCATTTTATTATAAGTTAAAGAATGCTGTCGCAATTTTAAAGTATACCAGAATCGAGCAAGTATCCACCACCGTTGTAATAAGCGGTGATGCCATTAACGCCGGGTCTAAGCCCATCTTCTTGGCAGTCAGCGGCAACACGCCTCCGATAAATTTCGCCAGCATAACCGTCATTGCCAAAGAGCAGGCTACCACTATGGCTAATTGAGCGCTTCTGTACATAATGTAGATTCGTATTCCGTTTACTACTGCCAAAATACTTCCTACAAGAATAGAAACTCCGAATTCCTTAAAGATAACCTTAAAGATATCCTTAAAGACAATCTCATCCAGCGCAATACCACGAATAATCAAGGTAGAACTCTGGGCTCCACAGTTTCCACCGGTATCCATCAACATCGGAATAAAGGATACCAACAAAGGAACTGCGGCAAAAGCCTTCTCATAGCTGGTGAGGATGGTTCCGGTTAAGGTAGAGGATAACATCAATACCAAAAGCCATGCAATACGGTTCTTGGCATGCTTGAAAATAGATGTTTTAAAATAGGTGTCCTCTGCCGAAGTAATAGCCGCCATCCTGGTAATATCCTCGGTGTTCTCATCCTGTAATACTTCCATAGCGTCGTCTACGGTGATAATTCCCACCAGGCGATCCTCTTTATCCACTACCGGAAAAGCTAAGAAACCATATTTATTGAACATCTTGGCAACATCTTCCTGGTCATCGGAAGTAGACAAGGTAATAATGTTGGTCTCCATGATATCTTCAATTCTTTCTTCGTCCTGAGAAATCAAGAGATCCTTTACGGTTACCAATCCAATCAGCTTTCGGTTCTCTGTAACGTAAACGGTGTAAACAGTCTCACTGTCACTTGCCATCTTTCGAATTCTGGTAATGGCTTCTCCCACCGTCATATTCTTCTTGATGTTTACGTATTCCACCGTCATCATGCTTCCGGCAGAATCCTTTGGGTATTTTAAAAGTTCATTAATCTGCTTTCGTGTTTTCGGATCTGTGTGGCGCAAAATTCTGGCAACCACATTGGCCGGCATTTCCTCAATCATGTCCACCGTATCATCCAAAAACAAGTCATCCAAAATCTGTTCCAACTCCTTATCTGTCATGGAGTTTACCAATGTAGTCTGGGTGTCATGCTCCATATAAGCAAACACCTCAGCTGCCTCTTCCTTTCCAAGTAGTCGGAAGACTAAGGGCAGCTCTTTTTCATTTAATTCTTCAAAAATGGCTGCCACGTCCGCCTCGTTGGTCTGGGCAAAAAGTTCTTTTAATTGTGTATATTTTCTTGCCTGTAATAATTCTTTGATTTTTTCCAAATCATCCTCTAAATAGTTGGTGTCGAAATATTCTTCCTGCATCATACCCTCCTATCTGAGGAAACACTGAGTATCAGCATTTCTCTCTATAGCAACGCCTGATAAACGTCTCGCTTTGAAATTCCACGCTCCTTGGCAGTCATACGCATGGCTTCTTTGTGGTCATAGCCCTGCTCTTCAAACCGTTTCACGTGTTCTTCAATAGACAGATCCGCATAGGCGTCCCGCTTTTCTTCTTCAATCTGTTGCTTACTTTTTCCTTCTATGACAATAACAAACTCTCCCTTAGGGTCACACCCGCTGTAACCTGCTAAGGCTTTGGAAAAAGTGGTACGGTCTACGTTTTCGTAGCGCTTGCTGATTTCCTTTACCAGTGAAATGGAACGATCCCCCAACGCATCGAATAGCTCCTTTAAGGTCTTTACCAAATGGTGCGGTGCTTCGTAAAGAATAATGGTTCGGGTTTCCTGCTTTAATTCTTCAATAACTCTGGCTCTTTCTTTTTTATCCTTGGGCAAAAAAGCCTCAAAACAGAACCGTCTTGTTTTTTGACCGGACAAAGTTAGTGCAGTGATTACAGCGCTGGCTCCCGGCAAGGAAGTGACGGGTACTCCCTCTTCATAACAAATCCTTACCAGTTCTTCTCCCGGATCCGATATACCGGGGGTTCCCGCATCAGTAATGAGGGCAATATTCTTCCCCTCTTTTAACTTCTCGACTAACTGGTAGGCCTTTTCAATCTTATTAAACTCATGATAACTGGTCATGGGTGTTTTTATCTCGAAATGATTTAACAGTTTAATGGAATTTCGGGTATCCTCACAGGCAATTAAATCCACTTCCTGCAAAGTTCGAAGCACTCGTAAGGTGATATCTTCCAGATTTCCTATGGGTGTTGCACATAAATACAAGGTTCCTGTCATGGGATGCCCTCCTTTCCAATTTATTCTTCGTATAAAGTAATAACTTCTTCTGTGTAAACCCCCGGCTCTTTGTATACAATCAGGGGTTTTTCCACTGTCATACGGGGATTCCCGTACAGACATCCTTCAATGAGTACCATGTTGGGCTCTTTATCTACATAAGGATACACCAACTGCATGCGCTTGGGTTCCAAACGATACTTCATCATCACCGCCATGATTTCCGGTAACCGGAATGGACGATGCACCATATAAAAACGTCCCTTTGGTTTTAAAAGCCCTGCTGCCTGGCTCACCACATCCTCCAGTGTACAGAGAATCTCGTGTCTGGCAATGGCTTTTTCACTGTCAGGATTCACCAACCCGTGTTGCCCTATCATATACGGGGGATTGGATGTGACAACATCATAAGAGGATGCCCCGAAAATCTTCGTTGCATCCTTAATGTCACCGGTACATATGGTAATCTTATCTTCTAAGTGATTATATGCCACAGAACGTCGCGCCATATCTGCGCTTTCTTCCTGGATTTCCAGGCCGGTAAAATGGGCACCCTCACTTCGTGCCTCCAACAATATGGGAATTACACCGGTTCCGGTTCCTAAATCCACCACGGTCTCTTCCGGCTTAACTTTTGCAAATCCGGCCAGTAAAACGGCGTCCATACCGAAGCAGAATCGCTTCTCGTCCTGAATGATCTTATATCCGTTCCGGTTTAAATCATCCAGCCGCTCTCCGGCTTTTAACTCCATCATGACAGCTTGGAGGAACCTTCTTTGTCCTCAAGGGATGCTAATTCTTTAATTTCTTCTGCAGTAACCTGTACCTTACGTCTCTTGGGCTTAAATTTCAGGTCGTTAATGTGGAATTCCTCCAGCTCAATCTCACCCTCTACTTCCATGAGAAGCTTCACATTCTGACGAAGCACATTTACACTGGATACTTCACCTTTACGGCCGTCTTTGGTAAATACGGTCTCTCCCACTGCCGGCAAGCGACTGTTTAAGTACTCGTAGGTCTCTGCTTCATTTTTCAAACAACACATCAGTCTTCCACATACTCCGGAAATCTTAGTCGGATTTAAGGAAAGGCTCTGCTCTTTCGCCATTTTAATGGATACCGGAGCAAATTCCGGAAGATAGGTTTTACAGCAAAGTTCTCTGCCGCAAATTCCAATTCCTCCCAAAACCTTGGTCTCATCACGAACACCAATCTGTCTTAACTCAATTCTGGTGCGGAAAACAGATGCCAGGTCTTTTACCAGCTCGCGGAAATCAATTCGTCCGTCTGCGGTAAAATAAAACAGCAACTTATTATTATCAAATGTGTATTCCACATCCACCAATTTCATTTCCAAACCATGCTTGGCAATTTTCTCCAAGCAAATCTGAAAGGCTTCTTTTTCTTTCTCACGGTTCCTGATAACCTGTTCTTCGTCTTTGTCAGTAGCAAGACGCATAACCGGCTTCAAGGGACTTACGATTGCCTCTTCCTCAATCATTTTATCTGCAATAACCACGATACCGTATTCCACGCCACGGGCGGTCTCTACGATTACGTGATCATTCTGTTCAATCTCCAAATCACCGGGATCAAAATAGTAAATCTTTCCCGCTGTACGAAAACGAACACCAACAACTTTTATCATAGTATTCTCCATTCTAGTTTTCTTTTATGGTTAAAAACAGTAATTCCAACACCAAATCCAGCTTCACATTAGCCCGAACTCTGCTACGGGCAGTTTCAATTTCCTGGATAATGGTTTCAATTCCTTCATAGGAACTGGTGTCTGCCTGTTTTTTGATTTCATATATTTCATCTTGGAAAACCAACTTATTGGCATCCATTGTGGCCTTATATACCAGTACATCCCGATACCATATAGTCAGGATATCAAAATAATCGCTAATGGTTAAACGAAATTCTTCCACAATCTTAATGGCTGCCGTAAATTCCAACAAATCCATCTGGTGAGCTCTCTTAACCAGGGAAACAGCTTCCTGCTTAATACTCTGGAATTCCTCTGTTCCGGATAGTCTAGCCGCTTTTCCTACATTTCCCTGGGCAAAAGCAGTGCAGATATTTGCCTGATCTTCCGGCACAGACAAAGTGTTCATGAGATAATCTTTTACAATCTCATCCGAAACCGGACGTACTTCCACTGTGATACAGCGGGACCGGATTGTTGGCAAAAGCACCTGGGAATTGGTAGTCAACAAAATAATGATTACATATTCCGGCGGCTCTTCTATGGTTTTCAAAATCGCATTCTGTGCATCCTCAGCCATCCGCTCAGCATGATTCACAATATAAATCTTGTAACGACTGCTGTAGGGACGAATGGAAACATCATCTACTATCTGGGAACGCACATCTTTGACACCGATACGGTTATCCTTTTCCGGACGAAGATAAATGATGTCCGGCTGGTTTCTTGTCAATGCCTGTTTACAGGAATGGCATGCCATACATGCATCCTTGGCACCCTTCTCACACTGCAATGTCATTGCAAAAGCGTCTGCCAAAGTCTTCTTTCCTGCCCCGTCTTCTCCATCAAAAATATACGCATGGGATACCTTCCCCAACATAATGGCATTCTGCAGGCTTTCTACGGCCTGTTCGTGTCCTAACACATTCTTAAATCCTGCCATGGTCTTCTTCCCTCTCTACTTCATACAATCTATGTAAAAATGTCCAAAAGTAATCCTTGTATATCGCCTATTCTGGCCAAAATCGCAAGATGATCCTTCTCATCCTTAATCAACTCTTCCGCCAGTGCATCCAAATTTTCATCAATCAGACGCACAATTCCATAAACTCTGTGCCGTCCTTTTCTATCCAAAAAATTCTCTCTGGAAAACTTATGAGATCGATAAACTATTTCATTTAAGAATTCTTTGACCAATCCCCGATATTTCTTCATGTCACGGATATCCATGTGCTTTGCAATCAGATTACCCTGGGTCGTAATATCCTTTAATAGCCCATCTACCTTCTGTTGTAAATCCGCTTCCTCAATCTGACTGGCCAGAGTAAATTTGAAGGTTCCGTCCGCCTTATCTACTTTCTGCGTCTCGGACAAAGCCGGGGTAGAAAGTAATTTCTCAATCTTCATATTATCCATAAAGCGTTCCCCCTTTCGCACCATCCAAACAGGAAACAATATAGGATGCAATCTCTGAAACGGCGGTTTCTAAGGTCTTGTTCTCAAAACGTTTGGTAATGCCGGCTTGTATCAGTTTATCTTCGGAAAAATCCTGTTCATCCGCCAGATACCGTCTGCAAACCTCTGCAAAATTCGGTGCTACCTGCTGCCGCTCCCGACTAACTGCACGCTCAAGACGATTTCCATCCTCCACTTCGATATAAACCGGAATCATGGTCTCTTCTCCAAAGAACTTCCGCATACTGAGGTAGGATTCCAAGGTCCCGATAACCAAATAGTCATTCTTGGAAAGATCTATCTGATCGTCACTTACGGTAAAATACTTCCAGGGTCCCATGACGGTCTGGTATTCCCGCAATTCTATAACCTTTCCTTCCTGCTGAAGCTTTCCTGCCTCTGCTTCCGTTACAAAAAAGTATTCCACACCCTGTGTCTCACCTTCCCGGATTGGACGGGTTGTATAACTTACTATATTTTTTAAACTATCCTGAAAACGAAGGGATAATTCTTTGTAAATCGTGTCCTTTCCGGTGGCACTTTTGCCCATGATGTAGAAAATCTTTCCCATGCAAAACCTCCCAAAATATCACTTTATTATACCACAATTAGTGACTTAGGTAAACTACTTACTGCACGATAACAGACGAACGTCTGTTATACCACGAAGACAGGAGGCAAGCAAGCACGAAGTGCTTGCACGGCACAGCCGGACGTCATTGCCCGCTCGCGGGAAAAATGGCGTACTGGCTGTTGCCGTGAATAAGCGCAACGCGCTTATTTGCCGACGTCACGCGATAACAGCCGCTCGCGGCTGTTATAACATAGAGCAAAGAACTACCGCAACACCTTTATTGTCTCACCGCTGTAGTCTGAAAGCCCTTCCATCTGCATCTTTGCATCCCGCATCAGCAAAAGATTACCTGCAAATTTCTCCGGAATCCGCTCGCCGGGTGTCAAAACCGGTATTCCCGGAGGATAGAGATAAGCAAATTCTGCGCTTACCCGCCCTGCTGCCGATAAAACCGGAATCCGCTCCGTCATGCTCTCCTCTGCTTCGTATAGTTCTGTAACTTTTTCCGGCAATTCATAAAGGTCTTTACCAAGCAATTTTACTTTTTCCGAATAGGTTAAGGTCTGATCGATTTCCTGTAACGCCAGTGAAAGTCGCTGTAATCCCTCTTTTGTATCAAAAAAGGTGCTAAGAGCAGTTACATATTGAGCTGCTGCCATCTCGCATTCAATATGGTATTCCTCTCGAAGACGCTTCATCAAAGCCTCTCCATCCATGCCTTCTGCATGTTTGGTTGAAATCAAAAGCTTTGTAATATCCTTTCCGTAGTAACCGGTTCCCTCTTTCGGAAAAACATTCAGACAACGAAGCTTCTTTGCTTCTTCGTAAAATTCCTCCAGATTCTTCCTGTACTCCTTCACTCTTTCACAATTTTCCTTTGTCTTTTCACAAAAGGACAAGGCGTATTCCATGGCTGCCATCATCAAATACGAGGGTGAACTTGTTTCAAATACATTTAAGTTAAAGGCCATTTTTTCCCTTGTAACCCGCTGCGAATTCAGAATTAAAACCGCACTTTGAGTTGGTGAAGGCAAGGTCTTATGAAGACTCAAAATACTAATATCCGCAAACCGCACCGCATCGTTGGGTAAAAACTCGTCAAACAATCCAAAGTGGGCTCCATGGGCAGCATCAACAATAAAAGTTGCCCCATTTTCATGGACAATTTTCGCAATCTTCTTCACATCCGAAGTAATACCATCATAAGTTGGAGAAGTAATGACTACCGTTCGGATTCCCGGATGTTTCCGAAAAGCCTCTTTTACATCCTCCGGCGCAATGCTTCCGTTAATACCAAATTCCAGTTCTTTCGGATACAGATAATGAACCTTTAAACGATTTAATAGAACCCCATGATACACACTTTTATGGGAATTTCTTGCGATTAGAATCTCTTCTCCGGGCTTTGCTGCCGCCCGAATGGCACTTAAAATTCCACCACTGCTTCCATTTACAAGCAAATACGCTTCCTCACCCTGGTACAGGGCGGCGAAGCGCTTTTCCAAATCCTTTAATACACCTTCTGCATGATGCAGATTATCAAATCCATCAATTTCTGTTATATCATAGGCATAAGGGTTTACCTTTAAGTCTATCTGTCGCTTATGCCCCGGCATGTGGAAGGGATACACATCCGATTCTGCCAGTTTCTGCAGTTTTTCTATTAAAAATTCCATATTTACAAATATCTCCCAAGCTCTGCCATCCAATCGCCAAAAAAGATTTCCTGTCTGGCCAGTGTTCCGATTACCGGTGTAAAAAGCTTTTGCAGCATATCAAATACTGTATCATAGTCCGGCTCCTTACGCTTCTGGCTCCGCAGATATCCTTTAAATCGGGTATGTATTACCTTGCTTCCCATAGCCTCTAGAAATTGTTCCGCATTCTCCTGATTCAGAGTGTAACCATGGTCTTTAAAGGCTTCCTCCAAATAAATGCTTAAGTATTTTCCGTTCATGTTACGGGTTGTAGCATACTGATACAGTACTTCCAAAGCCTCCATATCCGTGAAAAGATCCATTTTTTCAAAAGCGTCCAAAACAATCTCTACAATCTCTGCCTCCGGATAAAAGCAGGCAATCTCAATTTCACGATTCTCCTCATAAATCAGTGGAAGAACCCTGCTGTAGGACTGAGCTTTTTTGGCGTCGCAAAAGCTTAAGTGAAGTCGGATATCCACCTCCACCTTATCAAAAGGCACTTTTATCAACACAGAAAGCCCTTCCTTTACACGTTCCATATATATATTCTCAAAGGTGCAGTACAAATACTGCTCCAAAGCATTCTCTTCCTGAGAAAAATTCACAACACACACGTACAAATGTCGAGAATAGCTGGTACGATAGGCATCTACCCCAATTTGGGAAGCTCGCTTTAAGTAAAAGTGAAGGCTTTCCTTTTCAGACAGAAGCTTCTCTAAAATCCACTCCTTAGCGTATCCTACAAGGAGATTCTGATAGGGAATCTTAAGCTGCTTCTTCTTTTCCATAACCCGGCTCACCATCAGGTTCTTGTCCATTATAACCACACTCCTATAACATTCTGAACCTTGGCAGAGACTTTTCGTTCCTTGGCATATTCCAACAAACGATGGAAATCCTTCTGATTATCCTGAATGTAGTGAACAATCGCCATCTTAAAGTCATTGCGCTCCATCTTATGTTCGTACTTTAAAACATCGCAGATGACACGATCCCGGTCATAGATTTTCATATCTTTATCCCCAAGCTTAATGGTGGTAACACCAATATCCAATACTCTCGGCTCCGTATAGTATGGAACAACCACCGGATAATCCAGCAAAAAGCGGGACTTGGAGGTATTCTTGTTAATAGCAATACTCCATGCAAAAGGTTTCTGTTTCAAATATCCATACTGATAAAGAGCGCTCTCCATGCAAAGCACGCCATCCGGAAACAAGGTGGTAATGTATGCTTCCTCAGACTGCTCCACTTCCTTCAGTTTATAGTATCCATTCTTAACTCGCTCTAAAACCCCGTGTTTTAACAAGGAATTCAATCCCCTGTAATCCAGATGACACAACTCATAAAGCTGACTGGTCTTCATAACACCGCCATGCTTCTCCATATTCTCCTGAATAATCTGTAATTTGTCTTCCATCTTCTACCTCACACTCTATGTTTGAAAGTTTGCACTTTTCCGCTCAACTTTTTATTTCGTGGTTCTTTACATTTTATTATAGGTTCTTTTTACCCTCTTCGTCAATTCCTTTCACAGTAATTCCATAATGTCGTTTCCATGTAAAAATGTCGTTGAAATTGTCTTTTTTATCGTATATAATATTACTAGACAAATATTGTGTCTCATTGTAGGTTGAGAAGGAGAATTACCATGACCGATACCTTTATGGAAAGTGCTCCCAGAAAAAATCCCTCCCGTCAGGAATGCGAGAAAGTCATTAAGCGCATCCTTGTTACGGAGGTTTTAACCAAGGGAAAAAATGCTCAGTTTAAGACGGCAGCAGACTTTATGTCCTATTTTGAATCCCTGTATCCTGCCAGCGAGGCTCTGACCAAGCAGGTGCAGCGTGCCATTAAATCTATGGAACTGCCAAAAGATGAGCATGGATTTCTTATTGTAAACAAGACAAAGGAACAGCTGGATGAGGAAAAAGATTTATCCTACCTTCTGAAAAAATCCCATGCCGCCATAGCGGATCTGACGGAATGTGAGACTCTGTTTATAAAATGCGACCCGGAGGATGCTTCCTATCTCCTGACTTTAATTATGAAGTGCCTTACTCTGCAAGGAAAATATGAGACTGTTTTTGCAACAGCCAATGGTATTCTCTTTTATACAAAGCAGAAGGAAAACCTTGAAATTTTAATAAATAGTCTGATAATGTAGGGTTTATATTTGTGTATTTCTGATTATTAAACTGTGAAAGGACTTTGTCCACTTTATGAAAAAAGACAGGATTAACTTCATAATCCTGTCTTTTCTGTTAACTTCATCTTAAGAATTGTCTTTATTATCTTCATAAGACACTTTTAACGTCTTCTGCGTCTCCTGCGGAACATCTGACGAATGGGTGTTCCATTCTGCCGTTTTCTTCGAAGATTGTAAAGGATGATATAGATATTATGGCGTAGATAAATTCCTGCTGCAATGGCTCCCGCCAATAACAATACACCACCAATTACCAGCAAAACCAGTGTCAGGTTAATTTCCACTGTATGTTTACTTTTCTTCGCCTGCACCTGATTATCAAAAACATATTCTTCCATTTTCGCCGTATTGAACTTAATGCCTGCGGATCCTACCAATCGGTCTCCATAATAATACTCAATACTCCCGGCACTTCCTTCTTCCGGATTCTCCTGATTTACCTTAGAGGTCACCGACTTGAACTCTGCCGTTTTGGGAAGCACTACATAAGATGTCTCATCAATTTTAATATAGGGCTCCATCTGCTCAAAATTCAAGGCTTTTGCTATGCCTTCCAGACTGTAGGTCTTATCATGCTCTGAAAGCTGGTAAGCCTGATAATTATCAAAACAATAGTCCAACAGCTTCGTGGTGTCGTCATACTGTCCTTCTGCAGAATCTTTCATTACCACACATATCAGAGTTAAACCATTCTTCTCCGCAAAGGTTACTAAGGTATTTCCTGCAACCTGCGTAAATCCGGTCTTTCCACCGATACAGTTCTCATAAATATGACGGCCTGTATGATAATAGGTCAACATTCCATGGTGGTTAACCAAAAATGTTTCCTCTTTGTGCTTGTTAGTCTTAGGAATCGTATAGGTCTTGGTTCCTGTAATTTTGCGGAAGGTATCGTTCTGTAACGCTGCCTTGGAAATCATTGCCATATCGTAAGCCGATGTCTTATGCTTCGGATCCGGCAAACCATGGGGATTATGGAAGGTGGAATCCACACATCCAACCTCTTTTGCCTTGGCATTCATCATCTTCACAAAATCCGTTATGGTTCCGCCCACATGCTCTGCTGCCGCATAAGCACACTCATTGGCTGATCCCAGCATAACCGCGTACAAGGTGTCCTTCATGGACATTTTCTCCCCTTCATCTCGGGCGATGCTGGTTCCTTCCGTTTTGAAAACCGCATCATGGGAAAAAGTTACTGTCTCATCCAAATCGCTGTTCTCAATGCAAAGTAAGGTAGTCAGAATCTTGGTAATACTTGCCGGGTACCGCCTGGTATGAATCTTCTTCTCATACAAAATTGCTCCGGTATTTGCCTCCATAATAATAGCGGACTTCGCCTCTACCTTCGGTCCCTTCGGCCAATATACGGTCTTTTGCTTCGCACTTGCCATAGCCTGTCCCGGTAAAAGGGAAATAGCCATACTGACCAGTACAACTGCTGTCATTATTCTCTTTTTCATAATTTCTTTCTCCTATCCCATTAAGTATAGTATGTCCCGAAAAATCTTTCAACCGCTTTTCTTGCTTTTTTCCCTGTATTCCTGTAAAATTGAAGAGATTTCAGTAACACGTTAGGAGGATACTATGAGATTACGAAATATTCCCGGAGCCGACGAAGCGGTATTAAACAGCCCCTTCTGCATTCAGCTTGCTCCGGAAATGAAAGGTCATATAAAAGAGCAGTTTCCCAATCCCAATGCTCCTATTCACATGGAAATCGGAATGGGTAAGGGACAGTTTATTATGGAGCTTGCAAAGCGCAACCCGGACATTAATTATATCGGTATGGAGCGCTACTCCAGCGTTTTACTCCGTGCCCTGCAGAAAATGGATAAATTAGAAGAACCTCTTCCCAACCTTCGCTTTATTTGCGAGGATGCAAAGCTTTTGCCGGACTATTTTGCTTTGGGAGATATTGAAAAGATTTATTTGAATTTTTCCGATCCCTGGCCAAAAGACAGACATGCCAAACGACGCTTGACTTCCCGACAGTTTTTAGCCTGCTATGACAAGATCCTTGCCCCATCAGGTACCATTGAATTTAAAACTGATAATGTGGACCTCTTCCGTTTCTCTTTAGAAGAAATAGAAGAAACCAACTGGATTTTAAAAGCGTCTACCTTTGATTTACACCACGATCCTGTGCTTGTGGAGGGAAATATCATGACAGAATATGAAGAGAAATTCTCTTCCATGGGAAATCCTATCTGCAAGCTTATAACCTACAGAGAAGATTGCAACAAGTAATAAAAGTACACAAGGCTAAGAGCACTTTTTACCCGAAGTGCCCTTAGCCTTATGTTTTTCATAAACCTAAGCCTTATTTACCATATCCACATGCTGTACAGTGCCTACAGCCCCGTTTTCATAAAGAAAAATTCCGCTGTTGCGAATGTACGCATTGGTTCTGTTTGCGCCGTTTGTCAGTGCAAAATTCGTAGCTGTGTTCTGAAGACAGATTGCTCCGATTCCCGCCTCTTTTAACGGTACGCGTCGCGGTTCCTCACTTCCATCCGCATACCAGATGGAAAGCTTATGAAACACTTCATCTGCTTCATCAATCCAGCCATTTCGATCCAGGTCAAAAAGAGCCAGGTCTGCAAACCCATCTCCGGATTTTGTTCCAAACAACTCACTGCCGTCGTTGATTTTTCCATCTCCGTTTCGATCAAGAGCCAAAAAACCACTTCCGGGTCCCAGAGTGCTGATTTTCTCTTTCTTTCCGTCACAGTTCAGATCAAAATAAAAGTTCATATCCTTTACGGAAGCTACAGAAGATCCTGTATTAATTACCAGAGGATCTGTACAAAGATACTCCGCACCGTAGGATGCAGAAAAGCCGAAATATTCCTTATAAGATCGGGACATGTGCACATTGATATCAAAACTCATTTCCCGTCCATCGGCCGTTTTTACCATACCGGTTGTGGTAAACTGGGTTTCTTCATATTCTTCATAGCTTTCATAAAATTCCATTTCTCCCCCTTCCTCCTGGAAAGGCAGAGTAGCGTTACTTTCGTATTGATTCTTTAGTTGTTTGTAAACATCGGATTCCTCTCCAAAAAGCAGTCGAAACAGGTAATCGAATACCTGTGAACGTATGGATGCCATTTCCGTCTTCTGATGTAGTGATCGTACCTTTTGTGTTCGATTCGACATCATAGACTTCATGAGATTTTCCTGTTTTTTTGCATACCCGCTTTCGCTGTTTGTGTCTGCAATTTCCTCTTTTTTGTCATTGCGTTCCCCGTCGGTATAGCTCTCAAACATATTTTTTCTGTAATTGTCAAAAATACTCTTCTGCCAAACGCCCTGATTACTCCATGCAGACTCTTTTTTAGCGGATACCCGGTTGGATGAAAATCCTCGCTGTGAGTTCATCTGCAAGGTAGATGATTGAATGATCATACCATTCCTCCCTTGAAGGACTCCGCTTTATGAAATTTACCTCCTTTTAAATCCAATAAAAAAGATGGATCAAATGTGCAAATTCCCTTTTGCCATTTTTCACCATCCTTGGATGCCTTCTGTTATTCCATTGTCCTTGGCCAAATTTCAATGTATTTATGATATCGACGGATTTTCCACCCTTCTAAATAGGGTTTTCTGTCTTTTTTTGTACTTTCCAACCTGCCTTTTCCCCCGAATAGTAACAAATGATAAAAAAGTTTAAAAAAAATGAAAAAAAAGCTTGCTTTTTTCGTGTGGGTATTATATAATAAACAAGCGTTGTGAGTGAAGCAACGAAATAAGCGCCACTAGCTCAGCTGGCAGAGCACCTGACTCTTAATCAGGGTGTCCAGGGTTCGAACCCCTGGTGGCGCACTTTCAAAGGCCTTGGAATTGCTGATAGAGCGGTTTCGGGGTTTTTATTTTTTTATTCTTAGATTTCTATTCTTTTAAGCTATATCATTTGATTTTCTCCCGTATTGTTATTATAATAGTAATGTATGTAATTTTGAATTCTTAGGAGGGATTACCAAATGACAGTTAAAGAACGTCTATTAAATTATGTTAAGGTTCACACCACCTCTCAGGAAGATGCAGGTGTGATTCCAAGTACAAAACGTCAGTTTGATCTGGCTCGCATTCTTGAGAAAGAATTAAAAGATCTTAATCTTGAAAAAGTTAAAGTAGATGATCACTGCTATGTGTATGGTTTACTCCCGGCTACACCGGGTATGGAGAACAAGAAGGCTATCGGTCTGATTGCTCACATGGATACTTCTCCGGATTTCTCCGGTGAGAATGTTAAACCACAGATCATCGAAAACTACGATGGCGGTGACGTTACCTTAAAGGGAAGCGGCGATATCTTAAGCCCATCCAAGTTCCCTGACTTAAAGAACTTAAAGGGACGTACCTTAATCACCAGCGACGGAACCACTCTTTTAGGTGCTGATGACAAGGCCGGTATCGCTGAAATCTTCACAGCAGTTGAAGAAATTATCAATGAAAACATTCCTCACGGTGATATCTGGGTAGGAATTACTCCGGACGAAGAAGTTGGCTGCGGTGCTGATCTGTTTGACTTAGATTATTTCAAAGCAGATTATGCTTACACCTTAGACGGTGATTACGAAGGTGAAGTTGCTTACGAAAACTTCAACGCTTCTACCGGAATCGTAAACATTCACGGTGTCAGCGTACATCCGGGTTCTGCAAAAGACATTATGAAGAATGCTGCTTCCATTGCTTGTGAGTTCCACAACATGCTTCCGAAGTTTGAAGCACCGGAGCACACCGAAGGCAGAGAAGGCTTCTATCACTTAATCGAAATGAAGGGTGAAACCACCGAAGCAACCTTAGTATACATCCTTCGTGACCATGATGCAGACAAATTTGCTCAGAAGGCTGACTATCTGAAAGCTGTCGGCGAACTGTTAAATAAGAAATACGGCGAAGGCGTTGTAGAAGTTACCGTGAAAGAAAGCTACCGCAACATGTTAGAAGTTATTGAGAAGAATGAATATGTTGTTGAGCTTGCAAGAGAAGCAATGCGTAAAGTTGGTCTTGATCCAATCTCTACCCCAGTTCGTGGCGGTACAGACGGTGCAAGATTAAGTTTTATGGGTCTTCCTTGCCCGAACCTCGGAACCGGCGGATATGCTTTCCACGGTCAGTTCGAACATATCACTGTAGAAGGTATGGAAACAGCTGTTAAGATTATCAAAGAAATCGCTAAGAATCCGGCTGATAAATAAAACTACAAAAATCCGGGCGTTGTCTTGTTTTTAAAGACAACGCCCTTTTTTTTATACTATCTTTATGAGCAGTTCATATTCCACCAGATTATATATGTGATTTCTTAAGCGCATCTTAACCACTTTCTCCTTCTTATCATTATCCTTGGGAACAATAAGAAATCTCTCTATTCCGGATGACTCCCCATACCTTGGCTTAACATCCGGTGAAATACACATATAGGATTTAACACTGGCATCTGACCCAGGATCCATTGTCCAGCTACAACCCTCATATCCATCTACCAGCAAAATATCCAGTTCTCCTTCTTCATTCACACTCACACTGGTTTTCATCTCACTCCAGCCAATATGTATGCCTTTCAACTTACATTTTTCTCCGTTTATCACAGCATAATTATCATCAGGATAACCATCACTATTTGCCGGAAAAACCGTATCTTTCATGCGGTCATTCCCTGAAATCGGTATTTCACTTTTTCCACAGCCGGAGAATAGGCAAATTGCCAACGCAAGTATTAAAGAAATTCGTTGCATTTTTTTATCTTTTAAAACCCATAAAAATTCCGGCACCATGCTTATTGATGTCAAACAGAGTATCCAGAGTAATACAGTATTACTTTTGATAAATCCAAAAATAAACGGTACCCAAATCGCTACCAGACTTATCCCCATGCACACAAGCCGAATTGTTTTTATTCTTTGGCATTTTGGAAATACTAGAATAAGAATTGTTAAAACCCCTATAATCGGCAAAAATACTGCAAAAATAGGTGGTCCGAATTGCGCCACTCCGAACACCCGAAGATCTGTTAAATAGTATTTTCTTAAAAAATTCGGACCCTTCATATTCAGCCATTCCAACCAGATGCATCTTCTCGTCGCACCAAGCCAAAACACAACGATCCAGATTATTAACTGCGTGCAGCGAATAACAATGTTCTTCATCGTCTACTCCTCAAAGGTCTTTGCTACTTCTTCCAGCTGCTTTCTGATTTCGATATGCTGCGGACATACTTCTTCGCACTTTCCGCATTTTATACACTCCGATGCTTTGGCATGCTTTTCGTTTACCAGGAATTTATTATAAAAACCATACATTCTCTCGTTTTCAAATACCTTTAAATTATTGAGGGCTTCAAACATATCCGGGATTTTAATTCCCTTCGGACAATGATTTTCTTCCACACAATAATGACAGGAGGTGCAGGGCACTACCTGAAGCTCTTTTAGCATCTCCCGCACCTTTGCCACTGTAGCCTGTTCCTCTTCATTTAAAGGCTCAAAATTCTTCATAGCGGCTACATTATCCTTTAACTGGTCTAAATCGCTCATTCCGGATAACACCATCATCATCTGGTCAAAGCCTGCAGCATAGCGAATCGCAATACTTGCATTACTTCCGGAGTTTAACTCTCGCATTATATCGTCGGCCTCTTTTGGAAGCTTCACAAGGTTTCCACCCTTTACAGGCTCCATTACAATAACCGGTTTTTTATGCTTTGCGCATACTTCATATACTTTCCAGCTGTCAACAGATGGATCATCATAATCCGCATAGTTAAACTGAATCTGAACAAACTCCACATCCGGATGATCAGTTAGAATCTGATCTAAAACCTCCGGCTTATCATGGAAGGATAAACCTACGTGACGAATCTTTCCTTCTTTCTTTAATTCAAAGGCTGTTTCATAGGCTTTACACTCCTGAAACTTCGGATAACAACCTTTTCCCTGGGCATGCATCAGATAGAAGTCAAAATATTCCACCTGACACCACTTCAACTGTTTTTCAAAGAAGGTACGAATATCCTCCTGCGAATCAAAATATGGCGCAGTCAGCTTATTTGCCAAAAGGAATTTACTTCTATCATAGCGACTGGATAAACACTCTCCAATGGCAAGCTCGGATTTACCGTCTATGTAGCCGTGAGCCGTATCAAAATAGTTAAATCCCGCCTCCACAAATTCGTCAATCATGCTGCAAAATTGCTCTTTGTCTACTTCTTCTCCCTTCATTGGCAATCGCATACAGCCAAAACCAAAAACTCCTTGAATCTCCTTAAAAAATGGGTTTACTTTCATATCCTTTACCTACCTTTCTCTTTCCAATAAAGCCCGGAAACTTTTTTGTTTCCGGGCTTATGAATTTTTCTTACATATTTGCTAACAATGCTGCAATCTCATCCGGTGTCATTACATGACCCGGGTCAGACATATCCGGCATCGCAGGCTTTTCTTCCACTGCTGGTTCGGGTTCCGGTTCAGCTACTGCTTCTTCCACTACCGGTTCAGGCTCAGCTACTGCTTCTTCCACTACCGGTTCAGGCTCAGCTACTGTTTCCTCAACCACCGGTTCCGGCTCAACTATTGCTTCTTCCGCTACCGGTTCTGCTTCAGTTGCCGCCGGCTCATCCATTGCTGCCAACATAGCTGCAATTTCATCCGGTGTCATCTGATGATTCGGATCTTCCATAGCCTCAGCCATCGGGTCTGCCGCTGGCTCCGGTTCAGCTACTGCTTCTTCAACTATCGGTTCAGGCTCGATTTCTGCCGTTGCTTCTTCAAAAGAAATTACCTCACCAAGAGGTTCTTCTCCGGCATCAAATCCTGCCGTCTCTTCTTCCATCGCTGCGGCAGCAGCGCTTACCATTTCGTCCAGCTTATCATCCGGTATCGGCATTTCTGCATCCATACTTACTTCCGGCATTGCCTCAGCTTCCATGTCCATTCCTACTTCCGGCATTGCCTCAGCTTCCATATCCATTCCTACTTCCGGCATTGCCTCAGCTTCCGTGTCCATGCTTACTTCCGGCATTACTTCAGCTTCCATATCCATACTCATTACCGGTGCCGGTTCTTCCATCATAGGCATCTCCGGTGCAGAAGCTGCGGTCATTTCCGGTGCCGCCATACTTGGCATTGGAGATGCCGCCATCTGTGGCATCATCATTACCGGCTGCTGCGGCATGGATTTCACACTTGTTTCCAGAGACAAGATTTCTTTTCTTAAGCTAACTTCGATTTCCTTAACAAGATTGGATAATTCCTGCTGTCTCATAAGGATATCCTGAATGCTGCTGGTTACCACATCCTTCTGGGCTGTCATAAGCTTTGTTTCAATAGCATCCAGTTTATCTTCAAAATCAATAACCTTATCTAAAAGCTTGTCATTTGAATTCATTAACGCATCGGCATTTTCTTTATTACGACTGATGGTAATTTTCGCAATGCCTTTTTGAGCATTCATAATATCGTCTACCGGAATGCCCATTTTATCTTCCATATCGTCGAGCTGTTCCTGCACTTCATCAAAATACTTTCGTAACATTAAGTACGTTGCTTTTGACGACTTAAACAGCTCATTATGCATCTCTTCCCTTTGATTAAACAAAGCATTCTGATACTGCATAATGGAGTTTGCAAAACAGTAAACCGCAAGAATAAATACGAGTGCAACTGCTCCCGCTAACCACAGTAAATCCGGATATTGGAACATCGCATAAAAATCAAGCAACAAACTTGCTGCCATAAAAATTGCTGAAAAAACAATGCGTATGCTCGCTTTCTGTGTTGGCGGCGCCTTCTTCGTTCTTTCCTCTTTGCTCATAAATTCATCCTCCCTGATATGAAATTTTTCCGAAACGTTCCCGACGGGATTCGAACCCACGGCCTACCGCTTAGGAGGCGGTCGCTCTATCCAGCTGAGCTACGGGAACAACTATATGACAAGGGGTCAAAAGACCCCGGCCATTTCTAACATTTATAAACGAAACACAGAACCCTGCATCCAGATTACTGCCTTAATTCTTCTTCCAACCTGCGGTTCACCTGCTAAATTATCCCGATTGATGCAGACATCAAAAACCATATTGTTACAGTTAATCTTCAGAACACAAATTGTTTCTCTACTGCTGATATTCTGTACATAATGGAAATCCAGAATCTCGCCCAGAATTGCATACTGTTCACTCTCAATTCCATAAGGCATGAAATAGGTATTTACAATAGTCAGAACATCCTCATGCAAAATTCGTCGGGACAGCATAGAATAAGTATCAATATCTTCCAAAGTCAGAGATTCAATTGCCTCTTCATCTCCTTCTTTTGCAGCTTCCAATAAAGACAGACGGTCTTTATTCTTTTTCTTGGAAGATTTATTATTCTTTTCTTCCTTATTAACCGGAAGTAAAATCATGCCCTGTTTACAAAGTCCCGCCAAAGCAGATTTCATCTGGGTGGAAGGCTTGCCATGATCGTAATCCTTAAAGAATTCCAAAGCATTCTGCAAATAGAAGATAAGTGTTACACCGATTCTTGCTTCATCACATACACCGGCGTAAGCTTCATGATCGGAATGACGCTCCACATCCACATGGTCGTGAGTTGTAATATCGGTACCGCAAAAATAAGGAAAATAGTATTCCGGGACAAATATTCCATTCTCATTATAATCTCCACGAATGGCAATTCCCATACCTTCCGCATATTCACGACTCAGCTCTACAAAATTTCTTCCGTCCTTCTTCTGCCATTCCACTTTGCCACTGGAGTTATCAATCACATCCTGTAAAAGCATATCCAGTTCCTGACGGTTTGTAACTTTGCTAAAACCAACCGCATTTAAGAATTCATGCATAGACTTACCTCCTTTCTGCCTCACTTTGAAGTTGTTTCTTAATTATATAATATTTTTCAAAAATTTGCAATTTTCTCTACTTAACTTTCTTCTCTTTTTTCCTGACCCATTGCCATAGCTAATGCCTGATTTTCTTCCTCAGTCAGCATAATCACAGAATTGCCCTTTACAATTTCCTTCATGTAAATATAGCAGCCATCTCTGTTATGTACAACATTCAGCATGTAGCCATCATTTGTTTCATTTAAAAGCGCAAGAGAAAAGCTTAATTTTCCTCCAAGCTCATTAAATGCATCATATTTTACCAAACCGGATTTCTGGAAGGTCAACTTCATATTGGAAAATAACTTCTTGATATTTTCCTCATTTTTAGAATTAGCCTCTAATAACATATCGACCTGATCCAGTCGCTTGATAATCGTATCTTCTAAAGTTTTTGCATCTTTACCTTCCATGAAAATACGGTAGCGCTTTTTCAACTTGCTCATCTGTATGATATTGATGAGATATAAAATAAGTAAAACCACTGCAGCTACTGCCAAGCCAATCATAATTTCAATTCGATAATAATTTAGTAATTCGTAATAATCCATTTCGTCACCTCGAACATATGTTTACTCTGTTTTTGCTAAGGACTGCAATAATCCCATAATTCTTTCCAACTCTTCCATTGAGTAATACTCAATTTCAATTCTTCCTGCATCGTTATTTTTCTGATGGATAGAAACCTTTGTACCGATGGCAGTCTTTAACTGTTCTTCAATATCATGATAAACAATATCCAACTGCTGTCTTTCCGGATTTTTTTCCGGCTTCACATCTTTTTCAGTCTGAATCTTTTTAATCAGCTTTTCAGTTTCACGCACGCTTAACCGCTCGTCAAAAATTTTCTGCGCGGTAACGTATTGCTTTTCTCCATCATCCAATCCTAAAAGTGCTCTTGCATGACCGGTTGTAAGTTTTTCTTCCACAATCATGGTTTGCACTCTGTCATCCAACTTCAATAAACGCATGGAGTTGGTAATTGCTGTTCTACTTTTAGAAACTGTTTCAGCCAACTTGTCCTGCGTCATGTGGAAGCGATCAATTAAATTTTTGTAAGCGATTGCCTCTTCAATCGGATTTAAGTCTTCACGCTGAATATTTTCAATTAACTGGATTCTGGCAATTTCTTCTTCGCTAAGTACCATAACGCGAGCCGGTACTTCTTTTAATCCAATTTTCTTTGCTGCTCTCCAACGTCTTTCACCGGATACAATTTTATAATATCCATCCGCTTTTGTTACAATCAATGGCTGAAGAATTCCATCCTGTTTAATGGAATCCGCTAATTCTAAAATGCCGTCTTCATCGAAAAATTTTCTAGGCTGTTCACGATCCGGCTCAACCATATTGGTTTCTAAAAACTGGATCTTTTCTCCTTTTTCATCAACTACTGGTTTTTCTTTTGCAGGTGCCGGTGCTTTTACCTTATCTGCAATCAGAACATCTAATCCTTTTCCTAAACCACTTTTCTTTGCTGCCATATTTTACTCCTTCACTTTTAACCCATCATTTCTTTTGCAAGTTGTCGATAGCTTTCTGCTCCGGCAGATTTTGGTTCGTATACTGTGATTGGAAGACCGTGGCTCGGTGCTTCCGCTAAACGAATGTTTCTTGGAATAACTGTATCATATACACGAACATCCACATTCGCTTTTACATTCTCTACTACCTGGGAAGAAAGGTTGGTTCTTCCATCATACATGGTAAATACAATTCCTTCAATAGACAGTCCCGGATTTAATCTTTCCTGAACTAAACGAATGGTATGCATCAACTGGCTTAATCCCTCCAGCGCATAGTACTCACACTGAATTGGAACCAGTACGGATTGTGCAGTAGTCATTGCATTGACTGTCAACATATTCAAAGAAGGTGGACAATCGATTAAAATGTAATCGAAGCTACTGGCAACATAGTCAATCTCATTCTTTAAGATGTACTCTTTATTGTTGACATTCAGCAACTCAATCTCCGCTCCTGCCAATTGTACGTTAGAAGGAATTACAGTCAGATTATCAATATCAGTCTTATGCATGCACTCACGGATTGCTGCATCTCCCAAAATTAATTCATATACTGTTTCTTCTATTTCATCTTTATCAAGACCAAGTCCACTGGTTGTATTTCCCTGAGGATCTAAGTCAATAACAAGCACTTTTTTATCCTGTTCTGCTAAACAAGCAGCCAGATTAATTGTAGTAGTGGTCTTTCCAACCCCACCTTTTTGATTAGCAATAGCAATTACTTTACTCATTCTGCTCTTTTTTCCTTCCTTCTTGTGTATTCAATATAGTCATCAATATGTAGTATAGCACAGAAATGTTTCACGTGAAACATCTTTTGAAAACTAGTGTGTACAAATTTTGAAAAGCACAACATCTTGATTTTTATATTTTTATTAACCACCAAATCTATTTTTCCAATGTTTCACGTGAAAAGGTCTCTCAAAAATGTTTCACGTGAAACAATACATCATCTTGTGGTTAGAAAAATTTTAAATACTATATAAAACAGACCAATTATTTACCTTTTTCAAGGTCTTCCGCTTCTATTATAACAGATTTATACTGATTCACAATTAAATTTTCTTCATCAATCTGATTAGAAATATTGATTATTTGTTCCTGCAAAGCATGTAGTTTTGAACGAAGCTCTATGATTTTATCTTTATCCTTCTCCTCCAATATGTAAGGAGAAAAAGAAGAAGTACTTCTATCCGCTTCTTTTTCTAAAATAGTAATGAAGCGCCGAGTCTCATCAATATCGATATTTATATTTTTTTGTTCCAGATACAAATCATCCAAATGTTTCACATGTAACTGAAGTCTTTCTTTTAGAAATTCTGATACCATCTTCTTGACTCCTTTCTTTCCAATGAACTATAATGTAATAAAGAAAACATCCTATCCAATTGGAGGTAACTTACTATGAAAAGATTTTTAAAAAACATGACTGTTCTGTCTTGTTTAACAGTAGCAGGTTTACATGTTGCTAATTGCTATATAGAAGAAAAAGCAACAAAGAAACATATCCTTACATCCAGAAATGGTCATTACTATCATTGGAAGTATGGAGATATTTTCTATACAAAACAAGGAAATGGAACTCCTATTTTATTGATTCATAATCTTACACCGGATAGTTCCGCTTATGAATGGACCAAAATTCTTTCTCAACTTTCCAAGAATCATACCGTTTATACCTTAGATCTTCTTGGATGCGGACGTTCCGAAAAACCACAGATTACTTATACCAATTATCTCTATGTACAATTGGTCAATGAATTTATTTCAAAAGTAATCGGAAAGAAAACTGATGTTATTACATCCGGTCACTCTTTTACCTTTACAATTATGACCAACTTACTGAATCCGGGTTTAATTAGAAAAATGATTTTCATTAATCCGGACAGTATTCAGGAAAGTAGCATCCTTGGCACCAAAACAAACAGAGTATCCAACATCATGATGAAGATGCCAATTCTTGGAACTTACCTTTACAATATCCTGATGAGAAAATCTTACATCAAGGATCAGTGTAATAATGACTACTGCGGTAAACAATATTTTGTTACTACAGATATGATTGATGCTTATTATGAATCCGCTCATCTTAACAATAGTAAGGGACGTTTTCTCTTTGCAAGCATCTACAGTAAGTACACCAATGTTAATACTAAGAAAGCTTTATCAACTTTACAAAATCCGGTACTTCTTATTGAAAGTGAAGCCCATGAAAAGGAGGAAGGTATCCTTGCTGAATATCAAAAAATTAATCCGGATATACAGGGTACAATTATTAGTAAGACAACCTGTCTCCCTCACATGGAAACACCGAGAAGAACACTGGATCAAATCCGCCGCTTCTTAGAAAACTAGTTTCACATAAAACTTACAGAGATTCCTTAGATGGTACTCCCGCTTTACGAGGATACTTCTTTGGAGTCTCTTTTTCTTTACAAATTGTAACAAAGGATCGTTCCATATCTGTATCCGGAATAGAATGGTAAATAACCTCACCTTTCTTACCACCGAGAAGATGGATAGCATTTTCTGCCTGGATAAGTTCCTCTTCTATTTTACCGGATTTATAAGAAACAAAATTTCCTCCTACTTTTACCAATGGAAGACAATATTCCGATAAAGTAGAAAGATTGGCAACAGCGCGGGATACACATAAATCATACTGTTCCCTGTAAGCTTTATTCTTTCCCAGATCTTCTGCTCTACCATGAACAGTTTCAATATCCTGTAAACCCAAAGTAGTAATTACTTCGTCTAAAAATGTAAGCCTTTTTTTCAAAGAATCCATTAAAGTAATCTTCAGATTCGGAAAAGCTATCTTTAAAGGTATACCCGGAAAGCCTGCACCGGTTCCAAGGTCAGCAACGCACAAATTTGATTGTAAACAAAGAACCTTTGAAAGAAGCAAACTATCCACAAAGTGTTTGTTTATAACATCTTCCATTTCTGTAATTGCTGTTAAATTCATTACTTTATTTTTTTCAATCAAAAGATCATAAAATACAGCAAATTGTTGCAGTTGTTCCTCTGAAAGAGATACTCCGATCTGCTTACACTTTTCCTGCAATAATTCTTTTTGAAACATTCTATTTCTCCTTTGTGCTGTTACGATAATACTGTTTAAAGAAAACAAGCATAACAGAAATATCCGCCGGCGATACACCTGAAATTCTCGAAGCCTGCCCAATGGAAACCGGCTGTAGCTGATTCAGTTTCTGTACTGCCTCTGTACGCAAACTAGGAATCTGCTTATAATCAAAATCCTGAGGTAACTTCTTGTTTTCCAATTTTTTAAAATCAGCAACCTGCTTATACTGTCTGGAAATATAACCATCGTATTTAACCAGAATATTAACCTGTTCAATAACCTCCGGATGAAGATTCGGTCTATCCGGATCAATTGGAGCAAGATCTTCATAAACAAGTTCCGGTCTTCGAATCAACTCCGCCAAAGTAGTTGCAGTCTTTAACGGGGTAGAATTATGCTTGGTTAAAAGTTCCTGAACATCTGTTCTGGCACCAATGGTAACTTCATTCAGACGAGCAATTTCTTTTTCAATTAATTCTTCTTTTTCACAAACCCAACGATAACGCTCTTCAGAAATCAAACCTACTTCATAGCCGATTTTTGTCAAACGCAAATCTGCATTATCCTGGCGTAAAATCAAACGGTATTCCGATCTTGATGTCATCATACGATAAGGCTCATGAGTTTCTTTTGTAACAAGATCATCAATCAATACACCAATATAGGCTTGGGAACGATCCAAAATCAATGGCTCTTTTTTATCTAAACTTCTTGCAGCGTTGATACCTGCAATCAATCCCTGACAAGCAGCTTCCTCATATCCGGAACTACCATTAAACTGGCCACCACTAAAAAGTCCCTGAATAGTTTTAAATTCCAGACTTGGTAAAAGCTGATTTGGATTGATACAATCGTATTCTATTGCATAAGCATTTCTAACAATTTGAGCATTTTCCAAACCGGGCACGGAATGATACATTTCGTATTGTACATCCTCAGGTAAAGAAGAAGACATTCCACCAATGTACATTTCATTGGTGTTATTACCTTCCGGTTCAATGAAAACCTGATGTCTGTTCTTATCTGCAAAACGAACTACTTTATCTTCTATGGATGGACAATAACGTGGACCTGTTCCTTCAATCACACCGGAAAACATAGGAGAACGATCTAAGTTTTCTCGAATAATCTCGTGAGTTTTCTCGTTGGTGTAGGTAAGCCAACAGGAAACCTGATCAATCTGAATATCATCCGGATTTGTGGTGAAAGAAAAGGGAACAATTCTCTCATCACCAAACTGCTCTTCCATTTTTGAAAAATCGATACTTCGCTTATCAATACGAGCCGGAGTTCCGGTTTTAAACCGATACAATTCAATTCCGTTTTTTCGAAGAGAATCCGATAATGCCAAGGCACTACGTAGTCCGTTTGGTCCCGTGTGTTCAATAACATCACCATACAAACAACGGGAATTCAAATAAGTTCCGGTACATAAAACAACGGCTTTACAATAATAAACCGCTCCGGAATAAACCTTTACACCGTAAATTTTTCCATCTTCCACAAGAATTTCTGTTACTTCACCCTGACGGATTGTTAGATTCGGTGTGTTTTCCAAAGTCTGGCGCATACGATTGCTGTACGCATGCTTATCAGCTTGAGCACGTAAAGAATGGACAGCCGGCCCTTTGGACTTATTTAACATTTTTGACTGAATAAAAGTATGATCAATATTAATACCCATTTCACCACCAAGAGCATCAATCTCTTTTACAAGATGACCCTTGGAACTTCCACCAATATTCGGATTACAGGGCATCATGGCAATACTTTCCACACTTACCGTAAAAATAATGGTTTTCTTATTTAATCTGGCACAGGCAAGAGCTGCCTCACAACCGGCATGCCCTGCACCAACCACTACAACATCATAGGTTTCTTCAATTACTTTTTTATTCATATTCTCCATCCTGTTATTTACCCATACAAAACTTTGAAAAAATCTCCTGTACAAGATCTTCTCCTACCGACTCGCCGGTAATGTTTCCAAGCTCCTGATATGCATTCATCAAATCTATGGAAAAGAAATCTTCCGGTAATCCCAGTTCAATACTTTCCATAACCTTATTTAAACTTTCCAAACAGGAAGCAAGACAATTCTTTTGACGAACATTGGTAATAAATACTTCCTGATTAAAGTTCAGAGTACCTGAAAAACATAACTTCTTAACTTCTTCTATAAATTCCATCATACCATCTTTTGTTTTGGCAGAAATAGAAATAACGGGAAAATGTTTTTCTTCCTGTAACACACAAGTAAACCATTTTTCCATATACTCCGGAGTAATAATACCGGAAACATCTGTCTTATTTAATAAAACAATAACTTTTTTATCTTTAATATAATGTAAAATTTCTTCATCTTCTTTTGAAAGTTCCAATGTAGAATCAATCAAAAATAAAACCAAATCTGCGTCATCTATATATTGTTTCGAACGTTCAACTCCAATTTTTTCAACCACATCGGAAGTATCCCGAATACCTGCAGTATCCACAATATTTAAAGTAATACCATCAAAAGTAATGCTCTCAGTTAAAACATCACGGGTTGTTCCGGCAATATCTGTTACAATTGCTCTCTCCTCACCTAATAAGGCATTTAAAAGAGAGGACTTTCCTACATTGGGTTTTCCAACAATTACAGTTTGAATACCCTCTTTTAAAAGACGGCCATTGTCGGCATTTTTTAATAATGTTGAAACTTCATCAACAAAAGAATTAACTTTAACCTGAAGTTCATCCGGATAATCATCCAAAGAATAATGCTCCGGATCATCTAAAGCACTTTCTATAAAAGCCATTTCATGCAAAATACCTGCACGAACTTCTTTTATCTTATCTTTTACCAATCCAGACAACTGCCGGATAGAGTTTTTATGAGCAAAACCATTGGCAGAATGAATCAAATCAATTACAGATTCTGCCTGGCTTAAATCCATTTTACCATTTAAAAAAGCACGTTTTGAAAATTCTCCCGGTTCCGCAAGATCCGCACCGTATTTTATTACGGTTTCCAGGATTTTCTTCATGACAAATACACCACCGTGGCAATCAATCTCTACCGTATCTTCCCCGGTATAAGTATGAGGACCGCGCATGGTTAAAACTAAAACTTCATCTATAATTTCATCCTTATCCATAATATATCCATGGGTAACAATGTGACTTTCTATTTCATCTTTAAAAATTTCCATCCCATTCTTTTTCTTTAATATCTTACGAATAATAGAAAAAGAATCATCACCACTAATTCGAATAATTCCAACCCCGGATGGGCTGACAGCTGTGGCTATAGCTGCAATCGTTTTCTGTTCCATATATTTTTCCTGTAAAAATGATAAATTACCCCGACAAAAATCACTTTGCCGGGGTAAACAATGGTTTCAGTAATTACTTATCTTTTCAAGGTAACAACTACATGTCTGAATGGTTCTTCCCCTTCACTGTGAGTAGTTACATAACGGTCATGCTGTAAAGCAGAATGAATTACTCTTCTCTCGAATGGATTCATCGGCTCTAAAGAAACTGCTTTCTTTGTACGTTTAACCTTAAAAGCAATATTCTTTGCAAGATTCTCTAAAGTATCTTTTCTTCTCTTACGATAATCTTCGGTATCAATCTTAACCTTCAAGTACTCTTCAGAATTCTTGTTAATGGCAAGATTGGTAAGATACTGTAAAGAATCCAGAGTCTGACCACGTTTTCCAATGAGGATACCCATATCATCACCGAAAAGTTCAACAAAAAAAGTAGAATCATCTTCTTTCTTAATTTCGGTACGAACAGTTAATCCCATTGCTGTTGTAACCTGAGAAATAAATTCACGGATGCTGTCTTCCGGAGTAAACTTTAATTTAGCACGAATAACAGCATTTTTGTTTCCAAAACCTAAAAATCCGGTACTTCCCTTTTCAACTACCTCATATTCAATATGATCGGATGTAGTACCAAAGCTTACTAATGCTTCTGTAATCGCATCGTCAACCGTTTTACCGGTAAACTCTTTAAATTCCATATCAGAGATCCCCCTAATTATTATTACGATTATTATAGTCACGAACCAGATTTGCTTTGCTTGCCATGGATCCAGGCTTAGCATTCTGCTTAATTTCTTCTGATTCTCTTAATGCCTCATCACGCTCAGAAGGAGAAACTATACGCTTTGTATTTAACTTTCCATTCTGAGAAATCGCACTTTTTACATATCCTTCGCGTTTTGCACGCTTTGCTTCTGCTTTTTCTCTATTGTCTTCAATAATCTTATCAAAGTCAAGTTTATCAAAATGCTTATTTAAGAAGAACTGCTGTACAGCTCTTACTACTGCACCGGCGATCCAGTAAACACCAAGACCGATTGGTGAAGTAAATACAAGGATAATAGAGAAAATCGGCATGAACATATTCATTGCCTTCATGTTCTGCATTGCAGGGTTATCTTTCATAGCCTCTTCCTGTGCAGACATGGAAAGCTTCATACCAAGCCACTGGGTAAAAGCGGAAACCAATGGAAGTAAAATTGCTAAAGCAACAAGGCCAATTTTTCCGTCAGCTACATGTAATTTTAAAGACTCCATTGGAGACCAGGAAATATCCAGTCCTAAAAAGTTATTTAAACCATGTAAAGATTTCTGTAAGCTTGTAATATCATCAGTAAAAGCAGGAAAAGCTTCGGTAAAAGCCTTCCAGCCACTTTCTGAAAACTTATATAAAATATCAATAACGGAATTGGCAGCTTCCTTTGCAGTTCCATCAAAATGAAAGGTTAAACGTTTAATACCCAGTTCATCAACCAGATTCTTAAGGATAGTGTCATAACCTTTAACACTCATAACATCCTTAACAACCGGATTATAGACAGCTTTTACAGAGGTTACATAAGCCGGAATATTCATTACTACACGATATACGGCTAACATAATCGGAAACTGAATTAAAATCGGAAGACAACTTCCGGTTGGAGAAACACCATACTTATCATAAACAGCCTGGGTCTCCTGCTGCATTGCCAAACGGGATGCCTGATCCTTCTGTCCGGCATATTTTTTCTGAATCTTCTGAAGCTCCGGACTCATTTTGCCGTTGAGCTTGGAAAACTTCTGTTGCTTATATGTTAATGGAAACAGCAACATATAAACAATAATTGTAAACAAAATAATTGTGATACTAATGTTTTCAATTCCAATGTGACTTAAACCAATATACAAATAGTTAATAATCACACCAATTGCTTTGGCAATCGGTCCAAGAATAGTACCACCATATTGCGTCAAAACAATATTCGTCAAAATTTAAACCTCCTCGTTAAGGTACAGGGTCATACCCACCTTTTGAAAACGGATTGCAACGTAAAATTCTCCATGCAGCCAAAGCTCCCCCCTTGCAAGCTCCATGTTTCTCTATTGCCTGTAAAGCATAAGTCGAACAGGTAGGATAATATGGGCATTTCGCAATTTTCATTGGAGACAAGTATTTCCTATATAATTGAATTCCAAATATAAGTATTTTCTTAATCATCATCCATCTTCTTCTCTACGATACTGTGAAGATTAGCAACGTGTAACAGAGCACTCTCTATTTTTCTAAAATCAGCATCTTTTGCTGAAGTACGTGCTATGACTACCATATCTAAACCACTATTAAACATCTCTTCATGTAGTCTGTAACTCTCTTTAATTAATCTCTTAACGCGATGTCTTATAACACTATTTCCTACTTTTTTACTAACTTGAATGCCAATCCTGTTTCTATCACTGTGATTATCTAAAACATACATAACAAGGTATCGATTGGCATAAGACTTACCTTTATTATATAGAACTTGAAATTCTTTGTTTTTTCTCAGTGAATCTGTAAAATGCATAATTCTCCTTTTAGAAGAAAAGACCACAAAAAAAGTGGCCTAAGCTGATAATCTTTTTCTTCCTTTTGCTCTTCTAGACTGTAATACTTTTCTTCCGCCTGCAGTGCTCATTCTGGATCTGAATCCATGAACCTTTGCTCTAGATCTTTTCTTTGGCTGAAATGTCATCTTCATACGCTATCCACCTCCTTACGGTATTACAAAACATCAGTTTCAATTATACCAAGAATCCGCGTAAAGTCAAGAAAAATCATCACTTTTTTGTTATGAAATTTACTAATCCACAACATATATCACATATAAACATCAATCCACAATATATAGCTGTTTACATGTGAACAATTTTGTGGAAAAATAGAATTATCAACATCTATCAACATGCTATGTTTATAATTATGTTAGTAAAAAAAGCATACCTATCCCTATGACGTCATATTTTTAGATTTCAGCCCTTTTAAAAATTTATATAACCCCCCTATCGTTTATGAAATTAACTTGAAAAATAAGCCGTTTTAGTATATGATAGTAAAAGAGATAGTGTGGTAAATTATGAGTTTCTACCTATTATATGTGGAAAGGTAAGAAAGATGGATCAAATAATCAATAACTGGGAAAACATAAAACAATCCATTAAAATGGAGCACGATTTAACTGATATTGCTTTTTCAACCTGGCTTCAGCCACTTACAGTTCATTCTGTAGAAGACAATATCCTGTATATTCTTGTACCGGGAGAGCAAATGTTTTTACAATATATAAGGAAGAAGTTCGAACTTCCTATTAAAGTAGCAGTTGCTGAAATTACCGGAAAAGAATATGAAATACGTTTTATTTTACCGGAAGATGCAAAGCAGATGAAGCAGCCTGCAAAGGTACTTACATCACAAGATATGACTGACAAGACAAACTTAAATCCAAGCTACACCTTTAATTCTTTTGTAGTTGGAAGTAATAATCGGTTTGCACATGCTGCATCTTTAGCGGTAGCGGAATCACCGGGTGAAGTATACAATCCTCTTTTTATTCATGGAGGAGTAGGTCTTGGAAAAACGCATTTAATGCATTCCATAGCCCATTACATTCAGGAACATAATCCTTCTTTAAGGGTACTTTATGTTACAAGCGAAACCTTTACAAACGAAGTAATTGATTCCATTCGTAACGGAAACAGTTCTTCCATGACTAAATTCCGAGATAAATACCGTAACATTGATGTTCTTTTAGTAGATGATGTACAGTTTATTATAGGTAAAGAAAGTACACAGGAAGAATTCTTCCATACCTTTAATGAACTTCATCTTGCTAAGAAACAGATCATTTTATCCTCAGACCGACCTCCTAAGGAGATGGAAACTCTGGAAGAAAGAATTCGATCCAGATTTGAATGTGGATTATTAGCAGATATCGGTGTTCCGGATTATGAAACCAGAATGGCAATTTTAAGAAGAAAGCAGGATGCAGACGGAACTTCTATTGGGGATGATATTTTAGATTATATTGCTACAAATATTAAATCCAATGTGCGAGAGTTAGAAGGTGCATTAAATAAACTACTGGCATTTGCAAATCTTCAAAACACAGAAATTACTATAGAAATTGCACAAAAGGAATTGCAGAATATTATTTCTCCGGATAAACCAAAAGAAATAACACCGCAGTTAATTATTGAAGTGGTTTCCGACCATTTCCAGATTTCTATGGATCAGATGATTTCAAAAGCCAGAACCAAAGAAATCGCAGCACCAAGACAAATTGCAATGTACCTTTGCAAGAATATGGTTTCCGATGTTTCTTTGGAATCTGTTGGAGCTTTACTTGGAGGACGTGATCATTCTACCATCATACATGGTGTTAAGAAGATTGCAGATGAAATCGAGAAAGATGAAAATATGGCAGCAACCATTGAAACCATCAAAAAGAAGATTAATCCAAGTTGATAAAGATGTTAAATAGTTGTGAAATCCATGTGGAAGTTCATTTTATAAGTTTTTAGGAATTTTTTTGTCCACAAAATTGTGAAGTTATTCTGAACTTATAAATTACGTTTAAACCATGTTCTAAACGTGTTCAAATAGTGAACTATCAAGGGTTAAGACACTTTTAAACATATTAACAGGCACTACTACTAAGAATACTAAATTATTATTATTTATATATTTATTTTTACCCGAAAGGAGTTATAAACACCATTATGAAACTGACATGCTCGAAAACAAATCTTCTAAAAGGAGTAAATATTGTATCAAAAGCGGTTCCTACAAGAACCAGTATGGCAATCTTAGAATGTATTCTGATTGATGCTTCTTCTGATGAGATTAAATTAACAGCGAATGACATGGAACTTGGAATTGAAACCATCATTGATGGTGTAATTGAAGAAAGAGGAATCATTGCTTTGGATGCAAAGATCTTTTCTGAGATTGTTCGTAAGTTACCGGATAACGAAGTTACCATTCAGACTGATGCATCTTTTAAAACAGTGATTACTTGTGAAAAGTCCAAATTCAATATTATTGGTAAATCCGGTGAAGATTTCTCTTATTTACCAAATATTGAAAAGAATGATAAACTGACAATTTCTCAGTTTACATTAAAGGATGTAATCAGACAGACCATTTTCTCTATTTCGGATAATGATAATAATAAATTGATGACAGGAGAACTGTTTGATATTCATGAAAATGAGTTGAAAGTGGTATCTTTGGATGGACATCGTATTTCCATTCGTAAGATTGAGTTAAAACAGAGCTATCCTTCAAAGAAATTGGTTGTTCCCGCTAAAACTTTGCAGGAAATCAGTAAGATTTTAACCGGTGGAACAGAAGACGATATTAACATTTACTATACCAACAACCATATTTTATTTGAGTTTGATAAGACAGTAGTTGTTTCCAGATTAATTGAAGGAGAATATTTTAAGATTGATCAGATGTTATCCTCCGATTATGAAACAAAGTTTAAGATTAATAAACGTGAGTTGTTAAGTTCTATTGATCGTGCAACTCTTCTTGTAAAAGAGGGAGATAAGAAGCCGATTATTATGAACGTTTTAGATGATAATATTGAGTTAAAGATTAATTCCTTTATTGGTTCTATGAACGAAAATATTGATATTACCAAGGAAGGTAAAGATATTATGATCGGATTTAATCCGAAATTCTTTATTGATGCGTTACGTGTTATTGATGAAGAAGAAATTACTTTGTACATGGTAAATCCAAAGGCACCTTGTTTTATCAAGGATGAAAAAGAAAGCTATATTTATCTGATTTTACCTGTTAACTTTAATGCAGCAAATTAGGGAGACTTATGGAAGTTATTAAACTGAGAGAGGAATATATTAAACTGGGTCAGGCTTTAAAAGCATCTGGCCTGGTTGGTTCCGGTGTAGATGCAAAAAATGTAATTTTAGATGGTCTTGTTACTGTGAATGATGAAGTAGAGACTCGTCGTGGAAGAAAATTATATGATGGAGATATTGTTTCTTTTGAGGGAGAAGCAATACGGATAGAGAAATGATCGTAAAATCAGTGGAACTTTCCGATTTTCGGAATTATGGATCATTGCTTTTAAATTTTAGTGATGGTATCAACATTTTGTATGGGGATAATGCCCAGGGAAAAACAAATATTTTGGAATCCATTTATTTAAGCGGAACTACCAAGTCCCATCGCGGAAGCAAAGATAAAGAAATGATTCATTTTGGCAAGGAAGAGGCACATATCCGCACAGTTGTTGAAAAACAGGGAAAAGAATATCGCATTGATATGCACATTAAAAAGCATAAGACAAAAGGAATTGCTATTAATCAGGTTCCTATCAAAAAAGCGTCGGATTTGTTTGGTGTGTTAAATCTGATTTTCTTTTCTCCTGAAGATTTAAATATTATAAAAGAAGGACCGGCAGAGAGGCGACGCTTCTTAGATATGGAGCTGTGTCAGCTTGATAAGATATATTTATATAATCTTTCAAAGTACAATAAGATTTTAAATCAAAGAAACAAGTTGTTAAAAGATATGTTCCAGAATCCGGAGCTTCGCTCTACCCTTGATATATGGGATCAACAGTTGATTACATACGGAACAAAGATTATTCAGCGACGCAGACAATTTGTGGAAGAATTAAATACCATTATTTTTACAATACACAAAAAGCTTTCGGGAAACAAAGAAGAATTATTTTTATCTTATGAACCGGACTGTTCGGATGTTTACTATCCACAGAAATTGTGTGAAGCAAGAGAAAAAGATGAACGATTCGGTTCTACCAGTGTGGGTCCCCATCGTGATGATATTTCATTTTTTATTGGAAACATTGATATTCGAAAATTTGGTTCTCAGGGGCAGCAGAGAACTGCGGCACTTTCATTAAAGCTGTCAGAAATCGAACTGGTGAAAAAGATAATCGGTGAGGAACCGGTGCTTTTATTGGATGATGTTTTATCGGAATTAGATTCCAACAGACAGAACCAGTTATTAAATAGTTTATCCACAACACAGACAATGATTACGTGTACAGGTTTGGATGAGTTTATAAAAAATAGATTGAAACTAGACAAAGTTTTTCGTGTAACAGACGGAGTGGTTACCGAAGAATCGAAAGCTTGAGTAGGAGGCTTATATGAGCGTAGATTATGGCGCAGATCAAATTCAAATATTGGAAGGATTGGAAGCAGTAAGAAAACGTCCCGGTATGTACATCGGAACCACTTCTTTGCGTGGACTTCATCATCTTGTATACGAAATCGTGGATAATGCAGTTGACGAAGCATTGGGCGGATATTGTGACAGTATTGAAGTTACTATCAACAAAGATAATTCTATTACTGTTTTAGATGACGGACGTGGTATTCCTGTGGGAATCAATGCCAAGACCGGAAGACCGGCTGTGGAGGTTGTTTTTACCGTACTTCATGCCGGTGGTAAATTCGGCGGTGGAGGATATAAGGTATCCGGTGGACTTCATGGTGTAGGTGCATCTGTTGTAAATGCGCTTTCCACCTGGTTGGAAGTTAAAGTTTATAACGAAGGTAAAATTTATCAGCAGCGTTATGAACGCGGTGCCATTATGTATGATTTAAAGGTAGTGGGAGAGTGTGATAAAGAAAAACACGGTACCGAAATTACCTTTTTACCGGATCCGGAAATCTTTGAAGAAACAATTTTCGAATTTGATACATTACGGACCAGATTACGTGAAACTGCGTTTTTAACCAAGAATTTAAAAATCGTATTAACAGATTTAAGAGAAGAAGAACCTGTATCCCAGACTTTCCACTACGAAGGTGGAATTAAGGAATTCGTGGTTTATCAGAATAAATCCAAAGAAGCGTTGTATCCGGAAATCATTTACTGTGAGGGAACAAAAGACAACATTTATGTAGAAGTTGCCATGCAGCACAATGATTCCTACAACGAAATGACTCTTGGTTTTGTTAATAATATCATTACTCCGGAGGGTGGTACCCATGTTTCCGGTTTTAAAAATGCGTTGACAAAAACCATGAACGATTATGCCAGAGCCAATAAGCTGTTGAAGGATTCCGAACCGAATCTTTCCGGTGAAGATATCCGGGAAGGCTTAACCACCATTATCAGTATTAAAATTGCGGATCCTCAGTTTGAAGGACAGACCAAGCAGAAGCTTGGTAACTCGGAAGCAAGAGGCGCTGTGGATAGTATTGTCAGTGAACAGCTTACCTACTTTTTAGAACAGAATCCAACAGTTGCAAAAACAATCTGTGAGAAATCCGTTCTTGCCCAGCGTGCAAGAGAAGCTGCAAGAAAAGCAAGAGATCTTACCAGAAGAAAAACAGCTCTTGAAGGTATGTCATTACCGGGAAAATTAGCGGATTGTTCCGATAAGAATCCGGATAATTGCGAGATTTTCATTGTAGAGGGAGATTCCGCGGGTGGATCTGCAAAAACTGCCAGAGACAGAGCGACCCAGGCGATTTTACCGTTACGAGGCAAGATTCTGAATGTAGAAAAGTCGCGCCTCGATAAAATCTATGCCAATGCAGAAATTAAAGCTATGATTACTGCATTCGGAACCGGTATCCATGATGATTTTGATATCAGCAAATTGCGTTATAACAAGATTATTATTATGACGGATGCCGATGTGGACGGAGCACATATCAGTACCCTGATGTTAACATTTTTATATCGCTTCATGCCGGAGCTTATTAAAACCGGTCATGTATATTTGGCGCAGCCGCCTCTTTATAAAATTGAGAAAAATAAAAAGGTTTGGTATGCCTACAGTGATGAAGAATTGAACCGAATCTTAACAGATATCGGTCGTGATGGAAATAATAAAATCCAGCGATACAAAGGACTTGGAGAAATGGATGCGGAGCAGTTATGGGAAACAACCATGGATCCGGAAAAACGTGTACTTCGTAAGGTTATGTTTGACGAAGAGAACGAATCCGAGGTAGATTTAATCTTTAATACTCTTATGGGTGATAAAGTAGAACCTCGTAGAGATTTTATTGAAGCAAATGCAAAATACGTACAGAATATGGATAACTATTGTTAATGGCAAATGCCAATGTTTAAGGAGAATTTGGAATGGAAGATAATATTTTTGACAAAATTCATGAAGTTGACCTGAAAAAAACCATGGAAACATCCTACATTGACTATGCCATGAGTGTTATTGCATCCCGTGCATTGCCGGATGTAAGAGATGGATTGAAACCGGTACAGCGTAGAGTGTTGTACTCCATGATTGAATTAAGTAATACTTACGATAAACCACACCGTAAATGTGCCCGTATCGTAGGTGATACCATGGGTAAATACCATCCACACGGTGACTCCTCCATTTATGGAGCACTTGTCAACATGGCACAGGAATGGTCTACCCGTTATCCACTTGTTGACGGTCATGGTAACTTCGGTTCTGTGGATGGCGATGGCGCTGCTGCTATGCGATACACAGAGGCAAGATTAAGTAAGATTTCCATGGAAATGTTGGCGGATATCAATAAAGATACCGTAGATTTCATGCCGAACTTCGATGAGACGGAAAAAGAGCCGGTTGTACTGCCTTCTCGTTTTCCAAACCTTTTGGTAAACGGAACAACCGGTATTGCAGTAGGTATGGCAACCAATATGCCGCCTCACAACCTGCGGGAAGTAATTGCAGCAGTTGTTAAAATCATTGATAACCGTGTACAGGAAGGAAGAAAAACCGAAATCGAAGAAATCCTTGATATTATCAAGGGACCGGATTTTCCAACAGGAGGAGAAATCCTTGGTACTCGCGGAATCGAAGAAGCGTACCGTACCGGTCGCGGAAAAATTCGTGTTCGTGCGGTAACCAATATTGAACCAATGCAGAATGGAAAGAACCGTATTATTGTTACGGAACTTCCATACATGGTAAATAAAGCCCGCTTAATCGAGAAAATTGCAGAACTGGTACGTGATAAGAAGGTCGTGGGAATTACGGATCTTCGTGATGAATCCAACCGACAGGGTATGCGTATTTGTATTGAATTACGAAAAGACGTAAATCCAAACGTTATTTTAAACCAGTTATACAAGCATACACAGCTCCAGGATACCTTCGGTGTTATCATGCTTGCACTTGTAAATAATGAGCCGAAGGTTTTAACCCTTTTGGAGATTTTGGATTACTACCTGAAACATCAGGAAGATGTAGTAACCCGCAGAACGAAATTTGATTTAAATAAGGCAGAAGAAAGAGCTCATATTTTAGAGGGATATCTGATTGCCTTAGACAATATTGATGAAGTAATTTCCATTATCCGTGGAAGTAAAACTACCGTAGAAGCAAAAGAGAAATTAATGGCTCGTTTTGCTTTGTCCGATGCCCAGGCCCAGGCAATCGTAGATATGCGTCTGCGTGCGTTGACCGGTTTGGAACGGGAGAAAATCGAGAAAGAATATGCGGATTTAAAAGAACTCATCAAACATTTGAAAGAAATCTTGGCAGATGAGAACGTATTATTAACGGTTATCAAGGAAGAAATTCTTGAGATTTCCAATAAATACGGAGATGACAGAAGAACCAGCATCGGTTTTGATGAATTCGATATTTCCATGGAAGATATGATTCCGAAGTCCGATGCGGTCATCACCATGACCAAGCTTGGATATATCAAGCGTATGAGTACGGAAAACTTCAAGAGTCAGAACCGTGGCGGTCGTGGAATCAAGGGTATGGAAACCATCGAAGATGATTACATTGTAGAATTGATGATGACCACAACCCATCACAATCTGATGTTCTTTACCAACACCGGTAGAGTATACCGTATGAAGGCTTACGAAATACCGGAAGCAGGAAGAACCGCAAGAGGAACCGCCATTATCAACCTGTTGCAGCTTCAGCCGGGAGAGAGTATCACCTCAGTTATTCCGATTGGAGAATACGAAGAAGATAAATATCTCTTCATGGTAACCAAGAAGGGAATTGCTAAGAAGACACCGCTTCAGGAATATGCCAATATCCGTAAAACCGGTCTTTTGGCCATCAACCTTCGTGAAGATGATGAACTGATTGAAGTTCAGATTACGGATAACACGAAAGATATTATTATGATCAGTAAATTTGGTCAGTGTATCCGTTACCACGAAACCGATGTAAGAAGCACCGGAAGAACATCCATGGGTGTTATCGGAATGAGTCTGGTAGATTTGGATGAAGTAGTTGCAATGCAGACCGATACCCAGGGTGAAACCATTCTGGTAGTCGCAGAAAAAGGTATTGGAAAGCGTACCAACGTTACTGAATTTACACCGCAGAATCGTGGTGGTAAGGGTGTAAAATGTTATAAAATTACAGAAAAAACCGGCAACATTGTAGGTGCCAAGGCAGTCAATATCGATGATGAGATTATGATGATTACCACAGAAGGAATTATCATCCGTATGAAGGTAGACGGAATCGCAGAATACGGACGAGTAACTTCCGGAGTGAAGCTCATCAATCTGGATGAAGGCGTGCTGGTAGCATCCGTTGCCAAGGTTAAAGAGACCAAAGAAATATACGAACAGGAAGAATCATCAGAAGAAGAAACTCAGGAGTAGAAGAATATGAAAAAAGGGTTATTGCTTTTTTCAGGTGCTGTTGAAACCTTGGAGTTTTTCTCAGCCCAGCTTGCATTGTCTTACAAAAAAGATGGTTACGACATCTTTACCTTTAGAATTCATAAGGAAAAAGAGGATTATTCTGCATTAAAAGAATTTCTATCCTCCCATGAGACATTGCTTTTAACCTTTAACTATATTGGTCTGAGTGGTGAAGATTTTTTACAAGAGGGAAAAGACGTTGTCTTTTCCCTTTTTCCAATTCAGAAAAAAGTGATTCTGGTAGATCACCCAATCTATTACCATGACCAATTATCCGTAACAGAGGAAGATACTGCTTTGTATTGTGTAGACGAAGATCATGTAGATTATATACAAACGTATTATCCACAGATAAAAAGCGTAAGATTTCTTCCTTTGGCGGGAACAGAATATTGTACAGAACATAAGCCCATCAAAGACCGGACTATTCCCCTATTATTTGCCGGCAATTATGTAAGAAAAGAGCGGCTTTTATCCTATCTAACGGATCTGGATCAGGATTATAAGGATTTTTATTATTCGATTGTGGAGGATTTGAAAAAAAATCCGGCACAGTCTGTTCAGTCTGCCATGGAAAACAGCCTGCTTGCGCTTTTTCCGGAGGCATCCAAAAAGGAACTGGCAGCAGCCATGCACGGAATGTTGTTTGTGGATCTTTATATCCGATCCTATTTTCGTGCCAAAGTCGTACAGACCATTGCCGATGCAAAAATGCCCATTTATGTCATCGGAAAAGATTGGCAATATTTAGAAACAAAGCATCCGGAGTGTGTCCACATGGTTGGAAACGGATATGAAAACACGGAATTTTGCCTAAAACACATGGAAGAAGCAAAGCTTTCCTTAAACGTCATGCCCTGGTTTAAGCGGGGATTTCATGATCGGATTCCATCCTCTATGCTGCAAAAAGCAGTCAGTGTCACAGATCCGTCCGATTATATTTTAAAGAACTTTACGGATGGGGAGGATTTACTGCTCTATTCATTACATGAAATAGACTGGCTTCCGGATTTGATAAATGACAGTTTGAGGGATGAAGGATATCTGCAAAGTATGGCAGATAGAAGCTATCAGAAAGCAAAGGAGGAACATACCTGGGAAGAAAGATATAGAAAATTGTAAAAGGATATATTTGGAGGGAAGAAATTGGAAATAAGAGAAATTGCAAAAGAAGAGCGGCTGGAACGAAATCTTATGGGAAGTCAGGTGTGTATGGGATTATGCTCCGAATCCTTATATCGAAATTATGAAATTGGAAAGCGAACACTGGACGTATATGTTCAAAATCGTCTAATGGAACGTCTGGGATATAGTACGAAGAGAATGTATTATGTATTAAAGCCACCGGCGTGGGAATGTTGGCATCATAGAATGGGAATATTGTATGCTTTGGTGCGGGGAGAGATGGAAACTGCAAAGGAAAGAATAGAAATGTTTGCAGCAACTCGAGAAGTAAAGAAACCATTACATAGGCAGTATCTTTGCAGAATGCAGGCATTTTATGAAATGTGCAATGGAGGGGAAAAAGCAAACATTGCTGATTATTTAGAGCAGGCGCTTTCCTGCACTGTCCCCGGATTTGCAACAAAAGATTATCAGAACCAAAGTCTTGCAACCTGTGAAGTAGATATGCTTTTGGATTGGTATTATTACAAGACAGAGCAGATGCCGGAGGATTTTTTGGAAATTGCTGATTATTGTGAAAAAATCGGATTTGATGAAGTACAGATGGGTCAGGTTTATCCAAAAGCAATATGGTACGCTTATGAGGTTGCAAAGCAAAAACAATCTTTAACGGAGCGGCAATCAACTGAGATACTGGAATATTGTTCACTACTAAAAAATGCCCTTCAACATTTGCGTAAACAGAAGAATGGATATTATTTGTGGGAGGTGCTTTCGGCAAATGAGGAAATTCTACATGTCGTAAAAGAAAGGAAATTGGTTAATCAAGATACAGAAAAGCAATATGAGCAGTGTAAAAAATATTTACAGGTGCTATCTCAAATGTATGATTGTATTAAAAAAGAAAAGGTGACAGTAGCAAATTTCTTACCCTATATTATGTATAACGCAGATGGAATATGTGAATGCATAGCAAAGCGTATGAAAATGTTTGGGTATACAGCTGAGAAGATGGCATCTGAGGTAAACATAGATGTTCGAACGGTGAGTAGTATCATTAGTGGAGCAAGAAAACCATCTAAAAAAACCGTGGATGCAATTTTTGAAAAATTGCATCTTCCGGTAGCATATACCAGAGAAGAGTTTACCATCGAAAGTAAGGAACAGAAACGATTGGTAGAAGAAATCAATCACTGTGAATTGTATGGTAGTATGAAAGAAGGGCTGAAAAAGCTGGAAGAACTGGAAGAAAAATTTGATTTAGAAGATGAAAATAATTTTCGGGAGTTTTGCTGGCGAAAGGTTTGGTTTCTGTATGCAACAGGAAGGCTTTCCAAGGAACAATGCGCAATACAAATTAAGCAAATGATCGAAGAAACTATAGAGTGGGGTGATTTATTCCGGGATGGGGCAAAGTATTTTACTGAATATGAATTCTGCTATTTATGTGGGTATTTGCAAGTTGCTGAAAGAAATAAAGAATACGATTCACTATTTCGTATGGTAGAAGCACATTGCAATGAAAAAATGGGCAACTATGAAGAGTTGGCCTATGCTCCGCTTCTTGGAATGATGGTAGATACAATTCAAAGTGAGTACGGAAACAGTGGTAAATTTGATATATCAAATCACTATTGTTGGAGAATTATTGATTTTTCTTATTACATAAAAGATATGGCTCGTATAGAAGATTCATTATATGGGATTTGGTGGAATAAAAAAGAAGAAACCAAGACAGCAGATAAGGAAATGCTGTCCTGGATAATTGAGTTAGCTGAACTTATAGAGGATTTTTCGGGCAGAGAATTTATGTTGAATGTGAAAAATCAGCTTTAAGCATTAAAGTCATTTGGTATTGGTGGATTCTGTTTATCGTCTCCTGTTTCATCGGCCAGATAAGCTTTTGACGTTTCCGGATCTGGTGAAATATTGGTATGACAGAACTGACAAATACTACTAAATAGTAAAGTAAATGCAAATGATGTTATAAGTAGTTTCTTTTTCATAAGTGACCTCCAAAATATGTTTTCTTGAATGTATCATAAAAAGCTATATTATGCAAACAAAGTTTGAAACGTGAGATGTTTCAAACTTTGTTTGCAGAAAATATAAAAAAATGATATAGTGAGATTGCGCAAAAGATAACACATTTCTGCTGAAAAGGAAATCATTAAAAGCAAATAATTTGGAGGAAAACTTTATGAAGAAATTAAAATTAATGATGGCAATAGCCATCAAATTGGAATTATAAGGGAAGTTCAAAAACGCAAAAAGTTGTAGCAGCAGATATTTATAAAACATATATTTATTAATTAGAGGGGATGTAAAATAAATGAAGGACTATTTAAATCGTAATAGAAAAAAAATACTGATAATGCTATTTATATTGATATGTTCGCTTATGTCATATGCGGTTATCACTAGTTCAGTATGTATGTATCCATCAGATTTAAATGTGGACTGCTTTATAGCACTGATAAAAACAATATTTGTTATTTTTAATTTATCTGTTTTTGCATATTTGTCGATGAAATGATAGTGGTTGGGTATTGTATTATGATGGTGGAGATATTTTTTATGAATAAGAAAGCGGAAAATAAATAGAAAACCGGAGATTGGGTGAGAAATGAAGGAGTGGTATTTGGGATGAAAAGAATAGTGAAGGTTTTGCCTTGGGCATTGCTGTGTTTTTCAATAATTGGAAATATAGTTGTAGCAATGATGTATTCAAAGGCAGCAGAAGAAGATGTAAACATTCGCGGCTTTTATCAGTACTTTAAAGATGGATATGTATGCTCTGCTACAATTGACGATAAGGAGCAAACATATTACATTTTAAAGCAGTATCCTACGTATGACGAAAAAGGGGATAAATTAGAAGAAGGAAAAATCCTAAAAACAGATAATGGAGGCATTCTCCTGGAAAGTAATGACGGTATTAAGCGCTTTGTTTTTATAGATGACAAAGGATTTACCTTTTATGATGAAGAAGAGAACCAGATTAGATTTTTGGAGAGGAAAGGAGACGTTCCTACCTATCTGTTTGAAAGGAGTAGCAGATGTAATCCGTTCTATGTTTGTAATAAACTATAAATGCGATTAAAAACATAGTGGAGTATTGTTTTTATCGTAATGATGTGTTATGAAGATATGCCTGTATCACCTATAATTAGAAATTAAGCAAATTAAAGGAAAAATTGAAAAACCAGTTGACAACCACATATCCCTTTAGTATAATAGTTATTGCGTTACGGCGCAGAATTTCATAATACGAAGAAATTCGGAACTTGCAGAAGTACTCAAGAGGCCGAAGAGGTGCCCCTGCTAAGGGTATAGGTCGGGTGACCGGCGCGAGGGTTCAAATCCCTCCTTCTGCGTTAAAAGCAATCACGTAAGTGGTTGCTTTTTTTCTGCAAAATTAAAGTAGAAAAATGATTAGAAAAAAATGAAAAAAGTGCTTGACGAATGAAAGTAAAAGTGGTATTCTATTATAGCTGTCGCAAAGAGCGGTCGGGAGACACGACAAAGCGACAGAAAATAAAATTAAAAAGTGCTTGACAGAAGCAACAAGATATGATATTATATACGAGTTGCGGCACGAAGCAGTAAAGCTTCGAAAGTCAGCACAGAACCTTGATAATTGAACAGTGAGACAACCTTGAAAAGATTCTAAGAGAAAATTTTTAAGAACG